>Ga0302321_100001742_pt1 | contig 18630 bp, 15 predicted proteins | sample Fen_T0_1_FD_202505 | JGI IMG/M metagenome (GOLD analysis project Ga0302321, IMG submission 202505) | Peat permafrost microbial communities from Stordalen Mire near Abisko, Sweden - Fen_T0_1 | ecosystem: Environmental > Terrestrial > Soil > Wetlands > Permafrost | place: Sweden: Abisko...
TCCGGCCGGCCGCGCGGCGGCCGGCCGACGCCGTGGCAGGCGCGCCGGGAGCGCGCCGTCGAGGCCCGGCTGGGGGGCGCCGCGGTCACCGTCATCACGGTGGGCGACGGGGTGGCCCGGGCGCTGCGCCAGGCCTACGGCTGGCGGCACGTGACCGTCGTCCGGAACACCTTCCCGCTGCCCGACGTGCTGCCGGCCGCGCCGCCGCGCCCGACCGGGGCGGTGTACGCCGGCCGGCTGGCCCCCTTCCGGGAGCTGGAGGCGATCGCCGAGGCGAGCCGGCACGTGGACCTGCCCGTCACGCTCGTCGGTCCGGCCGACGAGACGTGGCTGGCCCGCTTCGACCCCGGGCGCGCCCAGGTGCGCCCGGCCCTGCCCGTGGACGACGTCGACGCGCTGCTCACCGGGGCCGGGCTCGCCCTGGTCACCCACTCCGACCGGTGGGCCAACCACCGGCTCGCGATGCCGAACAAGCTGTTCCACGCCGTCCGTTCCGGGATCCCCGTCGTCGCCACGGACGTCGGGGAGCTGGGGGCGCTGGTCCGCGAGCACGGGGTCGGGACGCTGTACCGGCCCGGGGACGCCGTCGACCTGGCGCGCGCCGTCGAGGCCGCCTGCGCGACGTATCCGCAGCTCGTGGCGGCGGTCCGGGCCGCCGCGCCGGCCCTGTCGTGGGAGTCCGACGCCGCCGCGTTGCTGGGCGTGTACAACCGGCTACCGGTGCCCAGGGCCACACCGGGCGCCTGACGCCTCGTGCCCCAACCGGCCATGGTCCCGGCGCCGCGCGGGTATCCTCCTGGGGACCCCAAGGCCGAGAAGGAACCCGTGACCCAAGCGCCCTCGAGCGCTCGCCAGGACGAGTACCTGGGCGAGCATCACGTCTACGAGCCCCACAAGGCCGGTCTGCCGCCGCTGGTGCCGTACTTCCGCGAGCTGTGGCGGCGCCGCGGGTTCGCCTTCGAACTCGCCCGGACCACGATGCACGCGCAGAACACGGACACCGTGTTCGGCCAGCTGTGGCTCGTGCTCAACCCCCTGCTGCTCTCGGCGGTGTACTACCTGCTGGTCGACGTGATCGGCGGCGGCGCCCGCGGCAAGGACCCGAAGTCGTTCTTCGCGCTGCTGACGTCGGGGCTGTTCCTCTACTACTACATCACCGGTGCCATGTCGACGGGTGCAACGTCGGTGACGCAGGGTGGCCGCCTGATCCTCAACACCTCGTTCCCGAAGATGCTGCTGACGGTGTCGACGGTGTACACGGCCTTCCGCCGGTACCTGCCGACGTTCGCGGTCTACCTGGTCATCCACATCCTGACCGGGCAGCGCTGGGGCTGGCACATGCTCTGGCTCGTGCCGATCTTCGCGATGGCGACCATGATGGGCCTCGGGCTCGCCAACATGTTCGCCACCCTGCAGGTCTACTTCCGCGACACCACGAGCTTCCTGCCGTACGTCATCCGGATCTGGCTGTACCTGTCGCCGGTGCTCTGGACGATCGACAAGATCAAGGAGTCGAAGACCGGCCTCTACCACGTGCTCTACACGTGGAGCCCGATCAACCCGATGTACGGCATCCTCGGTGCGCAGGGCGAGGTCCTCGTCGACGGCCGGTCCCCGTCGTGGGACCTGCTCGGCTACGGTCTGCTCTGGTCGCTGCTCCTGTTCGTCGGTGGTTCGCTGCTGTTCATGTCGAGGGAGCGTGATTTCGCTGTCCGCCTCTGAGCTGGTCGGCGCGCAGGCCACGCCGGGGCCGACGGCTGCGGCCGCCGCCCCGACCGGGGTCGCGATCCGGGTCCAGAACGTCCACATCACCTACCGGACGAGCCTGCAGAAGAACCCGACGCTCAAGAGCGCGATCGTCCGCCTGGGCCGCCGGGAGCGGGTCATCCGCGAGGTCAAGGCGCTGCAGGGTGTCACGTTCGACGTCCCGCACGGCAAGGTCATGGGCGTCATCGGCTCCAACGGCGCGGGCAAGTCGACGCTGATGCGCACGGTCGCGGGCATCCTCCCGCCGTCCCAGGGCCGGATCGAGGTCAACGGGCGCGTCAGCACGCTCCTGGCGCTCGGGGTGGGCTTCAACTCGGCGCTGTCCGGCAAGGAGAACGTCACCCTCGGCGGCCTCGCCGCGGGGCTGACCCGCGCCGAGATCAAGGCCAAGTACGAGGAGATCACGGCGTTCGCCGAGCTCGAGGACTTCATGGACATGCCCATGCGGACGTACTCGTCCGGCATGTACAGCCGCCTGGCGTTCGCCGTCGCCGTCAACATGGACCCGGACATCCTCATCATCGACGAGGCGCTGTCCGCCGGTGACGCGCACTTCAAGAAGAAGGCCAGCGACAAGATGCAGGAGCTGGTCAGCAAGGCGCGGACCATGCTCGTCGTCAGCCACGCGCTCGGCACCATCAAGGAGCTCTGCGACGAGGCGATCTGGCTGCACAAGGGCAAGCTCGTCGGGCGTGGCACCCCGGAGGAGATGATCTCCGGGTACACCAAGTTCCTGCAGGTCGGCGAGGACGCGATCACCCTCGAGGACTTCTGAGGCCGATGCCTGCTCGCAGCGTCGACGTCCGCGTCGACGTCAGCATCGTCTCCAGCGGGCACGACGTCGCGGACGCGCGGCTGCACCGCGAGGTTGCGGCGCTGCACCGCGCCGGGCTGGTCGTCGAGGTGCTCGGCCTCGGTGACGCCGCGGCGGGGCCGGAGGGTGCCGACGTCCGGGTCCGGGCCCGCGGCTCGATGGCGGCGCGGGCCCTGCGTGCGCTCCGGCTGCCGTTCGCTGCGCGAGGCCGGGTGCTGCTGACGCTCGACCCGGACGTCGTCCCGGCCGCGCTGGTGGCGGCCCTGGTGCGGCGGCGCCGGCTCGTCGCCGACGTCCACGAGGACTACGTCGCGCTGCTCGCCGACCGGGCCTGGGTGCCGGGTCCGCTGCTGCGGGTGGTGCGCCTGGTCGCGGGCTGGTGCGTCGGGCTGGCCGGGCTCGCGACGATCACCGTCGTCGCCGACGAGCACGTGCCGCCCGGCGCCGACCGCTGCCGGCGGCGGCTCGTGGTGCGGAACCTGCCCGATCCCGCCCTGCTGCCGCCCGGCCGCCCGTCGGTCGACGAGCCCGAGCTGCGCGCCGTCTACATCGGCGACGTGCGCACCTCGCGTGGCCTGCGCACGATGGTGGAGGCGGTCGCGGCGGCCCCGGGGTGGCAGCTGGACGTCGTCGGGCCGGTCGCGGCCGCCGACGCCGGGTGGCTCGCCGATCGGCTGACCGGCGCGGACGTCGCGGGGCGGGTGGTGCTGCACGGGCGGATGCCCCCGCGGGCGGCCTGGGAGGTCGGGGCGCGGGCGAGCGTGGGGATGATGCTGCTCGGCCGGACCCCGGCGTTCGAGCACGCCGTCCCCACCAAGCTCTACGAGTACCTGGCCTGCGGGCTCGCGGTGGTCTCGACCCCGATGCCGCGGGTGGCGGCCCTGCTCGACGGCTCCCCGGCCGCCGTGCTGGTGCCCGAGGGCGATGTGGACGCCGCCGCCGCGGCCCTGCGCGCGTGGACCGACCGGCCGCAGGAGCTGGCCAAGGCCCGGGCCGCCGCCCTGGAGTGGGCCGATCGCGAGTTGCGCGGTGCGTCCCCCTACGCCGTGCTCGCCGACCGGATCGCGCAGCTCGCGGCCCGTTAGCCGACGCCCGGTCGACGCCCGGTGGACGCCCGGTGGACGCCGGGCCGACGCCGGGCCGACGTCCGGCGGTGCCGGGTGCGGGGACGCCTCCGTCCACAGCGGGGCTCGCTGCGCCCGTCGTCCACAGGCGACCTCTCGTCGACCGTGCTCGGCGTCGGCGCCCGGCAGGATCGGGGCATTGACGACGAACGTGTCACGCGTGACACTTCGCGGGTGGGTGAGGTGACGATCAGAGATCTACGGCACCACGGCGGCGAGATCGTCGACCGCGCGGCCGCGGGGGAGCACGTGACGATCACGAGAGGGGGGCGCGCCGTTGCGGAGCTGAGACCGGTGGTGGAGCCGGGGCTGGGTGGGGAGGCGTTGCTGGAGCGGTGGCGGCAGGTCCCGGTGGTGGATCCGGGCGCGTGGCGGCGTGACGTCGACGCCGTCCTCGATCCGAGGTGGTGACCGACCCCGCGCCGGTCAGCTGGTTCGGCCCGACGGGCGCGGGCGTGCTCGACACCAGCACGGTGATCCTGCTGCCGAGGCTGCGGGACGCGTCGGCGCTCCCGGCGCGTCCCTGCATCACGGCGGTGACGCTGGCGGAGCTGTCCGTGGGTCCGCTCGTCGCCGTCGACGAGCGCGAGCGGGCGGGGCGCCAGGCCGTGCTGCAGCAGGCCGAGGCGGACTTCGTGCCGTTGCCGTTCGACGCGGTGGCGGCGCGGGCGTTCGGGCAGGTCGCCGCGTCGCTGCGCCGGAACGGCCGCAAGCACACCGCCCGCGCCTACGACGCGATGATTGCCGCCTCGGCGCTCTCACGCGGCCTGCCGGTGCACACCTGCAACCCGGGCGACTTCGCCGGGATCGACGGCCTGACCGTGGTGCCGGTGCCGCACCCCGACGCCGGCGCGCCCTGAACCTGCCGCCGGGTGCTGCTGAAGTCCATGATCACGACAGGATCACGACGGGGTGGCGGCCGGGAGCCCGTTGACGGCGGTGGCGCGGCGGTTGGTGAGCCGGGCAGCGAACCAGACGGCAGGCAGGGCCGCGGCGTCGACGGCGACGAGGGTGTCGGCGTCGCGCACCAGGCGGCGGGCGCCCGGCCGCACCAGCAGCGCGAGCGCGCCGGGGAGCCGGTGCAGGTCGAGCGTGAGCTTGCCGGCCACGATCGGGCCGCCGCCGGCGCGGCCGATCCGCAGCTGCCCGTCGAGGGCCGCGGCCAGGGCCGGGCCGGGCGGGGTGCGGCTGATCAGGTGCACGGTGTCGCCGTCCGCGCGCAGCCGTTCGACGCCGGCCAGCAGGGCATCGCCCGGGGCGGCCGCCCCGAGTGACACCAGCACCACGCGGCGGGTCATCGGGTGACCTCCTCGGCCGGGCTGCCGGTGGCCGACGCCGCCCCGACGAGCGCCCGGAGCGCGGCGATCCGGGGCTGCAGCTGCCGGTCCCGGCGGAACCGGGCTGCGTGCTCCCGCGCGCTCGCGGCGCGTGCCGGGCCGTCGCCCGCCCGGGCGTCGTCCGCGGCGGCGGCGAGGGCCGCCGCGACGGCGTCGGGGGACAGGTCGGGCGCCGGGTGCCAGCGCGGGTAGCCCGCCAGCACCTCGGCGGCCGCGCAGCCCGGTGTGAGCACGGACACGATCGGCAGCCCGGTCGACATGTACTCGAACACCTTCCCCGAGGTCACGTACTCCCCGCCGCCCAGCAGGAACAGCAGGACGTCGAAGCCGGCGTACGTCGCGGCGACCTCCGTCTTCGACACCGGGCCGAGGTAGGTCACCCCGGTGTCGGCGGCACCGTCCACGATCGCGGCGAGCCCGGCGTCCGGGGTGGCGTAGTAGCCGAGGTAGCCGCGCAGCTCGGCGGTCGCCGCCGCCACCGCCGGCGAGAGGGCGCGCCCGCGGCGCCAGCCGGCGACGAACTCCGCCAGCGGGACGACGTGCGTCATCGTGCCCAGGTAGCCGAAGCGCAGCGGCGCGTCCGGGTCGGGGGTGCGCAGCAGGTCCGCCGGCAGGTCGCGGTCGTAGCCGTTCATGACGACGTGCATCCGCGCCGCCTGGTCCGGGTGGGCGGCCGCGTGCCAGCGGCGCAGCGGCTCGTTGACCAGCCAGATCTCCGTTGCGCCGGCGAGGCTGCGCGCCTCCCAGCGCCCGACCGCGGAGTCAGGGGCGTGCCGTCGCCGTCCCGAGTAGGTGTGCAGCGACCAGGCGTCGCGGTAGTCCACGACGTACGGCACGCCCGCCGCCTCGTGCAACCGCGTTCCGGCCGTCACCGCGACCTCGGGGTTCGTCGTCGCCACGACGAGGTCGACCGGGTGCTCGGCATGGACGGCGAGCGCCGCGCGTTCCAGGTGCTCCCGCCACGGCCCGTAGCCGACCTCGGGGAAGACCCGCAGGTCACGCCGCTTGCGCACCGTCGCCCACAGCCGCGGGAACAGGACCCGCCATGCCGGCCACGCGCGCAGGTCGGTCTGCTGCGCGGGCCACGAGAAGGGGATCCGCCGGACGTCGACGCGCTCGTCGACCAGCGCCTCCAGCCGGGGGTCGGCGCCGGTGACGTCGCGGAAGATCTCGCGGGGCGCCGTGAGCACCGTCACCTGCCAGCCGTCGGCCGCGAAGGCGTTCACGGTGGCCAGCGCCCGGTGGACGCCCCCGGTCCGGGACGGCGGGAAGCCCCAGGCCACGTACAGCAGATGAGGTGCGCGCACGCCGCCAGCCTAGGCGCCGCGCACCCCGCCGGACGGCGTGGACGGCGCGGCCGGGCTGGCCGGAGCCGCCCGAGCCGGCAGGTCCGTTGCGCTAGGTTGGACGTGCCCGGTCACCCTCCAGGGCCCGGTGCCGAGCGATCACGCAGCCCCACGAGAGGCGAGGCAGGAACAGATGGCGCGCATCCATCCCAGCGCCGATGTGTCCCAGGACGCGAAGATCGGGGAGGGAAGCTCCGTCTGGCACCTGGCCCAGGTCCGTGAGCACGCCGTCCTCGGCGCGAACTGCATCATCGGCCGCGGTGCCTACGTCGGCGACGGCGTCGTCATGGGTGACAACTGCAAGTTGCAGAACTACGCGCTGGTCTACGAGCCGGCCGTCCTGGAGGACGGCGTGTTCGTCGGGCCCGCGGTCGTGTTCACCAACGACCACTACCCGCGCGCCGTGACGCCGGACGGCCGGCTCAAGCGCGGCGACGACTGGGAGCCCGTCGGCGTCACCGTGCGTGAGGGCGCCTCGATCGGTGCCCGGTCGGTCTGCGTGGCACCCGTCACGATCGGGCGATGGGCGCTGGTCGCCGCCGGTTCCGTCGTCGTCAAGGACGTCCCCGATTTCGCTCTCGTCGCCGGTGTTCCGGCGCGGCGGTTACGATGGGTGGGTCACGTCGGTGTGCCGCTCGAGCCCGACGGGGACGGTCTGTGGCGGTGCCCGACGTCCGGCCGCCGCTATCAGGAGGCTCCTGGTATCAACGGCGGCGAGCCCACACTCAGTGAAGTGACTTCCGTGGAGGTACCGCAGGCATGAGCGGCATGATTCCCGCTGCCCGACCGATGATCGGTGACGACGAGCGCGAGGCCGTCGACCGGGTGCTGCGCAGCGGCATGATCGCGCAGGGTCCGGAGGTGGCCGCGTTCGAGCGCGAGTTCGCCGACCAGGTCCTCGACGGTCGCCACGTCGTCGCGGTGAACTCGGGCACGGCGGGCAGCCACCTCGGCCTGCTCGCCGCGGGCGTCGGCCCCGGCCAGGAGGTGATCGTCCCGTCGTTCACCTTCGCGGCGACCGCCAACTCGGTCGCCCTGACCGGCGCGACGCCGGTCTTCGCCGACATCGAGCCGCAGTACTTCAACCTGGACGCCGCGGCCGTCGAGACCGCGATCACCGAGCGCACCGTCGGCATCATGCCGGTGCACCTGTACGGCCACCCCGCCGACATGACCGCGCTGCAGGCCGTCGCCGACAAGCACGGGCTGAAGATCTACGAGGACGCCGCCCAGGCGCACGCCGCCGCGTGGCAGGGCCGGCCGGTCGGCACGTTCGGCACCTTCGCGATGTTCAGCCTCTACCCCACCAAGAACATGACGTCGGGCGAGGGCGGCCTGGTGTCGACGTCGGACGACGACGTCGCGCGGCGCCTGCGCCTGCTGCGCAACCAGGGCATGGAGCGCCGCTACGAGAACGAGCTCGTCGGGTTCAACGCCCGGATGACGGACATCCACGCCGCGATCGGGCGCGTGCAGCTGGGCAAGCTCGCCGGTTGGACCAAGCAGCGCCAGGAGAACGCGGCCTTCCTCGACGCGCACCTGGCGGGCGTCGTCGTCCCGCCGGTCGCCGAGGGTGCCGTGCACGTCTACCACCAGTACACGATCCGGGTGGAGTCCGACCGCGACGGCTTCGCCGCGGCGCTCGCCGCCGAGCACCAGGTCGGCACCGGGGTCTACTACCCGATCCCGAACCACCGCCTGCCGTCGTTCGACCGCACCGTCGACCTGCCGCAGACCGAGAAGGCAGCCCTCGAGGCGCTGTCGCTGCCGATCCACCCGTCGCTGACCACCGCCGACCTCGAGCGCATCGTCACCGCCGTCAACGCGGTCGCCAAGGCGGGTGCCTGATGGCGCTGCTGAGGGCGGGCCTCATCGGCCTGGGCATGATGGGGCGCCACCACGCCCGCGTGCTGCGCAGCCTGTCCGACGTCGAGCTCGTCGCCGTGGCCGACCCGGCGGGTGACCCGCACGGCGTCGCCGGGGCGCTGCCGCTGCTTGCCGACGTCGACGGGCTCATCGCGACCGGCATCGACTACTGCATGGTCGCCGTCCCGACGGTCTACCACGAGCCGATCGGCCTGGCGCTCGCGGCGGCCGGCGTCCACGCCATGATCGAGAAGCCGCTCGCCCAGGACGGCGCCGCCGCCCGCCGGCTCGCGGACGCCTTCGACGAGGCCGGCCTGGTCGGCGCCGTCGGGCACATCGAGCGGTACAACCCCGCGCTGCAGCAGCTGCGGTCCCGGCTGGAGCACGGCGAGCTCGGCACGATGTACCAGGTCGTGACGCGCCGGCAGGGCCCGTTCCCGGCGCGCATCGCGGACGTCGGCGTCGTCAAGGACCTCGCCACGCACGACATCGACCTCACCGCCTGGGTGACGCAGCAGAGCTTCCGCAGCGTCGCCGCCCGGACGGCGTACAAGAGCGGGCGCGCCCACGAGGACCTCGTCGCGGTGGTGGGGCAACTCACCGATGGCACGGTCACCAGTCATCTGGTGAACTGGCTGTCACCGATGAAGGAGAGGGTCACGATCGTCACCGGAGAGCGCGGTTCGTTCGTCGCCGACACGCTGACGGCCGACCTGACGTTCCACGCGAATGGCCTGATCCCCACCACCTGGGACGAGATCGCCAGCTTCCGCGGCGTCTCGGAGGGTGACATGACCCGGTTCGCCTTCCCCAAGCCGGAGCCGCTGCGCACCGAGCACGAGGCCTTCCGCGACGCGGTGCTCGGCAAGAGCACCGACATCGTCACCATGCGGCAGGGCCTGGAGACGGTCGCGGTCGCCGAGGCCGTGCTTGCGTCCGCGTCCTCCGGACGGACCGTGGACCTGCCGGAGGGCTGATCGTGACGCAGCCGCACGGCCCGGGGGCCGACGAGGGCTCCCGGCCGCCGCGTGTGGTGCTGTTCCGTGCCAATGCGATCGAGGCGGACTCACGCGCCAAGAAGTTCTCGCTGACCCTGGCACGCCTCGGCTACGAGGTGCACGTGCTCTCCGCCGAGGAGGCCGTGCCGGGGTCGGCGGCGCCGGGCGACCGCTGGCTCGGCCCGGTGCGGGTCCATTCGGTGATCATGACCCACGCCCGGCGAGACGTGCACAAGCTGCTGCTCGGCGCCCGGCGGCGCCGGCAGCTGCGCGTCATCGACTGGACGCCGGTCGACGAGTACGTGACGCGGATCGCCGAGCTCAAGCGCCGGTCCCGCGCCACCCGACGGCGGGCCGACGCGCTGCGCAGCCCAGACCCGGACGCCCCCGGCCGCCCGCCGCTGTGGCGCGTGCGGTGGCTCGGGTTCCGCCTGCTGCACTCGGGCGCCAAGGCGCTGCTCGTGGCGCGCCGGGCCCGCTGGCGGGCGCAGTGGCTGGTCAACGTGGGGTACCGGCAGGCCTGGCGGGAGTGGGACGCCCGCCGGCACGCCACCGCGTTCCTGGCGACGACGCGCGGCACGCTGCCCGAGGTCGACGACTACGCCGCCTCGTTCTCCAAGGTGCTCGACCGGCTCGAGCCGGACGTCGTCCACGCGCACCACCCCCTCGTGCTGGGGACGGCGGTCCGCGCGGCCCGGCGCCGGCGCGCGGCCGGCCACGACTGCGCCGTCCTCTACGACGCCCGGGAGAACTTCGCCGGGATCCCGCCGGAGGAGCAGGGCAACCTGCGCCGGCACGCCGTGCTGGTGCGCGAGGAGGCCCGCTACGTCCGCGAGGCGGCGGCCGTCGTCACCGTGTCGGAGCCCATCGCCGATGTCCTGCAGGAGCGCTACGCGCTGCCGGTGCGGCCGAGCGTCATCCTCAACGTGCCGGTGGCGGTCACGCCGGAGGCCGAGGGCAGGGTCGCGGCGCGGCGGCCGACCGTGCGCGAGGCGGCCGGGCTCGGCCCCTCGACCCGGCTGCTGGTGTACAGCGGTGCGGTCAGCGCGGCCCGCGGCATCGACACCCTGATCGACGCGATGGCGCTCCTGCCCGACGTCCACCTCGCTCTGGTGACGGTGCCGTACCCGCACCCGCGCGTGCCGCAGCTCCTCGCGCGTGCGGCGGCGCTGGGTGCCGCCGACCGGATCCACCCGCTGCCCCCCGTCGGCCAGGACGAGCTGCTGTACCACCTGTCCGGTGCGGACGTCGCGGTGCACCCGATGCCCGGCGGCTCGCCGAACCACGACCAGGCGCTGCCCAACAAGCTCTTCGAGTACCTGCACGCCGGGCTGCCGCTGGTCGTGGCCGATGCGAAGCTGATGGCCGAGTTCGTGCGCACGAACGGGGTGGGCGAGGTGTTCCGGTCCGGCGACGCGCAGGGCCTGGCGGACGCCGTCCGGCGCGTCCTCGACCCGGACTACCCGAGGGTCCCGCGCGCGGAGCTGGCGGCGCGCTGCTCCTGGCAGGCGCAGGAGGTCGCGATCGCGGCTCTCTACGCCCGGTTCGCGCCGCTGCCCGGGCCGCTGCGCACCGACCCGGCCACGCTGCCCGGCCGCTTCCCCGACCTGACCGTGACCAGCTCCCGGGTCCTCGAGGTCGGGCGCCCGGCCGACGGGGAGTCGCTAGGCTCGACGACCGTGGCGCCGCTCGACCGGACCGTCGCTCCAGCGACCATCCGTGACCATCCGTGACCTTGAGACTGGGGCTGAAGTGAGAATCACCGTCGTCGCGCTCGGCAAGATCGGACTGCCGCTGGCCGTGCAGTTCGCCTCGCTCGGACACCGCGTGATCGGCGCCGACGTCAACGAGGACGTCGTCCGGCTGGTCAACCGCGGGGCCGAGCCGTTCCCGGGCGAGGCGCACCTGGCCACCAAGCTCGCCGAGGTCGTCGGTGACGGCCGGCTCACCGCAACGACCGACACCGCCGCCGCGGTCGCGGAGAGCGACGCCGTCGTGGTCGTCGTCCCGCTCTTCGTCGACGCCGACGGCACCCCCGACTTCGGCTGGATGGACGCCGCGACGCGCGCGATCGCCCAGGGCCTGCGGCCGGGCACGCTCGTCTCCTACGAGACGACGCTGCCCGTCGGCACCACCCGGACCCGCTACCTGCCCATGCTCGAGGAGGGCTCCGGCCTGCGGCACGGCGCGGGCGCGGACGGCTTCCAGTTGGTCTTCAGCCCCGAGCGGGTGCTCACCGGCCGGGTCTTCGCGGACCTGCGCCGCTACCCCAAGCTCGTCGGCGGCATCGACGAGGCCGCCGGCCGGCGCGGCGAGGAGTTCTACCGCGCCGTCCTGGAGTTCGACGAGCGGCCCGACCTCGAGCGCGGCAACGGTGTCTGGAACCTCGGCTCCGCCGAGGCGGCCGAGCTGGCCAAGCTCGCCGAGACGACGTACCGCGACGTCAACATCGGCCTGGCCAACGAGTTCGCCCGGTTCGCGGCGGGCCACGGCATCGACATCCACCAGGTCATCGCCGCGAGCAACTCGCAGCCGTACAGCCACATCCACCGGCCCGGCATCGCGGTCGGCGGGCACTGCATCCCGGTGTACCCGCGCCTGTACCTCTTCAACGACCCGGAGGCGACCGTCGTCCGCGCCGCCCGGGAGCGCAACGCCGCCATGCCCGAGTACGCGGTCGGTGTGCTCGAGGGGGCCCACGGCGACCTCGCCGGCCAGCGCGTCGTCGTCCTCGGCGCCTCCTACCGCGGCGGCGTCAAGGAGACCGCGTTCAGCGGGGTGTTCCCCGTGGTCGCGGCGCTGCGCGAGCGCGGCGCCGAGGTGCTCGTGCACGATCCGATGTACAAGGACAGCGAGCTCGTCGACCTCGGCTTCACCCCCTACGCGCTGGGCACGCCGGTGGACGCCGCGGTGGTGCAGACCGACCACGCCGAGTACCGCTCCCTGGCGCCCGACCAGCTGCCCGGCGTCCGCACCGTCGTCGACGGGCGCGCCGCCCTGCCGCTGGAGCGGTGGGCCGGCGTGACCGTCCGGGTCCTGGGTCGCGGCTGAGCCCGGCCGGGAGGCGGGCGTCGTGATGGATGCGCGGGTCGGCGGTCTCACCGTGCCCACCCCGTGGTACCCGACGCCGTTCAACCGGATGTCCGGGTCGTTCGTGGCCGAGTACGCGCGCCTGGTGCGCCGGGTCGCGCGGGACGTGGCCGTCGTCCATGCCCAGGAGTGGCCGGGCGCCCGGGGCGCCGCGGACGCCGACGCGCTGCGGCCGGGCTTCGACGCGGGGCTCGACCGGCTGACGGCGGACGGCGGGCTGCGGGTGACCGGTGCCGCGGGGCCGCTGACGCGGGTCCCGGTGTACACCGTGGGCGGGGCGACGATCCCGCAGCGGGCCGAGGCGATGGTCCGCGACGTCCGGCGGGCGGTCGGGTCGTTCGACACCCCGGTGGTGCACGGGCACGTCGGGTACTGGGGCGGGCTGCTCGCGGCCCGGCTCGCCGATCCGGGTGCCGCGGTCTTCGCGACCGAGCACTCCACCGGGCTGCGCGCCGTCCTCGACGACCCGGCCGGCCGCGACCACTACGCCGAGCTGCTCACCCGGGCGACGAAGGTGTTCTGCGTCAGCGGGCTGCTGCGCGACCAGGTGCTGGCGGCGCTGCCGGACTTCGCGGACCGCGTCGAGGTGCTACCCAACCCGGTCGCCTTCCACGGCGTCCCGCAGCGGGTGGCGCCCGTCGAGGCGCTCGACAGGTGGGTGTTCGTCGGCGGGCTCATCGAGCGCAAGGGCGTGGAGCGGCTGGTCCGGGCGTTCACCGTGGTCGCGCGCGAGCGGCCGGCGGCCTCGCTGACCCTGTTCGGCTCCGGGCCGCTGCATGACACCCTGGCCTCGATCGCCCGGGACGCCGGGGTCGCCGACCGGCTGCACCTGCCCGGCGTCGTCCGGCACGGCGAGGTGCTGGCCCGGCTGCCGGAGTTCGACCTGCTGCTGGCCCCGAGCACCTACGAGACCTTCCACCTCGCCGTCGTCGAGGGCGTCGCGGCCGGGCTGCCGGTGATCGTGACGCGCAGCGGCGGCCCGGAGGAGGCCCTCGCGGGCGTGGAGGCCAAGGTGGGCCGGTTCGTGGACGTCGAGGAGTCTCCGGACGCGCTCGTGGACGCCTACCGCGACCTGTCGTCGTCCCTGTCGGGCCTGGATCCGGACGGCGCGCGCAAGGAACTGGACGCGCGGTACGGCCCTGACGCGATCACCGCCCGGCTCGCCGCCGCCTACGGCGTCGCCGGGGACGCGGTGCTGAGCCCGTCGGCGTCGGCCTCGGCCGCCTCGCGGGCTGGGTCGGTGGCCGGGCGCGACCCGGAGCGCATCGTCGTGGTGGCGGCGAGCGCCTGGCGGCGGTACGCCGTCGAGGAGGAGCTCGCGGGGGCGCGCCGGCTGGGCGTGCCGACCGTCGTCGTGACCGGCGACCCGCAGGTGACCGCGTGGGCCGACGACCTGCGCGTCGTCGGGCCGGGTGCGGTCGCGGCGCTGACTCCGGCGTCCGGTCCCGAGGCGCCTTCCGAGCCGCCGGCCGAGCCGCCGGCGGAGCCGCTCGCGGTGACGGCCCGCCGGTTCGCCGGGCGGCTCAGGCGGCGGCTGCAGGGCCGCCCGACCGCACTGCCGCCGGCCGGGGCGCGGCTGACGGTCGACGACGTGCGCGGCGCCACGATCGTCGTGACGGACTGCGCCTCCCTGCCGCTCGGGGTGCGGCTGGCGTCGGCCGGTGCAGCGGCCCGGCTCGTGGTCGAGCTCGACCGGGGCGGCCTCTTGGGCCCGCTCCCGGACGGCGACGACGAGGTGACGGCATGACGCCGCCGCCGAAGTCCATGATCACGGCAGAGTCCATGATCACGGCGGAGGAGGGGGTGCCGCACGTGGTGATGGTCGTGTCCAACGACGTGCGGAACGACACCCGGGTGCGCAAGAGCGCCCTCGCCGTGGCGGCGCTCGGGGTGCGGGTCACGGTGGTCGGCATCACGACCGGGCCGCGTCGCTGGGACACCGAGCTGCGGCCGGACGGCGGCCGGCCGGTGCGGATCGTGCGGGTGCCTGTCGACTTCGTGCTCAGCGACGTGCGCAAGCAGCGCCGGGCGCGGCTGCACGCGGGCCTGATCCCGCTGCTCGCGCCCGACGCCGAGGCCGAGTCGCTCGCCCGGCGCCGGCTCGCGGCCGCGGACGTCGAGGCGCGCGCCGCCGAGGGCGCGACCGCCGGGCTGCGCCGGGCCGTCGTGGACGCCCGCCGCTTCGCGCTGCGCGCGCAGGGGCTGGGCCGGCGCAAGGCCGCCCGCGCCGCCACGCTGGGCTTCAAGGTGGTCGACCGCGGCTGGCAGAAGCAGGGCTGGGGGGCGTCCCCGCGCCGGGTGCTCCCCGAGGTGGACGACCTGGAGCTGGCCCTCGGCTCCGTCCTCGACGAGCTGGCCCCGGACGTCGTCCACGCGCACGACGTGCAGCTGGTCGGCGTGGTGTCCCGGGCGCGGGCCCGGGCCCGCCAGGCCGGGCGCGACGTCCGCTGGCTGTACGACGCGCACGAGTGGGTGCCGGGGCTGTCCCGGTACGGCGGGCGCACCGGCCGGGTGGTGGCGGCGTGGGCCGCGCTGGAGCGCCGGTTCGTCCGGGACGCCGACCGCGTCGTCACCGTGTCGCCGCCGCTCGCCGAGGCGCTGCAGGCCCGCTACCACCTGACACGGACCCCGGACGTCGTCCTCAACGTGCCGCCGCTGGGCGCGCGGTCGCGCGACGCCGCATCGGTCCGCGAGGTCGCCGGGGTGCCCGTCGGGACGCCGCTGCTCGTCTACAGCGGCGGCGTGCAGGCCGCGCGGGGCGTCGAGACCGCAGTCGACGCGCTGGTGCACCTGCCGTCGGCGCACCTGGCCGTGGTCGCGGTGCCGTCGGTGCACACGGCGCCGGTCGCCGCCGTCCGGGCGCGCGCCGAGCAGCTCGGGGTCGCCGACCGGCTGCACCTGCTCGCGCCTGTGCCGCCGGACCAGGTCAGCGCCTTCCTCGCCGGCGCCGACGTCGGGCTCATCCCGCTCCTGCACTACGGCAGCCACGAGATGGCGCTGGCCAACAAGCTGTTCGAGTACCTGCACGCGGGCGTCCCGATGGTCGTCAGCGACTGCCGGGCCCAGGCCGGGTTCGTGCGCGAGCACGGCGTGGGCGAGGTGCACCGCGCGGGCGACGGCGCCGACCTCGCCGCCGCGGTCACCCGCGTCCTCGCCGATCCGGCGCGGTACGCGGGCGCGCTCGCCGACCCGGAGCTGCTCGACCGGTACACCTGGGCGACCCAGGCCGACGTGCTGCGCGGCGTCCACCGCGAGCTCGTGCTGGCGGTCCGCCCCGGCGCGCGGCTCGTCGCCGACCCGCCGCCGGACCCGGCGGTCGAGCCGCCCGAGGTCCTGGTGGCCGGCCGGCTGCCCGACGGCGTCGAGCTGCGGACGACGCCGGCGGGCGTCCGGCCGCCCGCCGAGGCCTCCGCCGGAGCGGGCGTCGTCCCCGTCGTCCTCGCGATCGGGCCGGCGAACAGCGCGGGGCAGGCCTGGGCCTGGGGGCGCGCCGCCGAGCGGAACCTGGACGGCGTCCGCGCCCGGGTCGTGGCGATCCGGAACGGGCGCTACGACTACCCGGCCGACGAGCTCGTCGACGCGCAGACGTACCGCACCGACGCCGGGTGGCAGCTGCGCCGCCTCGCCGACGCCCGCTCGGTGTGGACCCACGCGCTGCTGGAGGCCGGGCGCCCGATCCTCGGCGGCCTCGCCGGCCGCGACTTCACCGGGGACGCCGAGCTGCTGGCCAGGGCCGGCGTCAGGGTCGGGCTGGTGCTGCACGGCTCGGAGGCGCGCGACCCGCGCCGGCACCGGGCCCGCCACGAGTTCAGCCCGTTCGCCGACCCGCGCGACCCGCTCACGAAAAAGTTGCAGGCCCGGGTCGACGCCTTGCTGCCCCTGGTGCACGCCTTCGCGGCGGACCCCGAAGCGGGTCCGGTGTTCGTCTCCACCCCCGACCAGCTGGACGACGTCCCGGCGGCGGTATGGCTACCCGTGGTGATCGACACGGCCCGGTGGACCCCGGCCGACGACACGCTGAACAGGCCTGTTCCGCTGTTCGTCCACGCGCCGTCCAACCCGCAGCTGAAGGGCACGGCCGTCGTCGAAGCGGTCCTGCAACCGCTCGCGGACCGCGGGCTGATCGAGTTTCGCCTGGTCACCGGCCTGCCGCCGGACGAGGCTGCCGCGCTCATCGGCGCGGCCGACGTCGTCGTCGACCAGCTGCTGCTCGGCCTGTACGGCGTGCTGGGGTGCGAGGCGATGGCCCGGGGTAGGCTGGTGCTGGGCCACCTGGGGGATGCGCTGCGTGCCCGCGTCGAGAGGCCTGTGCCGATCGTCGAGGTGACGCCGCGCAGCCTCGCAGCCTCGGTCGAGCGTGTTCTCGACGACCGTGACTGGGCCCGCGAGGAGGCGGGCAAGGGCCCTGCTTTCGTCGCCGCCGTGCATGACGGGCGGCGTTCGGCGGCGGTGCTCGCGCCCTTCCTCGGCCGACGACCGACAGATCGGAATGCGACGAACCGGACCACGACGACCAGCGTCGGGGGCAACCACCCCGACCCGGAACCTGCGGAGGTCACGGGCCTGTGACGCCCCAACCCCATGTGTTGTTGCTCGGCATGCAGTTCCCACCCGCACGGGGCAGCGGTGTCTACCGGATCCGCGGCTGGGCGAACCACTTCGCCCGGCGCGGGTGGGCCGTGACGGTCCTGGCGGCCGACCGGGACTACTGGTACCAGCGCTCCGGCGTGGTCGACGAGGAGCTGGAGAGCACCGTCGACCCCCGGGTCAAGGTGGTGCACGTCAAGGTCGCCCGCGAGCACCTGGTCAACCGGGTCGAGCGGATGTCCTGGGCGCACGCGAACTTCCCGCGGCTGTGGACGAAGAGCCACCAGCTCGGCCGGGACAAGATCTTCCCCGAGGTGTACTCGCCGATCCTGCCGCAGTTCGTGGCGCGCGGGGCGGCGATCCACGCCCTGCACCGGGTCGACCTGGTCTTCGCGACGGGCAACCCGTACACCCAGTACGGCGCCGCGTACCGGCTCGGCCGGCTGCTGCGCCGTCCGTACGTCGTCGACTACCACGACCCGTGGACGCTGAACCCGCTCACCGAGGCGGACGTCTTCGAACCCGGTTCGCCGCAGCTGGTCTGGGAGCGGCGCATCATCGAGAACGCGGCCCTGACGATCACGGTGAACACCCCGCTCGCCGACTGGTACCGCGAGCGGTACCCGGCCGCCGCCGACCGGGTACGCGTCGTGGAGAACGGGCTCGCCGAGGACGTCGTCGGCGAGGTCCCGTGGGAGCGGCCGCCGGCCGGGCGCCCGGCCCGGGTCGGGTTCGTCGGGACGGTCCGCTCCGACCTGCCCCTCGAGGAGTTCCTCGACGGGTGGGCCCTGGCCCGCAAGGAGCCCGACCTCGCCGAGGCCACCATGGACTTCTACGGCTACCTGGGCTTCTTCACCCAGAACGAGGACCAGATCCGGCGGCGGCTGGAGGCGGACGTCGAGGGGGTCGCCTACCGCGGGCCCGTCCCGCAGCCGCAGTTGGCCGACGTCTACGCCACGCTGGACGTGCTCGCGATGCTGTTGCCGTCGTCGGTGTACATGACGGCGGGCAAGGGGTACGACTACATGTCGGCGGGCCGGCCGGTGCTCGGGATCCATGACCCGCGCAACCACACGACGGAGGTCTTCAAGGACTACCCGCTGTTCTTCGGCGTGCCGGCGGTGACGCCGGAGGCGGTGCGGGACGCGCTGGTGGCCGCCGTCCGGGCGGCCCGGGCGGAGACCCGGGAGCAGTACGAGACGTGCCGCGCCGAGGCGCTGAAGCACACCTGGGACAAGAACATGGCACCGGTCGGGGAAGAGCTGGAAGGGCTGATCCGTGGCTGAGCCGAAGACGACGTCCGTGCGCGAGCGGGCCGCGGCGGTGCCGCAGCCGGTGCCCGGGCGGCCCCGGGTGATCGCGGCGGCGGTGGAGCGGTCGCGGCGGCGCGGGGTGATCCGCAAGCTGAACCGCGTCGTCGAGAACGGCGGGACCGCCCTCATGATCACGGCTGACGGGTGCGAGCGGCCCGAGGAGCTGCACCCCGCCGTCCAGGTCCTCGACCTGCAGGCGGGGGAGCGGCGGCTCGGGATCAACGCCCTCCTCACCCGCGACCCGGCCCGGGGGGGGGGGCGCGCCCCCCCGGGCCCCCCCCCGGGCGGGGGGGGGCGCCCCCCCGCCCCCCCGAGGCCCACGGCCAGCACGGCACCGAGCAGCGGGCGCTCGCGGGCGAGGCGCTCATAGTGGTCGACCTCCTGGGCC
>Ga0302321_100001743_pt1 | contig 18629 bp, 11 predicted proteins | sample Fen_T0_1_FD_202505 | JGI IMG/M metagenome (GOLD analysis project Ga0302321, IMG submission 202505) | Peat permafrost microbial communities from Stordalen Mire near Abisko, Sweden - Fen_T0_1 | ecosystem: Environmental > Terrestrial > Soil > Wetlands > Permafrost | place: Sweden: Abisko...
ATTTTTCACTGGTCTGCCGCACGGTCACGACATGCACCGCATGTGGGTAAAATGGAAACGCGAGACGAAGGACTTTTTTGTTAGCTCCAGTCTCTTCGAAAAATTCGGTCTGCGTTACCTCGGTCCCGTCGATGGGCACAACTTCGAAGAGCTCACGAAAAACTTGGAGTTCGCCAAACACTCCGACGTGCCCGTCGTTTTGCACGTTCTCACGAAAAAAGGACGCGGTTTGCCTGCCGCGATGGAGCATCCTGAAAAATTTCACGGCGCCAGTCCTTACGATCCGGTCACCGGTGAGAGCAAATCGTCCGCGGTCGGTATACCGCCAAATTATCAAGATGTCTTCGGCCAAGCTCTCGCCCGATTTGCAAAAGCCGATAGCCGCATCGTCGGCATTACTGGCGCGATGCCCAGCGGCACCGGCCTGCATCACCTCGCAGCGACTTGCCCGAAGCAATTTTTTGACGTCGGAATCGCCGAGGAGCACGCGGTGCTCTTCGCCGCAGGTTTAGCCACCAAAGGCATCCGTCCTGTCGTGGCCGTTTATTCGACCTTTCTTCAACGCGGCTTCGATCAAATTATTCACGACGTCTGCTTACAAAACCTGCCGGTCACTTTCTGCCTCGACCGCGCCGGGCTCTCGCCCAACGACGGCCCGACCCACCACGGTCTGTTCGACCTTTCGTACCTTCGTTGCATACCCAACGCTATCGTGATGCAGCCGAAGGACGAAGACGAACTAGTCGATATGCTCCACACGTCGTTGCAACAAAGCTCACCGACCTTTATACGCTATCCACGCGGCGCTGGCGTTGGTGCACCGGTCAAAGCTGAGCCCACCACGCTCACTGTCGGCCAGGCCGAGGTGTTGAAACAGGGCTCCAACATCATTCTCTGGGCGCTCGGACCTATGGTGCCTCTAGCGTTGCAACTCGCAAAAAAACTTGAGGCCGAAGAGCACCTTTCTGTCGGCGTGGTCAACGCCCGTTGGGCAAAACCTCTCGATCGCGAACTCCTGCTCAGTCAAGCCGCTGTCGTACCCTTGCTCGTGACATTGGAGGACAACGTTCTCGCCGGCGGCTTCGGCAGCGGCGTACTCGAAGCGCTGCAAGAAGGCGAATGCACCACCGCCGTCGAACGCATCGGCTGGCCTGATAAATTTATAGAACACGGCTCCGATGTCGCCACGCTACGCGCGGCTAACGGACTGAAGCACGACGATATCCACCGCCGCATTCTCGCACGCTGGCGCAATCTGCACCACGCCAGCGTTGAAGCCAGCGTATAGGGCAATTGAGCAATTCAGCCCGTTGTCGTCAACGGGCTGGTTCATTTTCGCACGACACGCGCGAATTCGCGCCTTACTTCTTACTCGGCTTGGCCTCTGGCTTGGGTCCGGATTTCGCTTCTGATTTGGCGGTTGCAGCCGGTACGGCAGGCTGAGCAGGTTTGTTCGCTTCCCAAACCGCAAGCACGTCTGCTGATCCGAGCGCACGGACACCGTTGTCTGTCAAAATCTCTTCAGTCGCCGCAATCATGTCCGCTCGTGGAAATATTGGCGTTTCACCGCCATGACCTGCCAAATCAACCACCACGAATTCATCCTTTGAGTCACGAAGGACCTGCACGAGATGCAGAAGATTTTTGATTCGTATTCCATTAACACTCTCGACCACACGCATCGTCTGGTGTGAATACCCTTTGGAGAGCTTGTGTGGGAAAAACGGCGCCGGGATGATCACGAGTTGCTCGCCCTCAAAGGCCGGCTTGTCTCCACGTCGTGTAACTAACGGGCTCCCAAGTAGACTAAATGCCGACATGAGCATTCCGGCCTGATTACTCGAAGTAAACATTCCGACCAAGTCGTCAGTTGCAACGGAGAACACCATCGGGCCGCAGATAAAATACGACGGATAGGACCCGCGCAGCGCCGAGATCACGCGTGGATTATTAGGCGTAACGGGTAGTTCGATTGCAATCTCCTTACCCACCCGCACAATCGTCAAAGGTAACTTTCCGTCCTTCGCCGTCTTCTGAACCATGTAAGCCATCTTGAGACGCAGCCCACTTTCTAATTTGATCATCCCTTGGTCGTCGACCTTAGTGTCACCGATTTTAGTGATCACATCCCACTTTTTCAGAGGATAAGTCGTATCACTGGAGAATGGTTCGTTAACGACCAAGCCCGAAATAGACTTATCGAGCTTCAAAAAGCTTCGAAGAGCCGGATTTTCCAGTGTTTGAAATTCGTCGAAGATCGCCGGTTTTCCATCGTAGCGCCCATCCGCGATGTCTTTAAGGAAAACGTCGATTTCTTCACTCGGGATGATGTAACCGATGTTCTGTGCGTTCGACAGATGGCTGAAAGCGAGACCGATCACCTTGTCGCCCACGAGCGCCGGACCACCACTATTGCCCGGATTGATGGCAGCGTCGATCTGTACCCGTAGTCCGGATACAGGAAAATTGTAACTCGCAAATTCTATCCGAGATACAATGCCCTTGGTGATCGACAAACTCGTGCCACCGGTCGGGAAGCCATAAACGAGCACCGAATCCTTGATCTGAGGAAGCGCATTAACTCGAGGTAAAGCCGGATGCGTATCGAAAAACGACTCGTCCTCAAGTTTGAGGACCGCCAGATCGATGCCGGGCGCGATTGCCTCCACGGTGGCTGCAAGTTTGTCGCCCGACTGACTCGCCTGCACTTGCACCTGACTGGCATACAGGACTACGTGCGCATTCGTCAGGATTCGCTTGCCTTCGATCACCACACCGCTGCCCGTAATTTCATGTGGAGACTGTTTGGTCCATGGTTTGGTTAGCTCCGGTCGGCGCACTTGCGCGAAAATCTTGATCACAGAGTTCTCCACCAGATTTTTCTGTGTATCGTCAGCTGGATTTGTTGCCTCGTCTTTGGCTGCTGCAGGCGGAGCCTTCGGAACAATCTGGTCGTCGTCCGCCCGACACGGCACGGAAACGAAAATTATTGCAGCTAAAGCTGCGGATGCGACACGAAGCGACAGTTGTTTTGGGGGCATGGCTGGATCCAAGTATGCCAATCAACGCAGAACCGCCCGCGATTGCCAGAATTAATGATCACACATCTGTATCCAGGCGGACTGCTTACAAACTATATTTATCTCCAAAGACAATGGCGTGCCAAGTTGCAGTTTCTGGTTGTAGAAACGAAATACCGAGACAGTTTACTCTAACGTAAGAGTATTAGCCTATTTGTTTCTCCCGCGAAGCTGCACAGGTTGCTTCCTCTCGTGGTGATTGGCCACTACGACTGCCCTAGAGAAACGCCCCTTAACCCCGACCCCAATGCCTATCGCAGAACGTCAGCCCCGTGTGACGATTAAGGACGTAGCTCGCTTCGCCAACGTACATTTCACCACGGTTTCTTTGGCATTGCGGCATCATCCGAGCATCCCTCTCACCACGCGCGAACGCATCGAGGAGATTGCGAAGAGCATCGGTTACACGCCGAATCCGGTTTTTAGCGCCCTGACTCACTTTCGTGTTCACGGCCGCGTTCGAGCCACGCCCCCTCGCGTGGCCTACCTCGTCAATCACCAGATCGAACAATACCGTCACGAGCAGGCTTTCTGGGCCGGTGCCAAGGAACAAGCCGAGATGCTCGGGTACGAACTCGAACTCATTTCCGTCAGCAAGGGCCATCACGACTCCAAAAGCCTCGCTCGCTATCTAAAAGGACAAAACATCACTGGCATCATCATCGCTGGTTTTGAGCCGGGTTTGTCTGAACTCAAGCTCGACTGGGACGACTATGCTATCGTGAAAATCAACTCGCGTCATATGGAACCGCCAGCGCCTGGCGTATCCAACGACCAACGACAAGACGTGCGCATTGCTTTCCGCGAAATGCTGGCCCGAGGCTATCACCGTATTGGCCTCGCTGTGGGACGGACCGATGAAGAAAGCACCGAGTTTCTCCACTCCGCGGGCTATCTGATCGAGCGAGCCGCCGTTTCACCTAAAGACCACATCCCTGAATTACTTTTTCCCCGCCAAGCCGAGTCAGAGCACGTCAGCAAACTCATGGGACAATGGGTGCGAAAGCATAAAGTCGACGCTGTGCTCTGCAATTGGACTTCCATAAAGGACCTGCTCGCCGCTGCCAATCTGCGCGTTCCTCGAGATATTGCCTGTGCGTGCCTCTGTCTGATGGATGAAGATCCGTCCCTCGCCGGAGTGGCGCCAAACCTCCAAATGGTGGGAGTAAAAGCCGTCTCGCTTTTAACCAGTCAATTAAAACAAGGTGCCCGTGGCGTTTCCGAATACGCTTCGAGCACTTACGTGCGCAGTCGCTGGCTGGATGGCGCGTCGGCGCCCTATCGGAAACTTGCCCTCGCCTCATGATACGCCGGCTTACCATTGGTCAAAAAAAGTACCCGACGATGAACGACGTAGCGGAAGCCGTCGGCGTACATCCGACCACTGTATCGCTAGCCCTGCGGTCACACCCAAGCATCCCGCTGGCCACACGCGCGCGAGTTCTCGATGCGGTACGGGAAATCGGGTACATTCGCGACCCGCTGCTCGATGCTTTCAATTATCATCGTTGCTGCAAGCACACCTCTAAACAGTCGCCATCGATCGCGTTTGTCGCCGATGCCAATTCGGCCCCGTATTTCGTAGGCTCCTTCTACCATCCTCTGGTCTATGAAGGTGTGCGCGCCGTGGCGGACCCGCAGCACCTCTCGTTGGAAATATTTAACCTTGGAGTTAACGGCCTTACCCCGTCGCGACTCAACACGATCCTTACTTCGCGCGGCATCACGGGAATTTTGCTTTCAACTTTTACCCTCGCGACGAAGGAAATCGAACTCGACTGGCAAAACTTCAGTACAGTGAAGATCGAATCGCATCACCTGCTGCCTCAGATCGACGTCGTTTCAAATGACCAATGCCAAGCCGCTCGCCTGTGTATGTGTAAGCTTCGCCAACTCGGCTACCGGCGTATCGGCCTCGCCACCGCACTCGATGACGAATCGCGCCTCCAGGATAATTTCAGCACCGGCGTTCTCGTAGAACAGGCCGAAATGCCTGCAGCCGAATGCGTGCCACCCCTTCTTTTTAAGCGCACCACCGTCGCGGAGATCGCCTCCCGACTTGCCTCTTGGGTTAGGGAAAACGATGTCGATGTCATCATGACCAACTGGAACGAATTTTTCCGTGAAGCCTCATGGATGACGGCCGAGGGCATTCGTTTTCCAACTAATCCGCCTCTGCACATTCCTCGCGACGTCGCTTTTGCCTCGCTTGACGCTCCGGCCGATCGTTCGGAAGTAGCAGGCATCGTACAGAACCACCGGCTCGTTGGCATGCGTGCCATGGAGCACCTCGAAGTTTTGGTGAAGACCTACCAGCGTGGTACGCCTAAAAACCCTTCAGGCACCTATGTCCCCGGCTTCTGGCGTGACGGTGCCACCGTGCCTAAAAAATCGGTACGCCGAGCCCGCGTGCAAGGCGCTTCACTCTAACGTCACAGTCCTGTGACCGTTGCTCACGTACGATGCCCGATTGATCGTTCGTAAAGCAGATTTGTCCGCCACGAAAGCAGTCACCGGTTCGGTGTCTGCTACTAGCATCGACAAACTGAATACGCCCGATCTTCATGCGCTCCCTCGTTTTCCCGAAAAACTTTGTCTGGGGAGTCGCCATGGCTGCACCTCAAATCGAGGGGGCCTCTTTTACCGACGGAAAAGGCGCGTCGATTTGGGACACTTTTGCTCGCCTCTCAGGACGGATTCGCAATGGCGATCAACTCGACATCGCCTGCGATCATTATCACCGCTTTCGCGACGACTTCGCTCTCATGGCCAAGCTCGGGGTCAAAAACTATCGTCTCTCGATCGCTTGGCCGCGACTTTTGCCCGACGGCCGAGGTGCGGTGAATCAGTCTGGCATAGATTTTTATCACCAGCTTTTTGACGCGATGCTTGCGCAAGGGATCACACCGTGGGTGACGATGTTTCACTGGGATCTTCCGCAATCTCTCGAAGACGAAGGTGGTTGGCGTGTTCGCAAAACCGTCGACGCCTTTGCTGCCTATGCTGACTTGATCGTGCAAACCTACGGTGACCGAGTGAAGAACTGGATCACACTCAATGAAATTGTTTGTTTCACAGCGTATGGTTACGGCATCGGAAACAAAGCACCCGGCACGCAGGAAGGCGATTGCGTAGTTAATCAGGCCTACCACCACGCGCTCCTCTGTCATGGCCACGCCGTGCGTGCGGTTCGCGAACACGGTCGCCGCGGCTCCGCTGTCGGTCTCGCCGACAACCCCGTCATATCCGTGCCAATTACCGAAACTGAACGCGATATCGCCGCCGCTAAAAAAGCGTTCATCGCCGACAACATCCGCGTGCTAGATCCAATTTTCAACGGACATTACGCTCCAGCGTACTTAAAGTCTGCAGGTCTCGCGGCACCGAAATTTAAAAAACACGATTTCGAGCTGATTAGCTTACCGACCGATTTCATTGGGTTGAACGTTCATACTGGTTGTTTCGTTCGCGCCGGCAAACACGGCAACCCTGAGAAACTTCCTTTCCCCACTGGTTATCCGCGCGCCGATAGCCCGTGGATTTACAACATCCCCCAGGCTATCCATTGGGCCCCCCGCTTCGTCGCCGATCTCTATAGTGCGAAAACCATCTACATCACGGAAAACGGCACCGGCTATAACGACCCGTCGCCAATCAATGACGAAGTGATCGATCTACACCGCCGCGAATACCTCCGCAACCATCTTCGAGAACTACATGGTGCGATCGCGCTTGGCGCTCCGGTCAAAGGCTATTTCCTTTGGTCTTTTCTGGACAACTTTGAGTGGGAAGAAGGCTACGAGCGGCGGTTCGGCACTGTCTACGTCGATTTTGTTACTCAGAAACGCACTCCCAAGCTCAGTGCGCAGTGGTACGCGCGCGTGATGGCCGAAAACCGCATCGTTTAGTCCACAAGTTTTTCATCTCAAATCCAGCTGCATCCTAAAATGACTGAAACGAAGAAAATTTTTAAGCATCCGCTATTCTGGGTGCCCACACTGTACCTAGCGATGGGTATTCCCTTCAATGTGATCAACAGCACAGCGTCCTCGATGTACAAATCGCTGGGCGTTAGCGACGGCCAAAACACGGTCGCGCTGGGCAGTATCATCATTGCGTGGTCACTAAAGCCGCTCTGGGCCGCCTTCCTCGATATGTACCGCACGAAGAAATTCTTCGTGATCGCGATGGAGCTGCTCATGCCGTTGCTCTTCGCAGGGGTTGCCATGTCGCTGCCTCTGCCCGGCTATTTCCAAATCAGCATCGCTATGCTTTGGGTTGCCGCTTTCGCTTCCTCGACTCAGGATATCTGCGGCGACGGTATATATCTGACCGCCATCGACAAGAAAACCCAAGCCAACCTAGCCGGCGTGCAAGGTATGTTCTGGAACCTCGGTAAGGTCCTGGCGACCGGTGTCCTTATCAGCGGCATGGAGAGTTTTTCCAATCATCAAGGCTGGTCCACTCAGAAGATGTGGAGCGGAGTCTGGATCGTGGTGGCTATCACCATGGTTCTCTTTGCCGTGTATCATTACTTTTTTCTTCCCACCGGCAGTATCGCCCATCGCCCACATAGTACAAAACAGGTGATGGAGGACTTCCTCGGCTCCGCCACGACCTTCTTCCACAAACGCGCTTTTTGGGGAATGATCGCTTTCGTTTTCCTCTATCGACTGGGTGAGGGTCTAATCATGGTCGAAGGCAAGCTCTTTCTCCAGTCGAGCATCGAAACCGGTGGCCTTGGCCTCACGGCGGGCCAGGTAGCCAACATCGATGCGGTTTACGGCACGGTTGCTGCCATCGTCGGCGGCATTCTCGGAGGCATGTTTCTCGGCAAACTCGGCCTCAAGAAAGCCCTGCCTCTCCTCGGACTCTGCCTCAATATTCCGCACTTTACCTTTGTCTACTTAAGCCACTATGGCGCTGCCAACCACGGGCTCGACTACAGCATTATCGTCACAATGGTGACGATCGAGAAGTTCGGCTATGGCTTCGGCTTCATCGGCAATATGGTTTACATGATGCAACAGTTCGCCCCTGGACGCTGCACGATGACCCACTACGCCTTCGCCACCGCTCTCATGAACTTCGTGCTGGCGCCCACTACCATGATCTCCGGGCCCCTGGCCGAATGGTTGGGCTTCTCCACCTTCTTCGCCGTAGTCATGTTCGCATCGATTCCTAGTGTTTGGGCCGCCTACAAAGCTCCCTTCCCTCTTGATGGCGACGACCACAAGAGCCCCGTAGAAACCGGGTCGGCCGGAATCGCCATCACACCCGACGATCCGACTCGACTCTGCACGGCGGAGCAACAGGTGCAACGCATAGCCGGAAAAGCATCTTCCTATGCGATGATCAACGTCCTTGTGCTGTTGATTGCCGATGCCAAGCTTCTCGGCTGGCTGCAGGGGGCTACTCGCGATAACGTAGTGATTGATTTCGTTATCCACCTTCCATTCGTGAACTCGCCCCATGTTCACTTCAACACCGGCCTCAGCATCGGCCAAATCGTGTTTATTCTCTTGTCCGTCTTCGCCGCGCTGAAACTGTTCCTCTCAGTGCGAACTTTCAAAGTCGCGGAACAGACCGCGGCCGAAAGCGCCAACTGCCCTGACAACGCCTATCTTGGCAACGCCCAAGGGGCGAAGATCGCAACAATCATCTGCGCGCTCATCAGTATCTCCATTCTCGTATTCGGCTACAAACAAGCCTTCTGAATAATCTTCGTCCGCGATTCACTTTTTCTCCGACGGTAAGCCGGGATATCTCGGCTCAAGATCTCGCAACTGTCCGAAAGTTTTGTCTGCTGCTTCAGTCTGCCCAAGGAGACGTTGCGCAGTCGCCAAAGCAAAAAGCGTGTCGGCATCATCGGAGACAAGAGCTTTTGCTTGTTCGAGCAATGGAAGCGCACGCTCCGCCAAGCCTAATCCAACGAAAGCCATGCCGACATTGCGCCGGAGCATCCAGTCATCGGGCCGAATAGATAACGCTTGTTCATAAAGCTCCACAAGGCCGTCTTTTGTTTCAGGTTTTGCGAGCAACCGAGCGGCTACTTCGGCTCGCTCGGCGTATAACTTCTGCCGGGACGCGCTGTCAGACTGGGCAGTAAAAGGTGCACCGGCAAAACGCGTCTGCAGTTCTTTTATAATCATCGCCTGCTCGTACGTCGTGTAGGCCAAGCGGTGACGCGCTTCAGACATCGGTAGAATTTCACTCTCGGTCTTCACCGACGTAATCTTGCCACGCCTTAATAGTTCGGCAGAGACCTGCACAAATAATTCCCGGGCCATCAAGTAGGTGCCTTGAAAATTCAGGTGGACGTGCTCGTAGAGTAACTCGTTGCCAATCGATCCAGAAGGATTCGAGTGCAAAGCGACCGCCTCTAAATCCACGACTTTTACGCCAGGCTCTCCGGACAGGTCGCGAATCGTCTGATTCAAGCGTGAATCTGTCCGAAAGCGTAGCACATCTAAATCAAGTGCCGTTTGGAAAAAAACCTTTGCCTCAGCGGGCCGGTTTTGGCGCAAGCAAAGCTTTCCGAGACTGAAATGTAATTCGGCGAAATGATCATCAAGCTTGAGCGCATCTCGGAAACTCGCTTCCGCCGTCACATCGTCACCTGACTCAAACGCCTTCTGGCCTGCTTCAAAGCTTTCTTGCCACTTCTGCTTTTCCAAATCGTTTAAACCTATGCGATGCCGCGAAACAAATGGCGCGAAGTCTTTTTGGTTCGTCAGTATCGTGCATAAGAAAACCTGCGCGCCAGCTTTTCTTCCCGCTGAGGCAATGGCGCGCAAATTCTCTCGGAATAGCGCCTGCGTCGTGGCCAGTCGCGGGTCATCGCGATCAATCTCATTCTTCAAAAACATTTGCATGCCACCCCAATCAGCGAGCGCATGCTTCGTCGGCCGTGCCGCCTGAGCTGCTGCAGCGAGCAACTGGCCGACGCGCGTGGATTTGATTGCCTGCCCTGCTTTGATCGCCGCAGAAGAACTAAGGAAAGGACTAAAGACCGTGCCCGGACCATACGGGCCAATTACTTCGTTGTTGCCCTCGTAAACAATAAAAAGGTCGGGCTTCAGTTCCGCGCAATCCCCAGCCAACGCACGCACAACGTGAGAATTGATGGCGGTGATACCCGCGTTAACGACTTCGAGGTGAATTCCTGGATACGCTTCACGCAAGAGCAGGTCGAGTTGTCGCGCCAACGAAAACGCCGGCTCCGGATCGCCCATCGCGGCGGAACTACCGAGAACAAAAATACGGTATGCGTTTTCTGCTTTTTCTACGGGCAGTCGGATTGACTGCGGTCGTCGGATAAGTTGCGGAGGAAAATACGGAGCGGTAACCCACCGGTTTTCCCGCCACCAGTGCCGACCTTGCGCATCCATCTCTTTCCGAAAAAAACACGTGCCGTGTCCATAACCTGTCAGCCGTAACACGCCTTCCAAGAGACCAAAACCCAAGGCTCCGACGATAACCGAAACAACGAAACCCAGGATCAATTTTTTCCAGACTGGAAGCGGAGCTGCCATGAGCATTTAAAAAAGTGAGTAAATGAACGGCGAGATCGTCGACACGCCAATGATAAGGACCGAAACCAGCAACAAGAGAAGCACCAGCGGAACAATCCACCAAATCTTGTGCGTTCGTGCAAAACTCCAGAGCTCGCTCAGCAAGCGAAATAGGTTTTTTAAGCGTCTCATTTTTTAGTCTGGAGCGAATATTCTAGGTTTCCGCGTATCGAAGAATCCGGGGGTGATCGTATTTTTGTCGATGACGTAATTGCCGAGCACAAGGATGTCGATTCCGGTATCCAGGAAACAAGCTAGCGCTTCGCGTGGATGACAGACCGGCGGCTCACCGCGGACGTTGAAAGACGTATTTATCAAGACGGGGCAGCCCGTTTGACGTTCGAACTCTTTCAACAACGCGTGCAATCTGGGGTTCTGGCGCGCGTCGACCGTTTGCACCCGCGCCGAATAGTCGAGATGCGTCACCGCTGGAATATCTGACCGGACTTCGCTTATTCGAGTTGAAAGTTCGCCTGTGACAGAAACTGGCGTTGTCCGACGTCCAACCTGCACCGGCGCAGTGAAGAGCATGTACGGTGAGGCAGTCTGCAGCTCGAAAAATTCGCTCGCTCGTTCAGCCAACACCACTGGCGCAAACGGTCGGAACGACTCACGAAATTTGATTTTTAGATTAAGCCGACTCTGCATCGCCGACGAACGTGCATCGGCAAGAATTGAACGGGCGCCAAGTGCACGTGGCCCGAATTCCGCTCGTCCAGAGAAATAGCCGACCACTTTGCCATCGGCAATCTGTGTTGCTAAGAAAGCATTCAGTTCACCATCGGACAATCGTCGTGCCGTAAGGCTGTTCGCGTTAATAACCGTGAGGATTTCCTCATCGTTATACTCAGGTCCGAGAAATCCGCCGTGCATCGCATCTTCGGTAGTCGTGGGCCGAGCTGAAGCGAAGTGCAAATAATGTAACGCCAGTGCGGCACCGAGCGCGCCGCCCGCGTCGCCGGCTGCCGGTTGCACCCAAATCTGGCGAAAAGGGCCTTCCCGGAGAAGCCGCCCATTCGCCACGCAGTTCAACGCCACGCCTCCAGCCAGACAGAGATTTTCCTCGCCGGTGTCGCGGTGCAACGTGCGCGCGAGTCGCAACACGATTTCCTCTGTTACGTCCTGAATCGAGCAGGCCAGATCACAATACTCCTGCGTAAGCACTGCGTCGGGAGCACGTCGAGGAATGCCGAAAAGCGAAGCAAACCGGGCATTCGTCATGGTTTGCCCTTGAAGGTAGCCGAAGTAGTCCAAGTTCAACCTGAATGAACCATCCTCACGCAAGTCGATTAACTTCTGGCAAATGGTTTCGGCGAAACGCGGTTCGCCATAGGGCGCGAGACCCATCAGTTTGTACTCACCCGAGTTTACCCGAAAACCGCAGTGAAACGTGAAAGCCGAGTAGAGCAGCCCGAGCGAGTGCGGAAAACGAAGTTCACGCTGCAGCTCGAGTTGGTTGCCCTGGCCACGGCCGAGTGCGGTGGTCGTCCACTCTCCGACTCCATCAATCGTAAGGATGGCTGCACGTTCGAAGGGTGACGCGAAAAATGCACTCGCTGCATGCGCCTCGTGGTGGCCGGAAAAATACACCGGCACGCGCGGGCAGCCAAGTTTCTCCAGTTCTTCCTCGATCACTGAAGGCAGCCAAAGCTTGTGATGCAGCCAATCGGGCATCGCAGCCGCAAACGCCTTAAACCCGCGCGGCGCAACGGCGAGTGCGGTGCTGAGGATGCGCTCGAATTTCAGCAGAGGTTTTTCGTAATATACAACGGCATCGATCGAACCACTCGCCTGTTTCAAACACCACGCCGCCGCGTTACGCGGAAAAGAGGCATCATGCTTCACACGGCTGAAACGCTCTTCTTGCACGGCAGCAACGATCCTGCCGTCCTCCAGCAATGCTGCCGCTGAGTCGTGATAAAACGCGCTGAGACCGAGGATTCGCACAAGAATTAAAACTGGCGTTTAAACCGTTCTGCATCCGCAGCCGGTGGTAAAGAGCGCAAATACGTCGTCACGCCTTGTCCCGTTTTCAAACTCAACGGATCTCGCCCCAGAACTGCACCCAACATCCGCAGCGGCGTGAATAGTCCAAAATATACGAGCCCGAGCAACAGCCAGCTTACCCCGGTGACTAGCCCGCGTGTTAAAAAATCGAGTACACGCTGCACAGGCTGATAACGAGCAGGAGACACCCACGCGCACAAAGCCAACACCACAAAGGCGCCCGTTAACGCCTCCGTAAAAATCCCGCCAAATCTCCACCACAACAACGCGCCACCGCCACAGGCCGCTGTGGCTTGAAGTCGCATGCGAAAGGTGGGCACAAGATTCATATCTGGAGATTGGATATCAAAAAGCTACTGAAACAAAAAGAGGGCGAGAAAGAATCTCGCCCTCTTTACTACCACACAAGACTTCCCTACCTAATCTAATTAGAAGTCCATACCCCAAGTCAGGCTGAGCTGAGCATAGGTCGGAACTGTGTAGCGCTCTGTTGAAACAGTAGCGGCATTACCAGTCGGCTTCCAACCAATGTAGTCATCCTGCTTCGTGAGATTCTTGGCATTAAACTGAACCACTTGGTTATAGCCAAACGCCTTGAACTTATAGCCAGAGAAAAACTCCGCGTAGAACGTCTTAGGATTGTAGCGGGCAACTGTACCCTGGTAATCCTGCAAGGCTTTGTCGGCGCCCTGAACACCGAGACCGAGGAAGAGTCCTTTGACCGGACCTTCGGTGAAGGAGTACTTCGACAGCAAAGCGTACTGCTGTTTGACGTTTCCAGCAGTAGGCTGGCCGATATTGGACCCCTTGGTCGATTTCTGGGTGTTGTTGGCGTAGCTGAATACAAACTGCAGATTCTTGATCGGCTGATAGACTACGTCGGCTTCGAAACCCTTCGATTCCAATTGAGCCGGCACCACGTCACCAGCGATATCGGTGCGTGTTTTACCCGGATAGGCCACAGCACGCTGAGCCGGAGTCATACCATCCCACGCCAGCGTATCCTTGTTGTCATGAGTGGAATCAGTCACACCGCCACCATTCTTCTTGATGCTGTAGTAGCTGAGAGTACCGCTGATTTTCCCATTCAGCAGTTCCATCTTAACACCCACTTCGTTGCTTTTGCCAACTTCGGCAGGCATCTGAACAGAAAAACTGTTCTTATCAGTGGTCGGGAAAAGCGATGTTGAATGAACCGCGAAAACCGAGATTTCCTTGGTGATATCAAACATCCCGCCGAACATCGGTGAGGTTTTGCTTACATCAACGTTCTGGGTTGCATCGGGAGTGGGTGCCGAGGAACTCGAATAGATTCTGTTCTTAATCGTCGTATGATTGATCGCTGCATTTAGCTTAAGGCGATCATTGAACGCGTACATCTGCCAACTGGCGTAGTAATACTTGTTGGTATTGCGCTCACGGCCACCTTCATTGAAATTACTAACATAGTCGGACGGAGCGGCACCGCCCAAAGGTGCGGAAGTGTTTATGCCAGAGCGAACCGGCAGATCGAACACGGTGGGTGCTGGCCAGGTGCCACGGGCATTCTGAGCCGGGAGAACGGCTGGCAAGTACTTCCATGCTTTAAACGAACCGTCAGAATTCGTGTCGAAGGCAAGGGGATCAGGCTCCAGGAATTTGCGAGAAACGAAGTCCTCAGTCCAATTTGCAGCGCCACCCGTCAAGGTGTTTTTGATTCCGGCCACTTCGAACTTGTAAACAGCGTTTACGCCCGACGCGTGATCGAAATCGTTCCAATCGCGATAGTGATAAACCTTGCGAATGGCTTCATTGGCGGTGCCGGGGTTGATCCAGCCCGTGGGAATAGAGCCAAACTGGGACCAGTTTGCTACATCCCAACCCGCCGCGTTTTGACTGTTGCCATTGTCATCCCAACCATTGCTGTCGATCTGATTGCGCGCGCTGGTTTGGATATATGCCATCAAATGAAAATCTTCTCCGATGGCTTGCGTGATAGTGCCACGATAAAAGCGATTTTCCAACGAACGGGTGTTGTTGGCATTTGCCCAGTTCCAGGTCCACGGAATTTCCGGATGATCGATCTGGAGTGGGATTGATGCACCAATACCAGCCTCGCCGGTCTTTGTCGGATTGGTACCAGCGGAACGGGTGTAATAGCCGAGGCCATTGGGCTTCTGGCGATCACTTTTTTCAACCAGGAAGGCCAACGAAGTACCCTTCCACGGCTGGAACTCGAGATTCGTCTGTGTGAAGTGAGTTTCGCCCTTTGAATGTTCGCGTTTGTCCTCAGACGCACCACCAGCTGCGTTGAACCGGACGCCAAACATTCCGCCGCTGCTGTTTAGCTTGCCAGTATAGTTGGCATCAATCGTGGCGCGGTAGCCACCTTGATCCTGTCCGGTGAACCGGACACTGCCGAAGTTTTGATGGAAATCGACCTGCTTGATAATGGTGTTCATAACACCACCGGCATAGGCGAGGCCGTAGAGTGCAGCGGCCGGACCTTTAACAATTTCAACGCGGGCAATGCCTTGGGAATCGATTGGGTCGTAATTCCGAACACCGTCACGGAGTCCCCAGTTCTGGACGAATCCACGGAAAAGGAACGCATTGTATTGCTGTTGGATGTTGTTGTCCGACTGCACGTCTGCACCGCCGTTGACCATCGCAGCGTTATAACGCTCAAGCGCAGTCTGATCGGCAATAATGAGGTCGTCCGCCAAATCCTTGGTGAAGACCTGAATGTTCAGGGCAATGTCTTTGATCGGGGTATTCGAACGAGTACCACCGATGGAGTTGGACGCCTTGTAGCCCGTGTCCTTCTCGGTCGAAACCTCGAAAGGAGAGAGCTTGATGACGTCATCGTTCGCCGACTGTTCTGTTTTCGTATCTGCGGTCGTTTGGGCCGAGAGGCTGGCCGCCAGTAGAGAAGACAGTACGAAGCATGTCCTCCTGCTGTTTCGTTTGATCGTTTCCATGGGTGTATTTTGCATACGGTTTTATTATTGCCGTTGGTGGGGGTTGACGGAGAAGCACACAAAACGCCGGGCGAAACCGGCCGCTGAATGGCCTGAAGGAAGTTTTTTCTGCCTTTGCCAGAGGGCTGGGATTATCGTTGTTGTATGTGATTTCTGGTTACGAATGGGGGAAGGTTATTCCTCCAACGTTTTGGGTTTGTGATTTCGACATTTCACGCGCAACGGAGGCAGCGCTCTGTCGTTAGAGTTGTTCAGTTTTCGGGCTCGGCTAATCGTAAAAAGCAGCCCAGCAAACGAACGTCGCTGGATTTGGGATCACCAGGGAAAACAACGCATTTACGAGTGAAATTAACCTTAGGAGAAACCGCATCCTATTTACTCTAACGACAGAGTAAACAAGCACTCCGCAGGCCTCTATACGTGAGTCGACGATCGAAGCTAATCTTGCGTATCGCGGGCTTAAAAATGAACTTTCGGCGACGTGAACGACGTGTTGACAGCGCAGGAAAACATTGAACGCTCTCCTCCCCTTCAGCCGCCCTCATCGTCTATCGGTTAGGACAGGAGATTCTCAATCTTCAAAGCGGGGTTCGATTCCCCGTGGGGGCGCCACTTAACTACTTCTCTAACAAGAAGTTAGTATGCTCAACAATCGATTTGCCAGTTGACGTGGCAAATCGGTCATGAATCCAAATAGTTCGTTCGTCGTCACAGAGTTCACGAATCCCTCCGGGGAGATCGTTTTTCGGGTTAGCGGTTGGTTAGATAGAAAACGCGTGCGGAAGAATTTCTCAACGCGTATCGAGGCAGAAGCCGAGCGCCAAGTCCTCGAAATCCAGCGGGAACAAACCGAAGTCGGCATTCGCACAGCAGTCACCCGTTTGGATGACGAACAACTCCATGAGGCAGAAGCGGTCTTTCGCAGGTTGGCCAACCTGCCCCGCCCACTCTCCTTCTACGTAGAATTCGCATTGGCAAATTACCGCGAGCCGGAGAATCAGAAGCCTCTCGCGGACGCCGTTGCCAAATACGTTGAGGCGAAGGAACACGAATTTGATCAGGACCAGATTTCCTATTCACAGCTCTCAAGGATTCGCGGCGACCTTAAACGGCTGAACAAATATTTCATGGGAAAATCGGTGGCGGAGGTCACCGCAACCAGCTTGGTGACTGCTTTGGAAATTGGTCGACCTGGCATGAAGACGTACAACAACCGTCGGGGAATTATTTCGACGTTTCTCAAATTTTGCTTTCACCGCGGCTGGGTTGCCGAAAACCCAATTACGAAAGTGCCGCATTATCGAATCCGCCGCCGTCGCGGGATGGCGACGACGTTAAGCGTTGCTCAAGCACGCGAGCTTATGGAGCATTTTGAGAAATTCGAAAGCGGGCGTTGGGTGCCATATTTTGCTCTTTGCCTATTCGCTGGGGTCCGGCCCGGTGTCCCGGAAGGCGAAATTAGCAAACTCAAGGCTGCCGATGTGAATCTCAATACCGGACTGATTTCGATCTCATCTGAAGTCTCGAAAATCCGGGAGCCGCGCAAGGTCACCGTACAACCCAACCTCGCAGCCTGGCTCCGTGCGTATCCACTCAATAGATACCCGATCGTCGTCGGTGACTTCCAAAAACGTCGTGCTCAGTTCCGGGAGCGGTTCAATCTCACCCACGACGTGCTCCGCCATACCTTCATCTCGATGTTTGTCGGAAAATTTCGTTCCATTGGCGAAGCCGCGATTCAGGCAGGAAATTCCGAAAGCATCATTCGTCGCCACTATCTCGATTTAAAAACAACAGAAGAAGCCGAGCAATTCTTTGGAATCATGCCAAAACATGCAGCCATTCCCTCGACGCCAGTTTCCGCCGAACCAGTGACGCCGACAAAGCCTGCCCTATCTGTTGCTGCCTAAGCAAGACCACGCCGCTCTGCTTGCTGCGCTTGACCGGCAAGCAGGGGCATGGAAACACCACCAATCACCTCTGTCGGACAAAGTCAGCTCACGGACATCATTGGTCTCCGCCGTAGCGGAATCTTTCCCAAAGACAAAGAACCCTCTATCCGCACGCTGCGGAGCTGGACGAAACTCCGGCGCATTCCTCACCACCGAGTCGGCCACTTCGTTTACTACGACGCTACCGAAGTCGCGACACACATCCGAACTAAACTCAAGGTGCCCGCGCGCGGATAAGTCTCTGCACTACTGTCACGCCAACGCCGCCCTGGTTCACCGCCGGGCGGCGTTTTTGTTTTTAGCAAGGCGACACACGCTGTGTCGCATAGAAAATTTGCCCCTCGCAAAATACGATCACTGCGACCGGCCAACGTTGTATCTATTATGAAATGCTTCGGCGGGATAATGTGTGAGTGAACCTCAACCTATAAAATATGAAAACCAACGAAGATTCGTTTTTTGCCGAACCAGTAGATCCACAACATGAAGCTCGTGCGCTCACGATTGAAGTAATCGCCCGCCTCTTCATCTGGATGTCGGAAGGCGCGTCGCTCGAAGAACGGGGCGTGCGGGCCACCGTCGTGCTCTACTGCGTCCGTCCCGATTTGATCGGCGAATCCACCCTCGAAGAAATCGGCCATGTTGCCGGTCGGTCGAAACAGGCAGTACATCAACTGGCGGACAGTTTCCACGAAGCAACGGGGTTTATGTCATGAACTCGGCTTTTTCAATCGCCACAGCCGCTGCTGAAATAAACCGCCTGCATGATGATGCGAAGCGGTACGCTGCTGCTTCTCGCCAAGCGTTGCACAGTGCGCTCGTCGCGGCCTGGCAGGCAGGGCAACTTTTGATCCTGGAAAAAAAACGTGTGTTTCACGCTATGGGGCCGGGCGCCTGGCTTCTCTGGTTGAAAGCTAATTTTCGAGGAACGGCGCGAACCGCACAGCGCTACATGCGGCTTGCCCAGAGCGTTACCGATGTAGCGTTTTTGCAGGGTTTGAGTCTACGTCAATCCTATGCCCGGCTCGGCATCGCGACCGAGCCGAAAACTCCCGG
>Ga0302321_100001744_pt1 | contig 18624 bp, 16 predicted proteins | sample Fen_T0_1_FD_202505 | JGI IMG/M metagenome (GOLD analysis project Ga0302321, IMG submission 202505) | Peat permafrost microbial communities from Stordalen Mire near Abisko, Sweden - Fen_T0_1 | ecosystem: Environmental > Terrestrial > Soil > Wetlands > Permafrost | place: Sweden: Abisko...
CGCGATCTCCTTCATCGCGCCGACGGTCGCCTCGACCACCTCCCCGCCGTCCGCCGCCTGGCCGGAGGTCTCGCTCGCGATCCCGTCGGTGATCTTCGCGTTGTCGTCGCTCTGGCTGATGCTCGAAGCCATCTCCTCGATGCCGGCGCTGGTCTCCTCCACGCTGGCCGCCTGCTCGGTCGCGGCCTGCGACAGCGTCTGGGACGCCGCGCTGATCTGGTTCGCCGCGTGGCCGAGCTGCTCCATCGCGCTGGCTACCTGCGAGATCGTCTCGGCGAGCTTGCCGACGGTGGTGTTGGCGGCGACCCGCAGCTCCTCCAGCTGACCGCGGTAGGCGGTGCCGATGGTCTGCGTCAGGTCGCCGTCCGCCATGGCGCCCAGCACCCGGGACACCTCGGTGAGCGGGCCGATGACGGCGTCCATGACGTTGTTGACGCCCTCGATGACAGTCCGGAACCCGCCGCTGTGGCGACGGGCGTCGGCCCGCTCGTCGAGCCGGCCGTCGACCACCGCAGCGGCGAGCCGGGTCGCGTCCTCGATCAGGGCGCGCAGGTTCGTGCGGACCTGCTCGACCGTGACGTTGATGAAGGCGTTCTTGCCGTCGAAACGCTCCAGCGCGGCGTCGAAGTCGCCCTCGCCGAAGGCCTTGACGACGACCATCGCCTTGGTGATGGCGGCGTGGCTGGCCGCCATGTCCGCCACGCCCTGGGCCATGGTCCGGTACCCGCCCGAGAACTGCGCCGGGTCGATGGCGGCGCCGCCGGACGCCTTGTCGTCGCCCGCGAGGGCCACGACCATGCCGTTGACGAGCGCCTTGAGGTTGGTACGGACCTGCTCGATCGTGTCGTTGATGAACGCCTTCTTGCCCGGGAACTGATCCAGCGGCGCGTCGAAGTCACCCTCACCGAAGGCCCGCACGACGGCCATCGCCTTCTTCTTCACCGCGATGTGGCCGTTCACCATCCCGTTCACACCCAGCGCCATCGTCCGGTAACCGCCGGAGAACTTGTCCGCCGGGATCTGGAAGTCGATGTCACCGCGGTCGTGCTCGGCCGACATGCGGTTCATCTCGTCGATCAACGACCGCAGGTTCGCCCGCAGCTGCTCGATCGTGTCGTTGATGAACGCCTTCTTGCCCGGGAACTGATCCAGCGGCGCGTCGAAGTCACCCTCACCGATGGCCTTGACGACCGCCATCGCCTTCTTCTTCACCGCGATGTGGCCGTTCACCATCTCGTTAACACCCAGCGCCATCGTCCGGTAACCGCCGGAGAACTTCTCCGCCGGGATCTGGACGTCGATGTCACCGCGGTCGTGCTCGGCCGACATGCGGTTCATCTCGTCGCCGAGCGACTTCAGCACGACCCGGGTCGCCTCGAGCGCCTCGAGCGCGCCCCCGGCGACGTCCCGCCCGACTGCGCCGGGCTGCAGCAGGCCGGTCTCGAGGTCGCCGGCGGCGAGCCGCTCGCAGGCCGCGGCGACGTCGTCCAGGGAGGCCTGGACCGCACCGCAGAGGAAGACCCACACCAGGGCGGGGACGGCGGCGAGGACCACGAGGAACTCTGCGGCGACCAGCCACCCCGGTTCGTGCTGCGTCGAGACCAACCAGGTCAGGGCGCTGGTGAGCAGGAGCACGAGGGCGATGACGACGATCGCCCGGAAGCTGACGGTCAAGCCTTTCAGTGGGGTGAGTCCTTCCACCGGTGGCAGCGCATACGTCACCGGGTGGGTCGACATGCCGTGCGGGGAGCTTGAGACCGGCCGGTGCCACCCGGTCGGGGGATAGGGTCGAGCCGTGCTGCTGGGGCTGATCGGCGCTCTCGGGTGTGCCGTCGCCTACGGCATCGCCACGGTGCTGCAGGCCGTGGCGACCCGGCGCGTCGCGACGTCCGAGGGCTTCGACCCCCGGCTGCTCGTGCGACTGGCCCGGTCGGCCCCCTACCTGGCGTCGCTCGCCCTGGACGGCGCCGGGTTCGCCGCCGCCGTCCTGGCCCTGCGCACGCTGCCACTGTTCCTGGTGCAGGCGGCGGTGGCGGCCAGCGTCGGGGTCACGGCCGTCGTCGCGGCCCGCTGGCTGCACGTGCGCCTGGGACGTCGGGAGACCGCCGCCCTGTACGGGCTGGGGGCGGGGCTGGTGCTGCTCGCCGTCAGCGCGCAGCCGGAGGAGGCCGCCGGGCTGGGGCGCGCCGGGGAGTGGGCGGTGCTGGCCGGGCTCGTCCCGCTGGCGGCTCTGGTGGCGGTCGCCGGCCGGTGGCCGGCGGAGCGGGCGGCCGTCGGGCTGGCCGTGGGCGCCGGGCTGGGGTTCAGCGGGACCGGCATCGCCGCCCGGGTGATCCAGGTGCCGGACCCCTGGTGGCACGTCGCGGCGTCCCCGGTGCTGTGGGCCCTGGCCGGCTACGGGGTGGTCGCCCTGTACTGCTACGCGGCGGCCCTGCAGCGCGGCCGGATCACCGTGGTCGCCGCCGTGACGTTCGCGGTCGAGACCGTCGTCCCGGCGTTGATCGGGCTCGCCCTGCTGGGCGACCGGGCCCGGGCGGGCTTCGGGCCCGTCGCGGCCGCCGGGTTCGTCGTCACCGTCGGCGCCGCGGTCGCGCTGGCCCGACTCGCCGAGGTCCCCGAGCCCGGGTGAAACACGGCCGAGCGCGGGCTGTAACACTCGCTGGGAACACTGACCGCGACCGGTCGGTCGACCACCTGGAGGCACCCGGATGCAGCTCACCCCCCACGAGCAGGAGCGGCTGATGATCTCCTACGCCGCCGATCTCGCCTGGCGCCGGCGGCAGCGGGGCCTGCGGCTCAACTACCCCGAGTCGGTCGCCGTCATCACCTCGGCCCTGCTCGAGGGCGCCCGCGACGGGCGGACGGTGGCCGAGCTGATGCAGGCCGGGCGCGAGGTGCTCGCGCGCGCCGACGTGATGGAGGGAATCCCCGAGATGCTCGCCGAGGTCCAGGTGGAGGCCACCTTCCCGGACGGCACCAAGCTCGTCACCGTGCACCGGCCCATCCCGTGAGCGGCCCGCTGAGCGACGGCCCGCTGAGCGACGGCCCGATGATCCCGGGGCAGATCCTGCCGGCCGAGGGCACACTGACCCTCAACGAGGGGGCCCCGCGCACGACGATCGACGTCGTCAACACCGGGGACCGCCCGGTGCAGGTGGGCTCGCACTACCACTTCGCCCAGGCCAACCCGGCCCTGTCGTTCGACCGCCAGGTGGCCTACGGGCAGCGTCTGGACATCCCCGCCGGGACCGCCGTCCGGTTCGAGCCGGGCATCGAGCGCGAGGTGACGCTGGTCCCGCTGGCCGGGGCACGCGCCGTCCACGGGCTCACCCTGCCCGCTCCCGGCGCGCTGGACGCCGCACCCGCCGTCGAGGACGCCGGCGACCCCCCACTGACCGTCGAGGAGGTCTGAGCCGTGACCGAACTGTCCCGCGAGCGGTACGCCCAGCTGTTCGGGCCCACCGTCGGCGACCGGATCCGCCTGGCCGACACCGACCTGCTCATCGAGGTCACCGAGGACCGCTGCGGCGGACCTGGCACGGGTGGGCGGCCCGGCCTGGCTGGCGAGGAAGCGGTGTTCGGCGGCGGCAAGGTGCTGCGCGAGTCGATGGGCCAGGGCCGCACCACCCGGGCCCAGGGCGCCCCGGACGTCGTCATCACCGGCGCCGTCGTCCTCGACCACTGGGGCGTCGTCAAGGCGGACGTCGGGATCCGGGGCGGCCGCATCGTCGCCCTGGGCAAGGCGGGCAACCCCGACACCATGGACGGCGTCCACCCCGACCTCGTCGTCGGCCCGGGGACGGAGGTCATCGCCGGCAACGGCAAGATCCTCACGGCCGGCGCCATCGACTGCCACGTGCACCTGATCTGCCCGCAGATCGTGCCGGAGGCGCTCGGCGGCGGGATCACCACGATCATCGGCGGCGGCACCGGGCCGGCGGAGGGCACCAAGGCGACCACCGTGACGCCGGGCGCCTGGAATCTCGCCCGGATGCTCGAGGCGATGGACGGCCTGCCGATCAACGTCGCGCTGCTGAGCAAGGGCAACACCGTCTCGGCGGACGCGATGTGGCAGGACCTGCGGGCCGGCGCCTCCGGGTTCAAGCTCCACGAGGACTGGGGCACCACGCCGGCCGCGATCGACGCCTGCCTCATCGTGGCGGACGCCGCCGGCGTGCAGGTGGCGATCCACACCGACACCCTCAACGAGGCCGGCTTCGTCGAGTCGACGCTGGCCGCGATCCGCGGCCGGGGCATCCACGCCTACCACACCGAGGGTGCCGGCGGCGGGCACGCCCCGGACATCATCACCGTGGCCTCGCACCCCAACGTCCTGCCGTCGTCCACCAACCCGACCCGGCCGCACACCGTCAACACGCTCGACGAGCACCTCGACATGCTCATGGTGTGCCACCACCTGAACCCCTCGGTCCCGGAGGACCTGGCGTTCGCCGAGTCCCGGATCCGCCCGTCGACGATCGCCGCCGAGGACCTGCTCCACGACCTGGGCGCCATCTCGATGATCGGGTCGGACAGCCAGGCCATGGGCCGCATCGGCGAGGTCGTGCTGCGCACCTGGCAGACGGCGCACGTGATGAAGAAGCGCCGGGGGTTCCTCCCGGGCGACGGCGGCACCCCGGGCGACGGGCGCGGGGGCGGCAACGACAACCTGCGGGCGCGGCGCTACGTCGCGAAGTACACGATCTGCCCGGCGGTGGCGCACGGCCTGGACGGCGAGGTGGGCTCGGTCGAGCCCGGCAAGCTCGCCGACCTGGTCCTGTGGGACCCGAAGTTTTTCGGCGTCCGCCCGCAGCTCGTCATCAAGGGCGGCATGATCGCCTGGGCCCAGATGGGCGACGCCAACGCGTCCATCCCCACCCCGCAGCCGGTGCTGCCGCGGCCGATGTTCGGGGCATTCCCCGGGGCGGCTGCCGCGACGTCCGTGCACTTCGTCGCGGCGGCGGCGATGGAGGCGCACCTGGACCGGCGGCTGGCGCTGAAGCGCCGGCTGGTGCCGGTGCTCGACGTCCGGTCCCGGGGCAAGGCGGACCTGCCGGAGAACACCGCCACCCCGCGCATCGAGGTGGACCCGGACACGTTCACCGTGCGCATCGACGGCGAGGTCTTCGAGGAGGAGCCGGCGCGGGAGCTGCCGATGGCGCAGCGCTACTTCCTGTTCTGAGCCGCGGCGCACCACCTGAACCCGTCGTCGTCAGGTGGGCGCCCGCCGTCGTGCTGATGGCGGCGTCGTTGAACACGTCGTTGAACAGTTCCGGGGGGCGGCACCACCGTTCCGGTTCACCGTCGGGTTCATCGCCCCCCCAGTCGTGATCATGGAGTTCGCCGGGCGCCGGAGGTCGGGTCACAGGTAGGTGCGGACGGCCAGGAGGGCCGCCACGGCGAAGCCGCTCACCGCGATGAGCGGGCGTAGCCGGGCGGCCCCCAGGCGCCTCGCCACGATCGGGCCGACCCGGCCGCCGACGAGGAAGCCGACGCCGAGCGGCACCGCCGCGTCCCAGCGGACCGGGCCGAACGCGATGAAGCCGGCCGCCGCCACCCCGTTGGCGAACCCGCTCACCGCGTTCTTGAGCGCGTTGAGCCGGATCAGCGTGTCGCGGAAGGCGCCGCCCAGGGCCGCGAGCATGAGGACGCCGCCGGCCGCCCCGAAGTACCCGACGTAGACCGCGGCGGCGAGGATCCCGGCGGACCACCAGCGCGAGGGCGGGGCGTCCGACGTCCGCAGCCGCAGCATGAGGCGCGGCTGGACGAGGATGGTCACCGATGCGGCCGCCACGAGCAGGGGGACGGCGGCGGTGAAGGCCCCCGGTGGCGTCCGGAGCAGCACCAGCGCACCGACGGCGCCGCCGACCGCCGCCACCGACCCCACGGCGAGCACCCGACGGCCCTGGCCGACCAGTTCCTGCCGCGAGCCCGCCACCGAGCCCACCCCGGTGAGGACGAGCGCGACGGTGTTGGACACGTTGGCCGCGACCGGTGGCAGGCCCATGGCGAGCAGCGCCGGGTAGGAGACCAGGGAGGCGAGGCTCACGATCGTGCTGACGAGCCCGGCCGCGACGCCGGTCAGCACCAGCAGGGCGACGTGCAGGGGATCGGTGAGCGGCACGGCGCCACTCTGCCGCACGCCCGTGCCTGTGCCTGTGCCTGTGCCTGTGCCCATGCCGGTGGCTGTGCCCGTGCCCGGCCTGTCATCCGGCCGAAACCCCGGACTCGTAGGCTCGGGGGGTGCCTGCCCTCGCCGCGCTGCTCGCCCTGGCCGACCAGCGGCTGCCCAGCGGCGGCCACGTGCACTCCGGCGGCGTCGAGCAGGCGATCGCCGACGGGCTCCTCCTGGACGGCGCCGGCCTGCGCGCCTTCCTGCGGCGCCGCCTGGTGACGGCCGGGCGGGTGTCGGCCGGGCTCGCCGTGGCGGCCTTCGCGCTGACCGCCGACGGGGTGGCCCGGCTGGACGCCGAGGCCGACGCCCGGATGCCGTCACCGGCTGTCCGCGACGCCTCCCGGGCGCAGGGGCGCGGCCTGCTGCGCACGGTCCGGTCGGCCTGGGCCGCCCCGCACGCCGACCTGTCGTGGGCCGCGCTCGGGCCGCGTCCCCACCACCCGGTGGTGCTGGGCTGCGCCGCCCGGGCTGCCGGGCTCGACGCCGTCGGGACCGCGACGGTGGCGGCGTACCTCAGCGTGACCGGCCCCGCGACCGCCGCCCAGCGCCTGCTCGCCCTCGACCCGGTCGAGACGGCGGCGATCACGCTCGAGCTGAACGACGAGCTCGACGCGCTCGCCATGGCCGTGGCGGCCGGGGTGGCCTGGGTGGCCTGGGTGGCAGCCTCGCCCGACGGCCTTCCGAACGGCCTTCCGGACGACGGCGACCCCTGGCTCGACCTGCTCGCGGAACGCCACCGCGCCCGCGAGATGACCCTCTTCGCGTCCTGACCGCTGCACCCAGCCCACCCGCCCTCCCATCCCTCGACAGGAGTCCCGGCCGATGAGCGGTGACCACAGCCACGACCCGCACGAGCACCTCCACCGGGACGCCGGGCCGCTGCGCATCGGTATCGGCGGCCCGGTCGGTTCGGGCAAGACCGCCCTGGTGGCGGCCCTGTGCCGGGAGCTCGGGGGCCGGCTGTCCCTCGGGGTCGTGACGAACGACATCTACACCACCGAGGACGCCGACTTCCTGCGGCGCAACGCCGTCCTGCCGGACGAGCGGATCGTCGCCGTCCAGACCGGGTGCTGCCCGCACACCGCGATCCGCGACGACATCACGGCCAACCTGGACGCCGTCGAGGACCTCGTGGAGCGCCTGCACGGCGCCGGGTCCGACCTCGACGTCGTCCTCGTCGAGTCGGGCGGGGACAACCTGACGGCGTCGTTCAGCAAGGGGCTGATCGACGTCCAGATCTTCGTCGTGGACGTCGCCGGCGGGGACAAGGTGCCGCGCAAGGGCGGTCCGGGCGTGACGGGCGCCGACCTGCTGGTGGTCAACAAGACCGACCTGGCCCCGCTGGTGGGTGCCGACCTCGGCGTCATGGAGTCGGACGCGCGGCGGGTGCGCGGTGAACGGCCCGTCGTCCTCATCAGCCTGCGGGCTGCCGGCGGCGTCGACCCGGTGACGGAGTGGGTGCTTGCCGAGCTGCACGCGCACCGGCACCGCAGCGAGGCCGCCGTCCGTGCGTAGCCGGGTCGAGCTCGTCGCCGACGTCGGGGACGACGGCCGGCCCGTGCTCGTGCGCGCGCTGGCGGACGGGCAGTTCGCCGTCCGCGCGACCGGACCCGGCCAGGTGCACCTGGTGGGGACGGCCGCGGGTCCCCTCGGCGGTGACGAGCTCGACGTCGTCGTGCGGGTGCGGCCCGGGGCGACGCTGGCGGTCCGCGGGGTGGCGGCCAGCCTCGCCCTGCCGGGCCGCTCGGACGCGCCCGGCCGCGTCGTCACCACCCTCGAGGTCGGGGAGGGCGCCCGGCTCGACTACACGCCGTCGCCGCTCATCATGTGCCGCGGGGCGCGCCTGACGACGGTGACCACGCTGGTCGCCGCCGGGACGGCCGTCGTCGACCTCACCGAGGCCGTCGTCCTCGGCCGGCATGGCGAGGCCGGCGGCGACTGGAGCGGCCGCCTGGTCGCCGACCGCGCCGGGTTCCCGGTGCTGCGGACGACGCAGGCGTCGGCGTTGGTGGCGTCCGCCCGACCGGACGGGGCGGCGCCGGCACGCCGGGCCGTCCTGACCCGCTTGCTCCTGGGCGGCGGCCTGGACCACTCGACCGCTTCGGTGCACGGTGCGGCCGTGCGGTGCCCGCTGGCGGCCGGCGCGACCCTGGTCACGGCGCTGGGTGCCGGCCTCACCGAGGCCGAGCGGGAGGTGGCCGCGCTCCTGCCCGACCTGCTCCCGGCCGCCCCACCCGCCACGGCAGCCGGTGCGGGACGCGCGAGAGCCCCCCGGCCGACGGCCGGAGGGCTCTCGCAGCGGCCACCGGCCGCCGGGGTTCAGGCGTTCTGAGCGACCCTCGCCTCGGCGACGGCCGGGGTGCGGACCGCGGTGCGGACCGCGGGCCGGACGGCCGTGGCCGGACGGGCCGAGGCCTTGCGGGTGACCGACTTGCGCACGGCCGGCTTGCGCGTGACGGACTTCGCCATCGGCTTCGCGACGGGCTTGGCCATCGGCTTGGCCATCGACTTGGCGACGGCCGGCGAGGTCGAGCGCTGCACCGGCAGGCGCTTGGCCGGCGTCGGCGTGGCGACGACCTTGCGGGCGACGGGCTTCGCAGCGACCGGCTTGCGGGCGACCGGCTTGGCGGCGACGGGCTTGGCGGCGACGGGCTTGACCGTCGCGACCTTGCGGGCGACCGGCTTGCGGGCGACCGGCTTGGCGGCGACGGGCTTGACCGTCGTGGCCTTGCGGGCGACCGGCTTGCGCACGGCCGGCTTCGCGGCGACCGGCTTGGCCACCGCAGCCTTGCGCACCGTGGCCTTGCGCACCGTGGCCTTGCGCACCGTGGCCTTGCGCACGGTCGGCTTCGCCACGGCGGCCTTGCGGGCGGCCGGCTTGGCGGCGACCGGCTTGGCGGTCGTGGCCTTGCGGACGACCGGCTTGCGCACGGCCGGCTTGCGGGCGGCCGACTTGGCGGTGGCCTTGGCGGCGGACGCCGGCTTGGCGGCGGTGACGTCGTCGAGGGCGGCGGCGACGGCGTTCTTGCGAACGGACGCGAGCCCGTTCAGCGCCGACGCCTTGGTGCCGTACGCCGCCGACGTGGCGACGACCGCACCGTTGGCCGCAAGGAGCGAGAACCGGAACTTGCCGGTCTTGTCCTTGGTGAGGGTGAACTTCGCGGGCACTGGGGCCTCCCGTAGAGGGGCGATCACCGTGATCGCCTCGATGTGCAGCAACGCCCCAGGAATCGTCCCGCCGATCACGGACCTGAAGCCGATCGAAGGATTTTTCCTACGAACTCTTGACAGGTGCCCAGGGGGCGTCGGCCAGACCCTCGTCGAGCGCACCCCCGGGAGCGCACTCCGGCGTGCGGTAGCCCTCCGACAGGTCCGGGTACGCGACGTGCCAGTAGCGCAGGGCGAGGCGCCGCGCCTGCCCGTCGGCCGCGCCCAGCAGCCTCGCGGTCAAGGCGTCGCGCTGGACGGCGGCGCACTCCGCCCGGGCCTCGTCGGTGATGCCCCGCAGGTGCATCGCCTCGTGGGTGAGGACGTGCACCGCGACGAGCTGGGGCAGCAGGGCGTCCCCCCGCCGGCTCCCCAGCCAGTCCGACAGGTCGCCGCAGGCGTCGGAGGTGATCGTGGCGACGGGCTCCGGACGCCCGTCCGCGCCGAACCGGACGTACCCCAGCTCGACGTGCGCCGACGTCCACGCCTGCGAGAGCGTCTCGCACCGCACCTGCACGGGGTACCCTGCCAGCACCGACGCGACCCTCCCGAGCTGCGCCTCGGTGCGCGCGTGCCGGACGACGGGCACCCCGGCGACCAGCGCGACCACCAGCGGCACGGCCACCGAGACGACGGGGAACGCGGTCCGCCGGCCGAGCACGTCGACGCGGGTCACCGTCCAGCGGACCGTCACCGCCCCGGCCACCAGCAACGCTCCGACGGTGACGGCGAGCAGCATGGAGTCAGGATCGGCAGCCTCGCCGTGATCATGCACGGTTGACCACCAGAACGGCCGCCGATGTTCAACCGTGCATGATCACGGCGAGGCCTGCTGGCGTCAGCTGACGATGTCTTTCCGGTCGAAGTGCCACCAGGCGAGGGTGAGCAGCACGAGCGAGTAGCCCAGGCTCCACAAGACGCCCTGCGCCATCTGGTCCCAGCTGATGTCCGGGGAGAGGACGTCGGTCCACGCGTAGGAGTAGTGGGTGGGCAGCACGTTGCGCCAGTCACCGAGGGCCGTCACGGCGTCGAGGATGTTCGACACGATGACCAGCAGGACGGCCCCGCCCACCGCACCCAGCGGTGCGTCCGTCCAGACGCTGAGGACGAACGCCAGCGCCGAGACGAAGACCAGGGTCAGCGCCAGGTAGCCGACGATGATCGCCAGCCGCACCAGCGCCTCGCCGGTCGGCAGGGTCGTGCCGAGCGGCGTCCGGATCGGCGCCCAGCCGAAGAACACCCCGCCGGCCAGGTACGCGACCACCGGCAGGAGCACGAGCGCGAACAGCGAGAACAGCAGCGCGACGACGAGCTTGCGCGACAGCAGGTGCGCCCGCGGAATCGGCGCCGCCAGCAGGTACCGGAGGCTGGACCAGCTGGCCTCGCTGGCGACGGTGTCCCCGGCGAACAGCGCGAAGACGACGATCAGCAGGAACCCGGTGGCGACGAACAGGGTGAAGAGGGTGAAGTTCGCCGCTCCGGCCGTGGCGACGTCCACCAGCCCGGGGGTGCCGCGGCCGGACGGCCCCGAGCCCAGCTTGAACGCCCCGACCAGCAGGAACGGCAGCAGGACGAGGAACCCCAGCGTCAGCTGGGTGCGTCGTCGCGTCAGCTGGCGGCGCACCTCCACCAGGAGCGGCAGGGTGCGGCGGGTCGAGAAGCCCGCGGCGGCTCCGGCGGCCGCGTGCTCCTGCGACGGCGCCGCGGCGTTCTGGATCCCCTGGTGCGTGCCCCGTGTCGGCATCAGCCCTCACTCTCCCCGACGAGGGCCAGGAACGCCTGTTCCAGGCCGCGCTGCGGACTCACCCGGTCGACCCCGACGCCGCCGGCCACGAGCGCGCGCACCAGCTCCGCGCGGGGCGTGCCGATCAGCGAGAGCGTGAGCCCGGTGGGCGTGACCTCGACGTCCTGCGCCCCCGGGACGTCGGCGACGACCTGGGCCGCCCGGGCCGGGTCGTCGACGTCCACGACGAGCAGCGTCGCGGCGCCCACCAGCTCGGCCACCGGCCCCTGCGCCACGAGCCGCCCCTGGTGCATGACGACCACGTGGGTACAGGTCTGCTCCACCTCCGACAGCAGGTGGCTGGAGACGACGACGGTCCGGCCGGTGGCCGCGTACCGCGCCAGGACCTCCCGCATCTCGCGGATCTGCGGCGGGTCGAGCCCGTTGGTCGGCTCGTCGAGCACGAGCAGGTCGGGCAGGCCGAGCATGGCCTGGGCGATCGCGAGCCGCTGCCGCATGCCCTGGCTGTACGTCTTGACCCGGCGGTGGACGTCGTCGCCGAGGCCGGCGATCTCCAGCGCGTCGGCGAGGTGCGCGTCGGCCTCGGGACGGCCCGTGGCCTGCCAGTAGAGGCGCAGGTTGTCCAGCCCGGACACGTGCGGGAGGAACCCGGGGCCCTCGACGAACGCCCCCACCCGCGACAGGACCGGCGCGCCCGGCATCACCAGGTGCCCGAACACCCGGATCCGGCCCTCGGACGGCGCGATCAGGCCCATGAGCATCCGCAGCGTCGTCGTCTTGCCGGCGCCGTTGGGCCCGAGCAGGCCCAGCACCCACCCCTTCTCGACGGTGAAGGTCAGCTCGCTGACCGCCCGGAACCCGTCGGCGTACGCCTTCCCCAGGTCCTCGATGGCCAGCGGGACGTCGGCCAGCGCGGCGAGCGGCGGCCCGGCGCGGCGCCGACGACGGCCCAGCAGGCGACCGCCCACGACCGCGCCGGCGGCGGCCAGCACCAGGGCCAGCGCCCACGGCCACAGGTCCCGGACGCCACCGACGTCGATCGACGTCATCGCCGCGTCGGGCGCGATGAGCCGCAGCGACGTCCCCGAGGGTGCCGAGATCCGGTACTGCCGCGGGGCGACCGGCATCGCGAAGCCCTGGTCGGTGGTCGAGACGACCAGGCGCAGCCGGTGCCCGACCGCGACGTCGCGGACGACCGCGGGGGTCGCGATCGTCACGTCGCGACCTTGCGTCGACACCGCGGGCAGGTAGACGGGCGAGACCAGCTGCCGGGGCAGCACGGCGCCGCCGTCCGGCGCGACGTCGTACAGCTGCGCGAAGAGCGTGGCGTCGCCGCCGTCCCCGGCGACCCGCACGGTCACCCGGGAGCTGCCCACGATGTGCAGCGTGGACGCGAGCGGCTGCGAGGTGAACGTGGCCACCTGCCCGGGCAGGGCACCGAGGCTCAGGGTGCCCGCCGAGCCGACCGCCGCGAGCGCCTGCCCCAGCCCGGGCACGCTGGTCACCGCGGCCGGGGCTGCGCCCGCCGGGGCGAGCACGGTCTGCGGGCGCCCGGTGAGGACGAGGTCCCGGGTGGTGGGGGTGCCCGGACCGGTCACACCGGGCTCGGCGTCCGCCTGCCGGATCAGGGACACCGCGCGGCCGTTGGCGCTCGACACCGCGGCGGACGGCACGGTCGCCTCGAACCTGGTGTCGACGCGGGCGTCGGGACGGCGGTCGAGGTAGGCGTCGAACCAGTCGTCGGTGGTGGCCGTGATCCGGTCCACCTCGGAGTCCAGGCCCGCGCCGCCGTCGTGCCCGCCGCTGAACCAGACGACCTTGACCTTCGTCCCGGCCGCGGCGATGCCGCGCGCGTTGGCGTCCGCCTCCGACAGCGGGAAGAGCGAGTCGGCCTCGCCCTGCACGAGCAGGGTGGGGGCGGTGATCCGGCCGAGGACGGACGCCGGGCTGGAGGTCGCGAGCCGCTCGAGCATGCGCGCGCTCGGGCGCCCGGTGGTGGCGGCCTCGGTGTAGTCGGCGCACAGATCGGCGGCGAACCGCCCGCAGCTCGCGGAGCCGCCCGCGTCGGCGCCCGGGGGAAGGTCCGCGCCCGAGCCGGCCGGGTCGCTGTTGGGATCGGCGGCCCCGGCCGCGCCGCTCTGGTCGGCGCTCGGGTCGGCGCTCGGGTCGGCGGTCGCGTCGGGGCCGCCCGGCGGCCCGGCGGCACGTTGTGGGCTGAAGAAGACCCCGGCCCAGCCCTTCTTGAAGACGCCGGGGGTGCTCACCGGGTCGAGCCCGGCCGGCGAGGCGAGCGTCGACGACGTCACCTCCGACTGCGGGAACAGGGACCGGCGCAGGTCGTTCCAGGTGATCTGCGGGACGACGGCGTCCACCCGGTGGTCGAGGCCCGCCAGCAGCAGGGCGAGCGCGCCCCCGTACGACGCCCCGGCGACCCCGACCCGCGGGTCGCCGGCCGCGTCCAGCGCGACCTCCGGCCGCTTCGCGAGCAGGTCGACCAGGGCCCGGGCGTCGGCGACCTCGTAGTCGGGCGCGTCCAGGTGGATCAGGCCCCCGCTGCGGCCGAACCCGCGCGCCGTCCAGGCCAGCGCGACGTAGCCACGTCCCGCCAGGCGGCGGCCGGTGTCGTCCTCGTCGACCTTGGACCCACCAAAACCGTGCGCGAGCAGCACCGCGGGCCGCGGGCCGGTGGCCTGAGGCAGGTACAGCGTGGCGTCCAGCCGGACCGGGCCCGCGCCCGGCCCCGTGCCCGGCTCGGCCACGCCGTCCACCCACAGCTGCTGGGTGCGGACGTCGTACGCGTCGCCCCCGCGGACGCCCGCCACGACACCGCCGGTCACCACGACCGCCCCCGCCACCGCAGCGATCACCCAGGTCCGCCGTCCTACCCGCACCGTGGAGGTCCTCCCGTCCGTCGATGGTCGCCGACCGCCCCGGGAGGGGGCCGTGCCGCACAGGCAACGAGCCGGCCCCCGCCGTCGTGCCCGTGGCCCGGTCCCCGCGCGGACCTCGGTCGCCGGGCGCACGATCGTCCCATGCGGGCGGACGTGGCACGACAGGTGGCCCCACGGGTCGCACGGCAGGTCCTGCGGGACACCCGGGCGCGGATCTCCGCCACCGACCTCACGCTCTGCTCCGCCGGGGCCACCCTGTTCGGCGCGCTCGCCCTGGTCCCGGCCCTGCTGGCGGCGATCGCGCTCGCCGCGCTGGCGATCGGCCGGGACGACGTCCGCCGCTACGGCCGGGCCCTCGCCGGGACCCTGCCCTCGGCCATGGGGGCCGGATCCGCCGCCGACCAGGTGGTGAGCGCCGGGCTGGCGCTCTCGCCGTCGGGCGTGGTGCTCGCCGTCCTGCTGGGGACGGCGTACGGCGACGGCCTGAGCCGCGCTTTCGTCCGGGTGACGCCCCCGGCGCCCGACATCGAGCCGCCCGACCGGCCGCCCGTCTGGTACCTGCGCGCGGCGACGCTGCCCCTGCTCGGGCTGGCCCCGCTCATGCTCACCGGACTGCTGGTGTGCGCGCCCGGGCTCGCCCGCATCAACGACCGGTCCGGCGTGCTCGGCGTGGCGCTGGCGTCCTACCTGTCGCTGACGCTGGTCTGGCTGCTGACCTGGCTGCCGCTGACCTGGGCGTTCCGGGTCGTGGGGAGCCAGAACCAGCGGCCTCGGTGGCGATCGGCGTTCGTCGGGGCGGTGGTGTGCGGCGCGTTCGTGTCCGGGTTCCTGCAGGGCTTCCTGGTGTTCCTGTCGCTGCCGATCGACCTGGCGCGCCCGTTCGGCGGCCTGACCGGCGTCGGCGTGGCGTGCGCCCTGCTGCTGTGGCTGTGGGTGCTGCACGCCGTCGTCCTCGTGGGCTACGCCTTCACCCGTTCGGTGGACGCCGCGCTCGGCGGGATGGCGGCGGCCTACCGGCGACCGGCCGGAGCGCCGGCCGCCTGACGGCCCTGCCGCCCGTCGGGTCGCCCGTCGGGTCGCCCGTCAGGGAGCCGGGACGAGCGGTGCGGAGGTCGCCGGGGCGCCCCCGCTCGGCTGCGCAGCGCCTCCGCCGTCCCCTCCGGTGGACGTGCCCGGGACGGCGTCCTGGCCGCTCTGGGTGCCCTGCGGGTTGCCGCCGTCGCTCGACGCACCGGCGCCGGAGTCCGAGGGCGATCCGCTCGGGGTGCCCGAGCCGGAGGCCGTCGGCGAGGCGGTGTCGGTGGGGCTCGCCGTCCCGGAGGGGACGTCCGTCGACGACGGGCCCACGGACGGCGTGGACGACGGCCGCGACCCACCGTCGTCGCCGAGGAACCGGCTGACCGACGTCCCACCCCCGCCGGAGTCGGCCACCGGGTGACCGAGCACCAGCTCCGTGACCGAGATGGCGCCGATCGACGCCGCGAAGGCGAACCCGCCCAGGATCAGGACCGGCCGGACCCACCGCCGCCGGCCCGCCGGGGGCGGCGGCTCGCTCGCGGGCGAGGCGTCCGGGCGCAGATACGCCGGATCCGTCGGCGCCGGGGGTTCAGGCGGCCAGGGCATGCCGTTGGGCAGGAGCATCGTGTCCGCCACGATCGGGGACGCCGCGCCGGTGAGGTCCGCCGGGACGGCCGCCGGATCGGACGGGTCCGAGGTGCCGATCCCGCCGCGCGCGCCCGAGGGCGTGACGACGACGGTGCGGATGCGGCGGCTCGCCCGGGTCAGTGAGGTGGCGTAGACGGCGGCCGCGACGCTGGACACCAGGGAGCCGAACGCGGCCCCCACGACGGTGCCGGTTACGCCGAACTTCGAGGCGGCCACGGCCGAGGTCACGGCGGCCAGGGCGCCGCCGGCCAGCTGGGTCGGCTTGAGATCGAGCTTGGGCGGGTCGACGTCGACCGCGGTGTCGGGCTGTGGTCCCGGCCGCGGGCCGGGGGGAGGGCTGGACTGTGGGCTGTGCCAGGTGGATGCCATGGGTGAGCGGTGGAATCTTCCGGTCGGGGGAACGACGTCTCCCCATGGGCAGCGGGCCCTGCCGCCCGTTCGTTCCCCCACCCGCCGACTGTGACCCGTCTCACGCCGGCTCGGGGCATAGCCGGGGGCGGCCCTCGCGGTGTCGTACCGTCGTCCCGTGGACCACGACCACCCTTCGCGCCCCCCGGACGGCGAGGAGCCCCGGCAGCACGGTCACAGCCACGATCACGGCGTGGCCTCCGGCGCGGTCGCCCGCCGCCGGCTGACCGTCGTCCTCGGGATCACCGTGCTGGTGCTCGTGACCCAGGTCGTCGGCGGCGTCCTCACCCACAGCCTCGCCCTGCTCGCCGACGCCGGCCACCTGCTGACGGACGCCGCCGGCCTGGGCCTCGCCCTCGTCGCCGCGGTGCTGGCGCAGCGCCCGGCGACCGCCCTGCGGACCTGGGGCTACGTCCGCGCCGAGGTGCTCGCGGCGGCCGCCCAGGCCGCCGTGCTGCTCGCGGTGGGCGGGTTCGTGCTGGTGGAGGGCGTGCGGCGGCTCCTCGACCCGCCGGCCGTCGCCGGCACGACCATGGTCTGGTTCGGCGTCGTCGGGCTGGTCGGCAACACGGTCGGGCTCGTCGTGCTGGCCGGCAGCCGCGGGCACAACCTCAACCTGCGCGCGGCGTTCCTCGAGGTGGTCAACGACGCGCTGGGGGCCCTGGCCGTCGTCGCGGCGGGCGTGGGGATCGCCCTCACCGGATGGCACCGGCTGGACGCCGTCGCCTCGCTGGCCATCGGCGCGCTCATCGTGCCGCGCACGCTGCGGCTGCTGCGCGAGAGCGTGACCGTGCTGATGGAGTCGACCCCCGCCGGCCTGGACCTGGAGCACGTCCGCCGGCACGTCCTGGGCGTCGACCACGTCGTCGGCGTCCACGACGTCCACGCCTCGCTCGTCGCGACCGGGCTGCCGGTGCTCACCGCGCACGTGGTGGTGGACGACGGCTGCTTCCACGACGGGCACGTCCCCCGGCTCCTGGACGCGCTGCAGGGCTGCCTGGCCGGGCACTTCGACGTCGAGCACTCGACCTTCCAGATCGAGCCCACCTCGCACGCCGCCCACGAGGCCGCCCGGCACGCCTGACCGGGTGTCGGGCGACCGCGCGTTCTCAGGCCACCGGGCGGGCGACCTTGCGGACCAGCTCGGCGGCGATGACCCCGAGGACCCGCCCGGTGACCGGCCCGTCGGCCAGCCCCATCTCGACGAGGTCGTCGAAGACCCGCTGCCGGCCCTGCGCCCCACGGACCCCCGCGGCCACCGCCCGGGGCCGGGCGAGCCGGGAGAGCAGGTTGACGTCGCGGGTGTGCCGCCCGAACGCGCTGCGCAGCGCGAGGCGGTACTCCCGGCCCGGATCGAGCCCGGCCAGCTCGCCCTCGCGGGCCGTGCGCGCGGCGGCGATCCCGGCGAGCGCGCCGGTCAGGACGGCGGTGTGGATGCCCTCACCGGTGATCGGGTTGACCAGGGACAGCGCGTCGCCGGCGAGGAGCACCCGCCCGTCCGGCTGGCGCACCTGCGCGGTGGACAGCGGCAGGTGGTGCCCCCGGACGGCGCTCGGCCCGCGGAGCCCCGGGAGCAGCTCGTGGAGCCGGTCGAGCAGGTGTGTGCGGGTGGGCGTGCTGCCGCCCGGCGGCAGGAACTCCCCGTACCCGACGTTGGCGCGCCCGTCCCCGATGGGGAACGACCACGCGTACGCCGGCCACCCCCCCTGCCGGGCGAAGACGATGAGCTGCTCGTCCGGCGGCAGGCCGTCGACGGGCGCGTAGGCCCGCAGCGCGATGGCCTGCTGCGCGGTGACCGGGTCGGCGCGGATCGCGTGCCGGACGGCGGAGTGCGCGCCGTCCGCGCCGATCACCACCCGCGCGTCGATCTCGCCGTCCAGCACGACCCGGTCGAGGCCGACGTCGACCCGGCGCACCCGGTGGTCCAGCGGCTCGGCACCGCGGTCCAGGGCGGCCTGCCGCAGCCTGCTGTCGAGGACGGTCCGCGGCACGATGTACGCCGGGCGGCGCATCTCGCCGGCGATCTCCGGCCCCCCCGGGAAGCCCAGCCGCAACCGGCTCACGCCCGGCCAGTCGTCCAGGAGGCCGGTCACGCCGAGGCGCGCGAGGACGTCGAGGACGTGCGGCGCGACGCCGTCCCCGCACGACTTGTCCCGCGGGAACCGCGCCCGGTCCAGCAGCGCGACCCGCGCGTCCGGCCATGCCCGTTTCGCCCCGATCGCGGCGGCCGCACCCGCCGGTCCGGACCCCACCACCACCACGTCCCACATCGGCCCCAGCATCCCCGCACTCTCCCCCGTACGCGAGACTGCCCCCGTGAAGGGGCTCGTCACGTCGGACCTTACCCGCGCCACCGCCGCGCTGACCTCGGGAGGGCTCGTCGGGCTGCCCACGGAGACCGTCTACGGCCTCGCCGCGGACGCCGAGGACGTCGTGGCGGTCGCCCGGATCTTCGCCGTCAAGGGCCGCCCGGCCGACCATCCCCTCATCGTGCACGTCGAGGGCGCCGCCGCGCTGGACGCCTGGGCACGCGA
>Ga0302321_100001746_pt1 | contig 18619 bp, 12 predicted proteins | sample Fen_T0_1_FD_202505 | JGI IMG/M metagenome (GOLD analysis project Ga0302321, IMG submission 202505) | Peat permafrost microbial communities from Stordalen Mire near Abisko, Sweden - Fen_T0_1 | ecosystem: Environmental > Terrestrial > Soil > Wetlands > Permafrost | place: Sweden: Abisko...
TGGTGTTGAACGCTACCTTGGCCGCGGACCAGAGGTCGGGCGCGCCTTTGGCCAGCTCCGGCTTGTCGAAGGAGGCCTTCCACTCCGGCAGAGCGTTGTCGGTGTACTTCTCTTCCTGCGCCTGGCTAGCGAGGAAAAGGTCGTACTTGAGGGCTTCGTCGGCATGTTTGGAGCTGCGAGTGATGGCCATGCTCATGCCGCCGTTGGTGCCGCCGCCCGGAGCGGCGGCGATGCCGATCTGTCCGACGACCTTGGACTGGGTCGCGTCGTTGGCGGCCGCAAACACATAGGTCCAGTCAAGCCCAAACGCCGCCTGGCCGGCGATGAGCACGTTGCGCACGTCATCGGAGCCGTAGCCGAGGGAGGCGGGGTTAGCCAGACCGTCATTCTTCATCTGGACCATCAGCTGGAGGGCCGCAAGAGGTCCTCCCTGGTTGAAGGTGGGTGTGCCCGAGGCGTCGAAGAACGTCGCCCCGCCCGACTGACCGCCGGCGATTGTGGTCCAGTCGCAGACGCCAAGCTCTGACTGAGCCCACTGGCCTACGAACGGGTACTGCACGATGCCCTTGGACTTGAGGGCCTGAGCCTGGGTCACAACCTCGGCCCAGGTCGTGGGCGGAGTGGTGAAGCCGGCCTGGGCCAGCATCGCCTTGTTGTAGAAGAGAAACTCGGTGTCGTTTAGCCAGGGCACGCCATAGAAGTGGTCCTGATACTCGCCCCCGGCAAATGCGGATTGGAAGACTCCCGACTTGAAATCGGCCGGAAGCTTGGCGGTCAGATCCTGAACGATTCCTGCGTGGGCAAACTCGGCCGGCCAGATCGTGTCCATGAGGACCGTGTCGTAGATGCCCGAACCGCCGACCTGATCGGTCACGATCTTGTCGTGCAGCGCCTCGTAGGCGACGAACTCCGTCTGTACCTTGATGTTCGGGTTGGCGGCCTCGAAGGCGCTGGTCATGTCAGCCACTTCCTGGTCGCTGTAGCCGGCCTGCTTCATGAACAGCGCGTGGAGCGTAACCGTCCCCCCCGAATCCTGGCTGCTCGAGCTTTGGCCGCTTGATGAGCACCCCGCGAAGATCATCAGCGCAACGATCGCAAGACCTGCGAGCCGATACCTGATCCCTGTGGCCATCTGGCCTGTCTCCTTCCATCCCTTCGCAACCACGCCGCCTTGTGACGCCGACAGATCGAGCCTGAGGGGATTGGGCGAGGTGGGTATCGCCCCGGGCTCCTGTTCACTGTTCCTCGATCAAACAGAACTCCTCTCCGCGTGCCAGAGCGAAGCCAGGGTGTGGAGGGCCGCCGACGGTGCCCGCTGCTGACGAGCGAACTCGAGGCCGGCCGCTACGCCCCCGATGACCGTGGAATTGGGACCCAGCTCGGAAACGCGAACGTCGGGCGTGAAGGCCACGCGCAGGTGCACCCGTTCCTTGATAGCGTCCGCGTACGGTCCGAGAGAGCGACCGACCCCACCGTCGAGGATGACCAACTGCGGGTCCACCACGGCGGAGACCGCAATGACGGCGAGCGCGATCAGATCGATGAGTTCCTCAACCGATTTCTTGGCCCAGTCGGCCCCCGCCTCGGCGGCGGCGAAAACAGCCGGCGGGTCAATCTCCCCACGGAGCAAGGGCGAGTCCGGGTCCGACTCGGTGAGGTGGCGGCGAGCTCGGGCTGCGAACCCTTCCGCGCCGACCGCACGCTCGAGCGAGGGTGTGGATTCGACCACCGGCTGGTGTAGGGCCCCAGGACTGAGCTCCAGGAAGCCCACTTCCCCGGCTGCATTGTGGCGTCCCCGTACGAGTTGCCCGTTGGCAAAGACGGCGCCGCCGACGCCGGAGCCGATTGAGATGACGGCGAAGTTACGGAGGCCGCGACCGAGCCCGCGCCATGCTTGCGCCAGCGCCGAGAGGTTCGCTTCGTTCTCAACGGCGATCGGAATCCGGACGTCCTCTTCGAGTCGGCGTACGAGGCCCGACCCTCCAAAATCCCATGGGCTGCCGTAAGCCACCCCCGTGTCGGGGTCAATGATTGCCGGCAACCCGACCACGAGCGAGGAGACGGGCAGGCCTTGCGCCTCGGCCTCGGCCGTCGCCTCCAGCACCAACGCTCGCAACGTCTCGTAAGCGGAGCCTGCAGCGAGCGTCGGTCGGACAAAGTCCCTGACGATCGTTCCACCCAGGTCAGCGAGGGCGACGTGGCACTTCCGCGCACCCACGTCCGCAACGATCACCGTGCCACCCTGGAAGTAGAACTCGAGAATGTCGCTTGGCCGGCCTCCGCGAGGCGAACTGCCCTCGGTCTCGATCACGGAACCGGACGCACACAACCGCTTCACGATGCGGCTAACGGACGCTCGCGAGATCCCGAGATCGCGCTCTACCTCTCCCCGCGTGGTGCGTCCGTGGTCCCGGATGTAGTCGAGAACCAGGAACTCGTTGACTTCGAGCAGGTTGGTCTGACGGATCGGCTGCATCGTTTCTCTCTGAGAGGAACTATCCTCGGAGGAATGTAACTCCTCTGTCAAGCCCGCCTTGAGAGCGATCGATCGAGGGCCAGGGGTGTGCTTCGTCGGTGCCACGCCACGAGAGATCGGCAAGACCAATGGGCGGTTCGCAAAGCCCCGGCCCCACCCGGGGGAGCGGCAGGGTTCTCATCCTCGCAACCGGCCTGGCTCCGGTCGAGACTCTCGGCGTGCGGTAGCGCACGGACCCGCCGGACCGAAATCCAGGAGAGAAGCATGTGCCTGAATTGCGGCTGCATGGCCGCCCACGACGACATGGGCAAGCCCCGCGTGAACATCACCTACGAAGACGTCAAGCGAGCCGCGGACGCTAACGCCATGACCGTAGAGGCGACTCTGGCCATGATCGCGAAGACGGCAGACAAGGACCGGGGCGACCACCCAGCGGAGTATGCAGCGAAGAAGTAGGCCCGCGACGGGGCGTGAATCACTCAAGCCAACGCTCAGCGACCGACCCGACTGCGACGGGCAATTCGCCGATCAAGGGCCTACTTCGGCGGCTCGACCAATTCGTATGTCACCTTGAAGTAGCTGATGCCCAGTGCCGGCCTCTCGTACTCGCGAGATGACACGATCCGGTAGCCGTGTCCTGCCATCTCCGCGGCGTCGTCCTGCATCTTCTGCAGCAGCCGATCCTGGTAGTTGGAGCGGTAGTTCGCGCCGCGCCCTCCCAGTATCAGGAAGGTCATGATCGGATTGATCAGGCCGAGGAAGCTGTCGCGACCGTACTCCTTGATTACGACCCGCTTGGGCTTAGCGTCGCCGAACAGACCCACTTGTCACACCTGTCTCTTGTTCCTCGGCCTCTGATCGCGTCGACGTCGTCGCACTCGATCGTCGTCGACGAGCAGCTTGCCGAATGCGTCCCAGTCTCGCGCTTCCGCTTCGGCCCAGTACGCCTCAACGGCCGCCTGTGCGTTGGTGATGTCGAGCCTCCGCGGTTTGTGTCATGGGCCGGTCGCCTCGAGCGTAGAGCTGGCCGGCCGCCTGCGCCGCCCGCGCCGGCATGGGCACGATCAGACGGATCGATGGACGCCCCTCGGCATGCCCGAGCTTTCCAAGAACTCGGCCGGGTCATCGAGCGAATTGACGTAGCTTCGGATAGTCCTTGGGGACCGGTTGCATGCCTTGAGGACTCGCTCCCAACTCCTACGCAGGCTGCGAAGCGCTACTATGTCGCGGCGGTTACGGGTTTCCACGTGGTCCTTCTTTCTGCCGAATCAGACGCTCTACATGCTCTGTCCGGAAATCAAGAAGGGCCCGCCAGGCGGATCAGATGCTCCAAATGAGCGTGGAACCAACCGCAACCGGTGCGCCCGTAGCTCAGTGGATAGAGCATCTGACTTCGGATCAGAGGGTCGGGGGTTCGAATCCCTCCGGGCGCGCCACCTATTTGGCCTCGATTCTCACCTTTGCACGGCTTTCCACCGCCACAAAGTCCGTCGAATCGTCTGGGCTTAGAGTCTGGATCCCGCTCGGGCGGCCGGTGGAGTCAGATGCCCGCGATGGCTACCGTCGAGGATCTCGACAGCAACTTCGTGCCCGTGCCGGCGCACTGACGACGTAGCGATCAAGCACGACACAGCGGGGCTGGAACAGCCGGTTGAAGCGCTGCATCAACCTGTCGGATCTTGCCTGTCGCAGATCACACCGAAACGCTCGTACGCCGCCTCCCAAAGGTCTCCGGGATGAGGCTCGTACCACCTCACTGAGCTCGATTCTGCGACCATGGTTCGCGCCTCGACGATCGACCCGGCGAGGCCGGTCGCAACCGACTGGACGATGATGTTTCCCATCCCGCTGGCTTCAGCCGGCCCGGCCGCCACCTTCCGCCCGGATGCGTCCGCAGTCCACTGGCACAGCAACTCGTTGCGCGAGCCACCACCAACCAGGCGCACCGTGTCTATCCGTCGATTTGTCGCGGTTTCAAGAGCCTCGATGGTTTGACGAAAACTCAAGGCCAGACTCTCGAGCGATGCTCGGACAATCGCTCCGGTGTCGACCGGAACGACCTGCCTCGACCGGGCGCACAGGTCCCGAATTGTGCTTGGGACATTGGCAAACCCGAGCAACGCTGGATCGTTTGGATCAAACAGGCTCTTCAGCGGATCCGCGGCCGCCGCGGACGCCAACATCTCGGCGTACCCGACGGGACGGCCCGCTGATTCCAGTTCGCCGCGGATTTCGTTGAGCAGCCAGAGGCCCGACTGGACCGAGAGCGTGAGATAGGCACCATCGGCGCTGCCCTCGTTGGTTAGGCCCGCGTCGAAGGTCCGTGAGTCAAGCCTCGCTGCCGCCCCGGCCACTCCCATGAGGCTCCAAGTCCCGCAGCTCAAGAACGCAGAGGAGTCGTCGAGCGGGATCGCGGCTACGGCCGAGGCGGTGTCGTGAGTAGCCGGTGCGATGATGTCGATCCTCGGCGCGGAGGCGTCGCCCACGACCTCCGGAAGCAACGGTCCGAGGATGGTTCCCGGCTGAACGATCCTCGGAAACAAACGCCCAGGTACGCCAAACCGGGCGATGAGTTCCGCGGCCCAGTTGCGACGGACTGGATCGAAGCACTGGGTCGTCGTAGCGTTTGTGAACTCGACGACTCTGGACCCGGACAGCCAGTGATGGAACAGGTCCGGGATTGTGAGGAAAGTGTCGGCCGCTTCGAGTATCGGGTCGTCGTGTGCGACCAGGGACAGCAACTGGATAAGAGAGTTGAGGGCGAGAACCTGGTTGCCGGTTGCGGCGAACAGCTCACGTTTCGGGGCGATAGCCTCGGCGCGCGCGACCATGCCCTCAGTCCGCCTGTCGCGGTAGTGCACGGGGTTGGAAAGGAGCCGACCTTGTCGATCCAGGAGGCAGTAATCGACGCCCCACGCATCGACGCCGACTGATCTGGGCCAGACGCCGTACTGCCTTCGCACCCGCAGGATGGCGTCCCGCACTTCTGCGAAGAGAGCAAGGACATCCCAATACGTGTGCCCATCAACGCTGACCGGACGGTTGGCGAACCTGTGGATTTCGGATACATCCAGGCCTCGGTCAGTGGGAACCCCAACCAGAACGCGTCCGCTGCTCGCGCCAAGATCGACGGCCACGATCGGGGGTGCCGTGTGGGTGCGCCCGATCGGCATCACCAGCTACAACGCCCGCCGCAGCCGGGTTGTTCGACCGGTTGCTGGGAGCAAGGCCCCGCCGAACGGCAGCGGCCGTTGTGTCTTCACGACGGCAAGATCGCACTGTCGCGGGCGGCGAAGAGTTCCGCACCTATCCTGGCGAACGATTCTATCCTCTCTTCGCACTCGTCGAATCCGGCGGCCAGCCGGCCGGCGTCGTCGATGTAGCCGGGGCGACCCGCCGCGGAAAGTTCCTGGTGCGCCGCCACAATGCAGGTCGCTTCCCAGAAGGCCGCCTGGGCCTGCTGCGAGAGCGGCGCGCCGCCGAGTACCGTCAGTGCCAGGGGGATCATTCGCTTCGTGTTGTGATCGGTGCCCGCCATGACAACTATTCCGGCACCCCGAAGCACCTCAACGTACCGATCCACTACCTCTGGTTTGTTACGTACAGGGAACAGCTCGGCGCAGTAGATGGACCGATCCAGGAGGCGCCTCGCGAGTGCTTCGGGGGGGTCCTCAAACTCGCTTATGGGCGACGCCGCGTCGGCGAAGATTGGATAAGTAGGGATCCCGCCGAGCTCAAGAATCAGTTGGTAACCGTCGTCGAACGACAACGGCACTTCGGGCACAAAGGCGGGCCTGCCGAACTTCATGAGACTCGACCGGATCGTCTCCTGGACGGCGACCTCGTCACATGCATCCACGGGGACGAACCCGGGCAACATCCTGCCTACAGCGGCGGATCGTTCGTCCGATGGAACGGCCCGGAAGAGCAACTCCTGGAAGGCCTCGGCGAGGTGGCGCTCCTGGAGCGACACCCAGTCGGCCGGCACGCCGCATCGCTCGGCCACCGTGGCGGCTATTTGGTCGTGCGTCGGCGCGCCGTCGAGACCGGCTCCGGCAAACCATTCCGACAGCAGTGCAGTCATCGAGCGCATTCTTTCGTCGTTGGCACCCCGGATCGCCGCCAGCCGCCTTGCCGCGCTGTCGACTGGCGGGTCGAATCGAGTGAGCCCTTTGCCACAGAGGTTGAACCGGCCGGGGTTGGCGGGATCGTTGATTCGCATCCCGACCAGATCACTAGCAAACGTGTTGATCTCGAGGCCAAAAAGAGGCATTACTCCCGCCGCGGCTGCGGCGGCGGCGAAGCGGCGGTAGGGGCGAAAATCGTAGTAGTTCGAGCCGCCCAGAATCCGGACGCCCTCTGCCGCCGCCGCCCGGACCGCCTGTTCCGGGGAGTCGAAGGCGGAGAAGTTGGGCGGCAGGTGAATGTGCGTGTTGACTGGCGGTAAGCCCGAGCCCGCTCCGCCGAGATGGACGTCAGCACGATCGCGCTCTTCGGGTCGCAAGGGAACTCCCAATCGGGGCCGGATGTTTTGTAGTATTGTGATCGATCTTGTGATCGGACCGCCGGGAATGTCGGACGGGTCCGTGCTGAACGCGTTGCCGTCGAATCCGGACGCGAGCCAAAGGCGTAGGTCACGAAGACCCTGCTGGACGAGTTGGACGACAGATTGAGATTCCCAAGAGTCTGTCCCATCGGGCCAGCACGATCTTAGTAGTTGTTCGACCGCGCCCGGTTCGATGGTCATGACTTCTGGATTCAGGTCGGCCAGCGCGGCCGCGGCTCCCATTGCGTAGCTGGGCATCGGGACGCCTTCGTCGCGGCCGAGGCGGATCGTCCCAATGAGCCGGTCGTCCCAGCCGAGCTTCCGGACCGGATCGCGCGCAGCTCGATCGATGGTGTCGGCAAGGTAGGGGTTCACCATGCGGACCAAGAGATCGTCCGCGAAGCCTTCGAATCCGAGCGGCGTGAACAGCGGATCTGCGGCGCCATAGCGCCGAACAAGGGCTCGCCCCGACTCGTCCAGAAATGCCGCCCGAAGGAAGGCCATGGCCCCGGGGACCGTCGTGAAGTCCGCCATCAATCGCAGGCCCACAAGGCGTCCAAGGTATGCGGCCAGGGCGTGAGTCGCGTTGTGCCCGAATAGCTTGGCCGCCGCAAAGGGAGCCAGGTCGTCGACAGGTTGGAGCACGGCCACCATCGGGCTGATGACGCTTCCGCGGCGTCCGGCGTTGCCGGCCCTGGAGGTGAGGATATGGTTGAACTCTTCCACGAGAAATGCCGCGGGCGTCAATGGCGTCACGGGCGCAAGGCCGAGCGACAGCAGCTCCGACTGCTCGGTGACAACCCCGCTCATCTTCCCGATGACCGTGTCCACGTATCGGGCGCGCCGCCGAACTCGGTCTCGGTCGGGCGGACTGACGGACTCGAGCACGGCCTCCTCGAGGAGTGCGCCCGCACGGCGGTGATTCTCCGCGCAGAACACTACGAGTGGCCGCCCAGAACGCCGCCGCGCCAGCCCCTCACCGAGGAGCAGATGGGGACTGCTCGGTTGGTCCGTGCGGTAGAAATCGACGCTGGGGAGGGCCGTCGACGCCTCGTCGGCGTCGGAGATCGCCTCCACGATACGGGTGCGGTCGCAGGCCTGGGTCGAGTCCGCTACCGCCACCGGTCCGACATCGACCGTATCGACGCGGTCCCGCCTCGCAATATTGAGGCGATAGTGCCCAGCGTTGGAGCGGAGCGACTCGACCAGGTCGGCGCGGACGTCCACGACGAGGGGTCCAGAATACTGGCCGCACTGGTACGCCTCGTACAGGAAAAGCCCTGCCTGGATCGCCCCGAAGCCGAAGCCGACGAACCGTGTGGTCCCGGTAAATGGCATCGGAGACTCACCCTGCCAGGTAGCGGAGCTCATCCTCGGCGTCCCAGCCTGACACGGCCAGGAGCGAGGAAGTCCGCCGGTGCGGATAGACGATCGCCTTCCCCTCTACCGCCTGGCCGCGAGCCATCTCGAGGAGCTGCGGCGCATGCTCGAGATCACCGACATGGGCGATGTGAATGCCGGGATTAATCTCGCCGTCGGCCATCAACCGAAGCGCTTCCATCACGTCCCATGGGCCCCCGCCCGACGAGCCGGTGATGGTCACTTCGAGGTAGTGGACCAGCCGGCCGTCGATGGCGACCGTAGTTTTTCCCGCAGGCAGCCCGCCGAACAGGTTGAGCACCCCGTTTCGCGCCAGGAGGTGCTGGGCGGCTTCGATTGCGGCCCCATTCGCCACGGCCACGATGACGTCGTCGGCACCGAGGCCCAGACTCGCCGCGCGAACGGCTTCGTGCATGTCCTCCCTCGCGGAGTTCACGGTCACCAGCTCGACGCCGAGGCGCTCGGCTCGTTCGGAGAACAACTCGCGGAGGCGACTCAGACGATCGTCGAGGACGTCGGCGACCAGCAGACACCGTGGTTGGGCTGCGAACGCCAGGTCCACGTGCATCCGCCCCATGGGTCCGGCTCCGATCACCACGACCACCGAACCCCGGCCAAGCCCTTCGGTGGTGGTTCGCGGCGAGATGGGATCGCGCTGTACGAGGTGGACGTGGTGGGAGTGCGCGGAGATGACGCACGACAGTGGCTCCGCGATGGCGACGTGAGCGGCAGGGAGGTTCGCCCGTGGCAAGGGCACGAGGCATGACGCCGCGAGTACTTCCTCCCCGATGAGCACGTACTCGGCGAGAAGCCCCGGGAGGGTGTACCCGACGGCGATCTTGTCGATAGCCGATGCCGGGGATCTGTAACGCTCCAGGTCGTTCATGGGGGCGTGGTCAACCGCCGGCTGGACGGCGAAACGCTGCCCCATCTGGTATCGCCCGCGGAGCTCTTCGCCAATCACGGCGACGGTCACAGCCCCTTCGTCCCCGGCGATCACCGGGAACTTCGCCGGATCCCAGCCGAACATCAGCGGGTGCTCGAGGCCCTGTTCGATCAGTTTGTTGACGGAGGTGCAGATGCCGGCCGCATCCACGCGACACAGGAGCTGGCGCGGGCCCGGACGGGGAGTGGGAACCGACCTGACGGCGACGTGATCACGTCCGACACCATCCACCACCAATGCCCGCATCGACCCGGGAACCAGGGGGACGGGGGGCTGAACGGACGTCCGCATCAATGACCGCATTTCCCCTCGTTCGGAATCTGGCTGGTATGTGGCGAAGTACGACGCGACGAAGATAGCTGGCCTGGTTTGCGGTTGTCAATAGAACGACTTTCGTAGTCGGAAGACTCGGGTCACTATTAGGAAAGAGAATGGCAATGATACGCAAATCCAGAGGCTTCAGGTAGCCGCGAACGCCCCAGAGACCGAATCGAGGGCCTAATCGGCGCGTTTTGGGCGTGCTGTTCCCTTGCGGATCGCCAAACAGGCGGGTTCTCGGCCGGAAGCTTCGCTCGTCTTGCCGGATACTTACGGAATATCGTCGCAGTGCTGTTGTTGTATGCTCACGCCGCTGACATTCCGAAAGTCGCGCCCTTACGGTCTAGGGATGTCGTGATGGTTCACAAGAGTCCGGAGGATATGGCGTGGGTCACCGTCACCCAGGGCTTTCGCAGGGCCCCGAAAGCGCCCTGCCCGCCGATCCAGCCCATCGCGAGGACAAGAGATGAGCATCGACACGGTCCCCGCCCTCGAGCTCTCGGGAGTGACGAAGCAGTTCGGCCCGGTCATGGCCGTCAAGGGCGTCAGTTTTCGGATCGCGCCCGGAGAAGTTGTTGCGCTTGCCGGCGAAAACGGCGCGGGAAAGTCCACGGTCAAGAACCTGATCGGCGGGTTGCTGCGCCCCGACGCCGGCGAGATCACGGTGGGAGGTGCCCGACAGGGCTCGGGCGTCGCCGGGCTGCGGGCGCAGGGCGTCTCGACGGTCCATCAGGAGATCAGCCTCTTCCCACACCTCTCGGTCGCCGAGAACGTGCTGATCAACCACCTGGACCGCTATCCGGCCTTCGCCCTGAGTCCGCGCCGAATCCGGGCCGACGCACAGCCGTATCTGGACCGGGTGGGGGCTGCCTTCGGCGGGGAGCGCGTTCTGTCCGATCTGGCTACGGGGCAGCGGCAGCTCGTCGAGATAGCGAAGGCGCTCGCCGACTCGCCTCGCGTGCTCGTGTTCGACGAGCCGACGTCGTCGCTCAGCATCGCCGAGCGGGAGAAGGTCGTTTCACTGGTCCAGGAGCTGAGTGCCAGCGGCGTCGCGATTCTCTATGTCAGCCACGCGCTGGACGAGCTGTACCGGCTTGGGCATCGAATCATCGTGATGCGCGACGGCCAACTGGTGGGTGATCACCTGGCGACCGAGCTGCCCCGGTCCCGTCTCGAGGAACTCATGGTGGGTCGGGAGCTCGCCGCGGGCTACCCGGAGCTCTCCGAGCGCGGCAGCGCGGTCGCCCTGTCCGTCCAGGGCCTCGGTGACGGCGAACGCGTATCCGGCGTCTCGTTCGAGATCCGGGAAGGCGAGATCTTCGGCCTCGCCGGCCTCATGGGCTCGGGGCGCACCGAGGTCGCTCGCGCCGTCTTCGGCCTGTCGAGACGCGTCGGGACCGTCATGGTGCGGGGCACGGATCTGGCCAACGACCCGCGGGCGGCCATCGAAGCGGGGGTCGCCTTCGTCACCGAAGACCGGCGCGACGAAGGGATCTATATCCAGCGGCCGATCCGCGAGACGCTGACCTCGGTCACCCTGCCGCTCCGCTCGCCCCGGTTCATGGGCGTCATCGACCGTGGCAAGGAGAGAGCGGTCGCCAGGATCCGCGCGGCCGAGATGCAGGTCGTGGCGCCCGGCGGGCTCGGGGCACTGGGCGGCTCGCTCAGCGGCGGCAACCAGCAGAAGGTCGTCATCGGGAAATGGCTGGGCGCCGGCCCGCGCGTCCTGATCCTCGACGAGCCGACTCGCGGCATCGACGTCGGTGCCAAGGCGGAGATCTACCGCATCCTCGTTCGGCTCGCCGCCGAAGGCATGGCTGTCCTGCTCATCAGCAGCGAGATGGAGGAGGTCATCGGGCTCAGTCACCGCGTGGGGGTCATGGCCCGCGGGCAGCTCATGGGTGTCATCGATCGGCCCGTCACCCAGGCGCGCATCATCCGCCTGGCCTCCGGGGGGGCGGCATGAGCGCCAGGGCCTTTCCCGCCCGATGGCCCATTCGAGCGGGCCGGACTCTGGCCGCCTACCCGCTGCTCTCGGTCGGCTTGATGCTGATCGTCGTCTTCGCCCTCGCGCAGCCGAGATTCCTGACGGGCGCCAACCTCATCAACGTCCTGATCCAGGCGAGCGTATTGCTCATCGCGGCGACAGGCATGACGTATGTGGTGCTGACGGCGGGCATCGACCTGTCGGTCGGCGCGCTCATGTTCCTCGCTGTTGCCGCTATATCGGCCGGGCTGACGGCAGGTCTCCCCCCGGTTCTCCTCGTCCTCGCCATCCCAGTCTTGACTCTGCTGCTCGGAACGTTCAACGGGGCGGTGGTGGCGAAGGCGAGAGTACCCGCCCTCATCGTCACCCTGGCGATGCTCCAGGTCTTCCGCGGCGTCGGCGGACACCTTACCGAACAGCGTAGCCTTGTGCTCTCGGCAGACGTGCGTTTCCTGGGTTACGGCGATATCGCAGGTGTCCCGCGGCCGGTCCTGGTCGCCGCCGTCGTCGTGGCCGTCGGCGCGTATGTGCTGCGGCGCACGCGCTTCGGGCGCCAGGTGCAAGCACTCGGCTCGAATCCGTCTGCTGCAAAGAACGCCGGCCTCAACGTCGGGCGCGTCGAGATCGCCGTGTACGCAGTGTCCGGGCTGTGCGCGGGCATCGCCGCGCTCGTACAGCTCGGGCGGCTCGGCGCCGTCCAGCCGACGCTCGACATCGGCTTCGAGCTCACAGTCATCGCGGCTGTCGTGCTCGGCGGCGCAAGCCTGAGCGGCGGGCGGGGTGGTGTCGGCGGGACCGCGCTCGGGGCGCTCATCCTGGTCATCGTCGAGAACGGGCTCGTACTCTCGGGCGCCTCGCCCTACATCTTCGACATCGTCCGCGGCGCCGTCCTGCTTGCCGCGGTGATCACTTCCGGCCTGCCGGATCGAATCCTGCGTTCCGTGCGGCCGCGAGGGGAGGTGATGAGCCCAGATCCCTCGATCTGACCCTCGCCACCCAACCACACTCTCACCCAGAGGACTAGCGATGAAACTTACGAAACTCACTTCGACGATCCTGGCGGTTGCCGCGATCGTCGCGTTTAGCGGCTGCAACTCTGCGCAGTCGACCGGGGCTCCGTCCGTGGCTCCGAGCGTGGCGGACGCTCCGCTCACCATCGGCGTGAGCTTCGACCTCGTGAACGACATCCGCACCGCTGAGCTCAACGCCATCAAGGCCGCAGCGGCGGAACGCGGTGACACCGTTATCTTCGTGTCCGCCGATCAGGATGCGCAGAAGCAGGCTTCGCAGATCCAGGACCTCGTGCAGTCGAAGCACGTTAACGCGCTCATCGTGATCGCACAGAACAACCAGCAGATCGCGGCCTCGATCGCACTCGCCAACACGGCGGGCGTGCCCTTCATCGCGATCGATCGGGCCGTAACGGGGTCCGGCACAGTCACATTCCAGGTGACGGGCGACCCCGTCGCGGACGGCAAGGTGGCCGCGAAAGAGGTCCTCGCCGCGGGCGGAACCCCCGTGATCATCCAGCTCGTGGGCGCGCTCACGGATCAGAACGCCGTCGGACGGCGCGACGGATTCACCGCGGGCATCACGGCTGGCGGTAAGACCGTCAGCGCGGAAGTGCCGACGGATTGGGATCCGGCCAAGGCTCTCGATGGCACTGCGAACGCGCTGCAGGCCAACCCCAACATCAACACGATCTTCATCCCGTCCGACTACCTGCTGCCGTCCGTACAGTCGGCGCTCGATGCGGCCGGTCGGCTCAAGCCGGTTGGCGACCCCAAGCACGTCTTCCTCGTGACGATCGACGGCGATCCGAACGGCTGTAAGGCGATCATCAACACTAAGACCCTTGACTCCGATGTTGTCACTCCTGTTGGCGACTTCGGCAAGAACGCCATCGCCGCTGCCCACACTGCCCACATGGGCGGTAAGGTCGATCCCGCGACGACCGAAGTTGCGGGCTTCGCCATCAACCAGGCGAACCAAGCCACCACCAAGAGCACGGTTTGGGGTTGCGCGGGCCTCTAACGGTCATTTGTGCGGGGAGCCGAGTGGCTCCCCGCACACTCGGCACGACGAAGGGCAAGACGATGAGACTTCTACATCCCCCCGAGCGGTTGGCATGGCTAAAGGAGCTGACCATGCTCCCCGTGCTGATCCTGCTCGTCGTCGGGCTCGGCATCGTCGAACCAAGCATCTTGCTGCCGACCAACGTCGTGAATGTCTTCAGCCAGTCGGCAGTGGTGGCGATCGCCGCAATCGGGGCGACGATCGTGATCCTCACCGGCGGCATCGACCTCTCGGTCGGAAGCACGATCAGCGCATCGGGCGTTGCCGCCGCCGCCGTCATGTCGGCCACGGGCAATGTCGCGCTCGGCATGCTTGCCGGCGTTGCCGTGGGCGCAACTATCGGCTTCATCACGGGCAGCCTCATTACCCGGCTCGAACTTGTGCCGTTCATTGCCACCCTCGCCGGCCTGTTCGTCATCGCGGGGGCTACGGTTCTTCTGTCTGGCGGCACGACCATTTCGAATCTGCCCACGGACTTCACCGGACTGAGTGTCACCGCCATCGCCGGCATCCCGGTGCTGGTGTTCATTGCCATCGCGCTCTACGTCGTCGCGCAGCTTGTGCTCAGCCTGACGGTTTGGGGTCGGCACATCATGTTGCTCGGCGCGAGCCGTCGGACATCGCGCGTCACCGGCATCCCCGTCGCCCGCACCGAGGGATCGGTGTATGTCGTCGCCGGCGTGTTCTCCGGGTTCGCAGGCGTCGCGATGACCGCGAACCTGTTCGGTGCCAATGCCAGTATGGGCAGCGGGCTTCTGCTCAACGTCGTCGGCGCAGTCGTGCTCGGCGGGACGAGCCTGTTCGGCGGGCGGGGGAGCGTCGCGCGAACCGGTATCGGCGTATTGCTGCTCGGCTTCCTCGCCAACGGCATGAACCTCATCGGCCTGGCAAGCTACGATCAGGTTTCCGTGACCGGTTTCGTCATCCTCGCGGCGGCCAGCCTGGACGCGTGGCTGCACCGAAGCCCAGGCTGAGGCAAGGACCCTCCTCTAATCGAACCTCACGGTCAAGCGGACGCGCGTTCGCGGCAGACGGTTCCACCTACAAAGCGGGATCGCGTCCGTGCCGGGTTGTGGTCAGCTGGACCGTCCAGCCACGAAGGCCGTCCCGGGATCCTTCTCGGGAGTGCTCGTCGGTACGGTTCTGCGCGGCGACTCGGTCCCTCCATCGCGGGAGTGTGCCTCGTCCTGCGCCACGACAACTTGGATACCCCGTCGCTCCAGCTCCTCCATGACCGCTGGGGCCGGCCGACGGTCCGTGACAATGGCCGAGAGCTGATCCGGCAGGACCACAGGAGGCATGAGGGCCAGCCGGCCCCATTTCGTGTGATCGACGAGCCCGATGACCCGGTCGGCCACCGACACGAGAGCGCGCTTGAGCCGTGCCTCATCCGGCACCATGTCCATCAGGCCATACTCAGGGCTGAACCCGCGCGCGCCGACGAATGCGATCTCAACCCGAGAACGCCGGACTTGCTCCTCGGCGACTTCGCCGACCATCGAGGGGCCGCCCGGCCGAACGGACCCGCCCGGCATCATCACCGAGATGCCCGGGCGCTCGGCCAGCACCTCGGCCGTCCTGAGTCCGTTCGTCACGACGAATAGATCGGATGTCGGGTGCAGTTCCAGGGCCAGGTGATAGCAGGTGGTGCTGGCGTCGAGCGCCACGATCTGAGCATCGCCAAGAAGCTTGACAGCCGCGGTCGCAATCGCCCGCTTTTCGTTGGTTCTCTGGCGGCATCGCCGCTCGAAGCCTGCCTCGCCGCGTTCGGTCTGGACGTACCGGGCTCCACCGCGCACACGCTGAATGCTCCCGGAATCGGCGAGGACGAAGAGGTCATGCCGTGCGGTGACGGACGACACGCCGAACTCGCTCGAGATCTCTGCGACGGACAGCCAGCCCCGCTGCTCGATGAACTCGAGGATCTGCCCCTGGCGCCTGTCTGCCGTCAGAGTCAAGTCCGCCTCCTGAGCTTGGGTACCCGCCGGTTTGTCGCTGCCCGTCTCCGTCGCGAGGCGGGCTGGCCAGAAGCGTTATGCACATAGCGTATCGCAAAGTGCCTGTCTTTCGAAAGGCAATGCGCCGACCACTCGATCCGCCAAACCAGGATCTCACTTGGTGCGCCCGGGGTCTACGGATCTTTGCGGCAATCGAGGTCGCGAGCCAGCCGATTGACAAAGCCCGATGGCGGTACGGCAAGCAGTCGAAGTAGAAAGGCTTTCGTGATACTTCGCATTGGTTGCATTCCGTAAGTCACATGCTATCATGCGTTTCGCGCACGGACATCGCCCCTCTATTCGGGCGAGGTCTGTCCGGTTGGGGGAGGGATCCGTCAAATTGGGAGCCGCAGGAGACGCCGTCATGGCCGAGCCCCTCGTTGAGATGCAGGGCATCTCCAAGGACTTCCCGGGCGTCCACGCGCTCATGGACTGCCATTTCGAGCTCTACCCGGGTGAGGTGCACGCCCTGGTCGGCGAGAACGGCGCCGGTAAGTCCACGCTGATGAAGATCCTGGCCGGGGTGTACCGGGCAGACGCCGGCATGATCAACGTCAAAGGTTCGCCGGCCAATATCTCCAGCACATGGACCGCCCAGCGCCTCGGCATCAGCATGGTCCACCAGGAACTCAATCTGGCGCCGCACCTGACGGTCGCCCAGAACATCTTCCTGGGGCGCGAGCCCCGTCGGCGCCTGCCTTTCGTCCTGGACGACAGGACCTTGAACGACAAGGCGGCGGAGCTCTTCGATGTACTGCACCTCCGCCTGGATCCGCGCCAGCGCGTCTCGGGACTTGCCGTGGCGCAGCAACAGATGGTCGAGATCGCGAAGGCACTCTCCTTCAAGGCAGACGTCTTGATCATGGACGAACCCACGGCTGCGCTGACCGGGCTTGAGATCGACGAACTGTTCCGCATCATCCGCCAGCTCCGCGACCGTGGGGTCGGGGTCGTGCACATCTCCCACCGGCTCGAGGAGCTCAAGCAGATCTCGGATCGTGTGACGGTTATGCGCGACGGCCGATACGTCTCCACGCAGGCGACGGCGGACTCCAGCATCGACCAGATCATCTCGATGATGGTGGGCCGCACGATCTTCGAGACTGCGCCGGAACTTCCGGAGAAACCGAGCACCGAGGTCGTCCTCGAAGTCCGGAACCTGAACCGCGGACTCGTTATCCGCGACGTCAGCTTCCGGCTGTGCCGGGGCGAGATCCTGGGCATCGCCGGGCTGGTCGGGGCCGGCCGGACGGAGGTCGCTCGAGCCGTCTTCGGAGCGGATCCGCTGGACTCCGGCGAAATCTTCGTCAAGGGCAAGAAGGTTCGGATCAACAGCCCGACTGACGCCGTCGAGAACGGCATCGGCTACCTCTCGGAGGATCGCAAGCGCTACGGTCTGGCGCTTGGTCTCAACGTCGAGACCAACCTCATCCTCGCGGCGCTACGGCAGTTTGCCGGCCCTCTCGGCTGGGTGCGTTCGGGCCTGGCCAGGGTCTCTGCAAATCTCCAGGTAAAGAATCTCGCGATAAAGACTCCGAGCCTCAAGCAGACGGTCAGAAACCTGTCCGGAGGGACTCAGCAAAAGGTCGTGGTCGGCAAGTGGCTCATCGCCGACACACAAGTTCTCATCTTCGACGAGCCAACTCGTGGCATTGACGTGGGGGCGAAAAGTGAGATCTATCGGCTGCTGAATGATCTGGCCCACGAGGGCAAGGCAATCATCATGATCTCGTCCGAATTGCCCGAGATATTGCGGATGAGCCATCGAATCATCGTCATGTGCGAGGGCCGCATAACGGGTGAACTGACGGCGCAAGAAGCTACCCAGGAAAAGATCATGACCTTTGCGACTCAGCGCGCCAGCGCCGTATAGACAGGAGTTCGACGTGACTAGTCCGGCTGCCCGCCCATCCCTCCTCGGCCGTTTGGGGTCACTGGGCAGGGGGGAAGCGGTTCAGCGCCTTCTGGCGTTCGGGGCCCTCGTCCTGCTGATCATCCTGTTCAGCTTGTGGTCGCCGTTCTTCTTCAACTTCGACAACCTGAACAACATCCTCATTTCGACGTCGGTTGTCGGCGTGCTCGCCCTCGGCGAAACGTTCGTCATCGTGACCGGCGGCATCGACCTCTCCATCGGCACGGTCATGACAATGGCCTCGGTCATGTGTGCCATTGCCGTTTCGAGATGGGGTTTGCCAGTTCCGGTGGGCATATTGATCGGCGTCGCGACGGGCGGCCTGATGGGATTCCTAAACGGCGTCCTGATCGCGCAGTTGAAGCTGCCGCCATTCATTGCGACGCTCGGGACTCTCAACGTCGCCCGCGGTCTCTCACTCGTGATCGCTGGTCTTTCGCCTGTTTACTTCCCGACCGACGAGCTTCACGGAATGATCATGGGCTCAACAATCGGTGCGATTCTCCCGGCTTTCCCAGTTCCGAACATCGCGATCATCATGCTGGGAGCTGCAGCGCTTGCCGGCTTCATTCTTTCCAAGACGACGCTGGGTCGCTATGCATATGCGCTCGGTAGCAACGAAGAGGCGGCCCGTCTTTCCGGGATCAGCGTCGTCAAGTGGAAGATCGCCGTGTACACGTTGGGCGGTCTATTTGCGGGCTTGGGCGGCGTCTTGCTGGCCGCCCGCGTCAGTTCCGCCCAACCGACCCTCGGTTACGGCTACGAACTCGACGCGATCTCGGCGGTTGTCATCGGCGGCACATCGCTCGTCGGCGGCGTGGGCACGATCCTCGGCACCGTCATCGGCGCTTTCATCGTCAAGACGCTCGCCGACGGTCTCCAGTTGGTGAACGTGCCGCAGGAGTGGCAGATCGTCGCGACCGGCGTGGTCGTCATCCTCGCCGTCTATCTCGACATCGTCCGTCGCCGAGGACGGCAGTC
>Ga0302321_100001747_pt1 | contig 18616 bp, 26 predicted proteins | sample Fen_T0_1_FD_202505 | JGI IMG/M metagenome (GOLD analysis project Ga0302321, IMG submission 202505) | Peat permafrost microbial communities from Stordalen Mire near Abisko, Sweden - Fen_T0_1 | ecosystem: Environmental > Terrestrial > Soil > Wetlands > Permafrost | place: Sweden: Abisko...
AAAAAAATAGCCAACCGTGGGGACGATTGGCATGTTGTCAGCCGTGCAAGGCTACCAGATCACCGGGAGGGTGAAAAGCTGGGGACTGGATTTGAACCAGCGATCTCCGGGTTATGAGCCCAGCGAGGACGGCCTCTCCTCTACCCCAACGGAACCAAGAATAGTGCAGGATCAGAGCGGCGTCAAGGAATCCACCCGAAAAGGTGGGCAAGTTCCCAAAGTCCCAGACCGAACAGAACCCCGCCAGCGCCAACCAACACTTCGTGCCCCCGGGCGTCGTCACGTTCCCTAGTCAGCGTCGTCACGGCGTCGTTATCGACCTTTGCCCGGTCAGCGGAAGATTTCACGTAGTTTTCGAAGTCCGCTTTGAATAGCGATAGCTCGTTCAAGGTCGCCTCGTGATCCTTCCGCGACTTCTCCCAGCCCGCCTCCGAAAGTATCCAACGCGCTTCGTAATCTTCGATGATCCTCCGAAAGTTGATTTCGGAGTTGTCGGTTTGTTTCACCCTCAACGTCAACCGCGCTACTAAGTCGTCCGTTTGATTGCTCAACAGTGACAAGATACTCTGACTGGATTCTTGCGGCGTTGGCTCGCTGGGCTTCGATTGCGCGGTCGCTGGCACTTGGACCAGGGTGAAGCACAAGGCCAGCCAAAAGGACGCCACACGCACCCAGGGCGATACAGGCAAGGTAGCGCCACACACTAGACGACCTCGAAGGGACGAATACCCCCCGTCAGATTGCCATCCTTGTCTTTTGTCAGGGGATACGGATACCCTTCGGCCACGGTGACGCTACCGCCGCCAATGGAGTCCCATAACACGGGTTTTTGATTGCCAATGACCCAGTGGATGAACTTGGTCCGGGGGTTGTACCAGGCCACTGCAACCCAGTACTTGGGACCGGTGAACCTTGGATAATCCTTCTGGTCGAACTTGCCGAGGTACTTTAGGGGTAGGCCGAAGTGATCGGCCAGCTTTTGCAAGTCCTGGACGGTAGCCTCCCCGGGGTCGTCCATGTCTCCGTCGTTGTTCACGTCACCGGAGACGATGCCCTTGTCGACGGCCAGGTGAACAGCAGCGGCAAATTCATGGACCCTCCATGGGTTCTTCTGGACGAACTCACGGAAGGCGGCCACGGCGTCGATTAAACACGCGAAATGCTGAATCCAACCCGCCAAAAGCGGATGGGTTTGGGGAATCATAGAAACCTCCTAGTGAACCGGCACGGGAGCCGGATGATTGAAAACGAAAAACCAAAGCGCGGCCAGGATAGGCCAGAGAAACGATCCCACTGTCCCGGCGGTCTGCAACCATTCCCGGACGGTCATCGACCTGCTTTGGGCTTCCTTGATGGCCTGCTTCCGGCGTTCAATGTCCCGTTGCTCATGGGCGTCAATCGCGGCGTCAAGCTCCACCTTGGTGGCAAGCCCGGGAACTACCTGGGTCAGCTTGGTGGTCTCCACCCGGATTGCCTTGACCTGGGAAACCACGCCGTCACCGTTGGAACCCACCAGGATCCACCAGACCTGGTCGAGCATTTCCTTTTGAGTAGCGGGTTTTGGGGGGGCACTCACAAATTGATTCCTATGCTGGCCATGAAAGTCTTGATCATGACCGGAAGGATGGCGCCCGAGGCAGTGCCAGCCAGACCGGAAATAAGCATCCTTTTCGGGAAGTTCTTCCGCTTGGCCGCTTTCTTGATGTCCGTGTCAGGGGCCCCGCTCAATACCTCGACTGCCAGACACACAAGGGCAGCCCCCAGAATCGCCCCCATGAGCGGCAACCACCCCACCTCCGGGCGCGTCTTGTGCAGGATGTAGTCCCCGAAGAAGGTACAAAGGACCGTGAAGGCGTAGATTGCGGCCTCGTCGATATGCTCAAGAATCCAGTGTCGCAAGGTTTTCATGGTTCCTCCTTAAAGGTTGTCGATCCAGCCCACAGTCAAAATACTGATAGTGTTCCCGGTGAATGCCGAGACCCGATAGTAAATTTGACTCGAGGCGTCCGTCTGAGCAGTATATCTGACCCCGCCAGCTCCGATGCCAGATGATGCGGTTACACACCCGGCAATAGCATTAGTGACGCTGGCTGGTACATCCGTCAAAGCAGTCCAACCGGAGTCAACCCAAAAGGCGTTTGTAACCGAATTATACACGAATGAGAAGATGCCTTCAACGTTGGGCGGTAGTGTCACCGGCAGGAGAATCCTATTGGTAGAGGCGGGTGTGACAGCGTTGAGGTCCGCCACCTTGGCCTGCCAAAGGAACTGCCTGCCTCTTTGGGTCCACTGGATAAATTGACTCGATCCGTTGGTCCTGACCCAACCGATGCGCCGGAAAAGAGTGTAGTTCGCCGGGAGAGTTGGCGCCGTAGCACTCAAGGAATACAGGACATCCACCACGCCGGTGTCGGGTCGTTTGATCAGGAAAACGCCATACAAGGCGGAGGCGCCGATAGCCCCCGTGTCCAGACCGCCATTCCCAGAACCGACAGCCCAGGCCGCCGTCGTTTTGGTCGTGATGGCGAGTAGGCTTAGGGTATCGACAGATGTCGAATCGCCGATTGATCCGATCCCGACCGAGAAAGAGGTCGTGGAAATCCAGGTCATCAAGAGGCCCTGAATGTATCCGCTGATCAGACCCGTCACGTCGGCCGCAGCATCTACCCCCCCACGCAGGGTGATGCTCCGATCAACTTTCAAGGTCTTGCCATCGGCAAGCGTCAATGTCGCCCCGGTGGCTGGTTGAGTCAGAGTGAGCTTGTTGAACGTCAGAGCAGACAAAGCCCCTGAAAGGACCATCGCCGTTCCGTTCACCGTGCCGGTAAAGGTCGCGCCGGTCAAACGAGCGTAGAGAGAAAGGGCCGATTTCACGGCCTTCTGACTTGGTGCCACGGCATCCGAGTTCGCGGCCATGGTTGAATCAATGTCAAGAAACGGCCGCCACTTGGTCGGACTTGAGGAGGGAGTATTTCCTACGTTCGGGGTTACCGATGTCCCGTTGATCGACTGGTAAATTACTCCGGTGACCTGAACATAGGAAATCAGGTTGTAGTAGTTCGTGCCAGACTCATACTCGGGAATTCCGTTCTGGAAAACGTAGGCCAACTGCGACGTGATCAGAAGGAACAGGGAGTTGATGTCCTCGATCTTGGGAAGCCCGGCGCCGCCCCCGGTGATGGCGTACATCCCGGCGAGGTACTGGGATAGGCTCTGGATCGTGACAAGGTTCGACGAGGTGGCCGCGCTCCCGGCGTCCTCGGAACCTATGACTCCGGTCTCGGTGGCTCCGGCTGTCGAGCCGAAAATTTTCTGAACCACTCGGGTCAAAATGGACATTGGTCACCATCCTTTTTGTAGGCTATTCAAAAACTTTCTTCGGTTCAAGCTGATACCCCTTGACGCTGGGTACAACTGGGTACATACTTGGACTCAAGAGGTACACGATGAACACGGTCTTTCAGGTCATAACGCTTGCTTGGTCCCTTCAGGGTGGACAGTATTTCGGGAATGCGATCAACGATGCTGGGGTGTTCTCGACGAACGACAACTACTTTATTCAAACTGAGTTCGAATTTCAGGTTCCTTTTTCCTGGGAGAAGGGCGGGAGGAACATGGTGTTCATTGGAACCGAGACCGAAAGCCAGTTCGCTCCCCATCCTGGAAGGCTCCAATTCTCCCCTTGGCAAGACGCCTTCACGTTCAATGCTGGTGTGAGAGTTATTGGAATTGAACTTGGTTATCAGCATCAATGTATTCACCCCGTAGTTGTTCAGGATAGGCCGGAAACTTCGAAATACTTCTCAGGATTTGATAAGATTTATGCCAAGGTTTCTGGGTCATTCTAAGAAACCCTTTTTACGGTGACCATGAGCAATCCTTTACCGTTCGCACTTTGGTCCAGTCTTCCCAAATATTGACTTCCTGCCTGATTAGTTCTAAATCCATTTTTGACATCAGCAACAGCCCCTGTCGTGGTAGTGAACAAGATCGAAGAAAAAATAGAATCGTATGTTCCGGTACCTGGCCCGTTTAAAAAATAAGAAAAGGTTCCGGTACTGGAGATGATACAGGAAACCGTTCTTGTTTCTCCTATGGCCATGCTAGAAAGGGTGTCAGTGGTGTCTGCCGAAATCGTTTTATTGACAATAAATTCTGACAACAAGTCCCCAGCATCCATCTGCGTCTTATTGACAGCTGCCCCACCAGCCGAAGCCGTGGGAACGGTGACAGTCCCGGTGAAGGTCGGCGATGCCTTGGGGGCAAGCAAGGATTCGGCCGCCAGGGCCCGGGTATTTTCGGCGTCCACATACGTCTTGGTTGCCTTCTGACTGGTAATGACCGAATCCGAATTCGCGGCCAGGTTCACGTCGGTGTCGATCAGCTTCCGCCAGAACGTAGGACTTGAGGTCGGATCATTCCCCACGTTCGGAGCCAAATCCGTCCCATTGATTGATTGATAGATCACGCCATTCACCTGGACGTAAGAGACCAGGTTGAAGTAATTCGTCCCGGCATCGTACTCCGAAATTCCCGCCTGAAAAATGTAGGCCAGCTGCTGGGTGATCAAGAGATAGAGAGCGTTGATATCCTCGACAAAAGGAGGCTGGGTCGCGTTGTTCGTGATCGAATAAAGCCCCAGAAGGAAATGAGAAAGACTCTGAATGGTGGCCAGGTCTTTCGTGGTGACCGGAGCCCCATCCGTCTGGGATCCGATTTGTCCGAACTGGGAGGTTCCTGCGGAACTACCGAAGATCTTTTGTTGGGCCCGAGCCAGTAAACTACCCATATGATGCCATCCCTCCGGCTTTTGCTACGCCGTAAATCTTGAAACCTACTCGGTCAGTCTGGGGAGTAACCCCGTATTGCTTGAAGGCGAAAACATGGGCGATATCCGGGACAATATCGATCTCCAGCCCTACCCCGGTCGGCTTGGGAATCAGGCCGACGAATTCGGCGATTGCGATCGTTAGCTGGTCCGATTCCTGGAAAATGTACCGGAGGACCATGTCGCCGTTATCAATCAGTTCCCACCGTGTTCCAAAGATCACGCCCATCATGAAATCAATACTCTCGAGGGAGGCGTTCGAATGGTTCTTGAAAAATCCCATTTGAACCATGACCCTATACTGGGCATCCGCCATTGAATAGATGGTCGAATTGGTGTCGATGTATCTTCGGTACCTTGAAGTGGGCGACGTGGCCCCATAGGTCAGGTATGAAACGATTCCCGTTTTCGGTGGTGTCTCACCATAGACCAGGAAACCGAAGTAGGAAATCGAGGTACTGAATCCGGTAATATTTCGGCCGATACCTGCGTACTTTCCCAAAACGTCAAGCTGGACGCCCACGGCGTCGTCGACGTTGTAGCCGTCGCGGACATCGACAATCAGGTCAAAGATCATCAGGGCATCGATCAAAACCTGGATGGTGGCTTTGGCCTTGGGTTTGTCCAGGTATTCCATGATGAGGGTCTTGACGTAGTAGTCGGTCAGGGCCGCGTCACTCATGAAATGCTGAACCTCGAGATGTCCATGATGAACCGGTTTGAAGGGGAGGTAGAAATCAGATTTTCAACAAAGTGGCTGTTGTCGGAGGAAATCCCCATCCCGGAAACCCGATAGGCTGCGTTCAGGGAGAGAAGATAGGCCGTTATGGTCGATCCAATGGCATCGCCACCGACCAGCCAATCAACGCTGTTGACGATGTCCTGGGCCAGGGCCGCGGCGTCAATGGCACCGCCGGGGAGGGAGATTGCGAAGTGAACATAAATATCGACCGGATTCGGAACGTCCCATTTTGCCGTGAAGGTCTGTCCGTTGGGTCGGGCGATAACCTGAGTCACTGTTCCGCGCATTCCGCAGCCCCCGGATTTTTTGGAGTAAATGGCCTGGGCGATGTCGGTTGCCACCCCACCTTCAATGATTGCCCAGATCGAATGTCCCGGAGTCCCCGATCCATCTACAGATCCTGAATCGTTCTCGTAGACAATGGCGGACTTCACGCCGGCCAGGTTCTTCAATGTCGCCTCGAGAGAATCAGGGAATCCGGTGGCAAGGTTGGCGGTGGAAGCATGGAAGCGTATCCTAAGGCTCTGGTCGGTCTCCTCACTGATGCCCTGATTGATGGCTCCCAGGGGATTGTTGACCGATGTCACCCCGTCAACAATGGTAACGGGGGTAGTGATGGTATTGGGCGTGACCAGGACCGCGCCCAGGGCGGCCGCCTGGAAAGTGTAGGTATAGGCTCCACCCGCTACCGGTGACTGAGTGGCCAGCAAGTACCATTGATTACCGGCATCATCCTTGATGGTGTACAGCCCCGGCACGACCGGATTCACCTTTCCTGCCTCGGTCCCAAGGCCTACCAATGTGAGAGCCTTGCTGGCACTGACCACGATCCCTACCGTGGTGAAGGTTCCTTCTCCCCGGGTGGTTCCCACCAGGGCCACTCTCTGGTCAAGCGTCCTTCCCTCGGCCTGATCGGGGTCGAACCCGGCGTTGATGTTCAGAAGCAGCTCCCGAAGGTCCACTCCCCCCTGGGAGTAGATCCCGACCATTTGGCCGTCCGGGGAGTTGGAGTCAAGGTTGATGTCCTCGCCGTAGATCGACTTCAGCCCCGTCTTGAGGTCGTCGGTTACCTCGGGGAGAGTTTTGACCTGGAGTCCGTTTATATCGAAGGTGTCCGGCATCAAAAGACCTCGTTGAGTGAAAGATTACCGTAGAACGTGAAAAGTGTCGCCTGGACGTTGAGGTTCCTGGTATCCGGCGTCAAGGTCGACAAAAACGAGTCGACCCGGATAATACCGTCAGACTGGAGGATGACCCTCAGGATGTCCGAATCAAGGAGGGCCTTGGTCCCGATGTCCATGAAGTTGTTCCAATCGACGCCGTTGTCCGGGTCGAAGAAACACTCCCCTTTCCACTGCCTCAACCTGGTTTTTAGGTTCTGAATCATGGCGTCCCTACCAGTGGAAAATGAGTTGATTCCGTTCCCAAAAGTCCAGTCGTCAAGAGAATCAAGCGTCCGAAAAATCATGAGGAGACCCCCAGTAGTTGCGTGAAGTTGGTTTTTACGGTGTCGAAATTCCCCTTGGTCGTCGTCAGGGCAGCGTCCTGGGCCGTCAGGGCAGCAATGGACGCCGGATTCAGTCCACCACCAGACCCGTCGGGCAGGGTGACAATGCCCTTGATGGCCGTGATCAGGTTCGAAAGATTCCCGAAAAGGGTATCAATGTTCGAGAACAGCGAAGCCATGAGGTCCGCCATCCCCTGGGCGTCGTTCACGAAGTCCATTTTGTGGGGGCCACCGAAGAGGCGTAGCTTCCCAGTAAGGGCCAGGGCCGCGGACTTCGGGTTGATCCCGACCAGAGCGACGGCATCCGATAGGGAGTGCCTACGCTGGGTGTTTGGTGTGGTTTCGTTCCCACTTGACCACCAGGTATCAATGTCCCTGTCGGAGAAGAACAAGAGGCAAGGGTCTCCCTTGGCGATGGGGAATTCAATCCAGGAGCCACCCCCCTGGAGGATCATGACAGGCACGTCGGCAAGGATCGGGTAGGAAACCGAAAGGTCGGTGTCCTTGTCGATGAATTCCTTGATTTTGATCTTCACCGTACAGGTGGCCGTTGTGGGGTCGTAGTCTTGTAATTCACCTTGTTTCACGCAATTTAGATCACGGAAAATCTCGGCCTTGAGGCTGTCAAGAATGTCATTCATGGATGGTTCGGTCGTTCGGTTTTTCATGAGTTGATAGCCTTGAACTGCTTTCCCAAGAGAAGAAGCCCCAGGCTTGTTTCCGCCTTTCCGTTCTCACTTTCAGAAATCAGCACGTCATGATGAATGGAACATATTTTATATGTCCCGTTGTAGATCGGGAAGAGACTTGAGAGGGAGGCCAGAACGTTTACCCGGGCCTGGGGGTAGAACAGGATGGAAACCTCGAGGCTGGTGTCCCGGCGCTGCGGTGTGGCGAGAAGCTGGGTTTCGTCCAACACCAGGGTTTCGCTCCCGTCGTATTCGAAGTCACCCGAGACATGAAGGATTCCGTTGTCCACAAAGAAGTGGCCTTCGGTGAGGTCCATGAGCACTTCCCGGGTGGGCCCGAACACGACAGCAGCCCGGGGCCCCTCGCCTTTGGCGTAGGCTCCCAAGTACCCTTCCTGGATTCCCTCGAGGGTAAAAATCGCATCCTTGATGACCTGACTCTTGTCGGTCCCCGCCGAGTAGGAGGCCGAAACAAAACCATTCTGGAAAGCCTGAGCGCCGTCAAAGACCGAAATCTTGGTCGTCCAATTTGGCCCCTCTTTGTAGGAATAGGCTTCGTGGATGTTCCCGGAAACCACAAGGAAGAGATTCGTACCGTACCCTGCATAGAGCACAAGTCGCCATTCCAGCGAGGTGTCAAAGCGGTCCTTGAACACCCGGCCCCGGGTGTTTGGTCCCAGGTTCGTGATCTCAATTTCCCCCGTGTTGGCGGTGGCCAGGTTGTTTCTTTCAACGGTAAAATGGAGCGTGAAAGGCGGGGTGATGTCGATTTGGTCGCCCTGAGGGTTGACGATGGTCAGGCGATAGTTCCGGCCTAGTTTCATCCGCCGGTCCCAGAGGCCGCAATTAGGGCCAGGTCATCCTCTTCCCACACGTTGAACGTGGCGCGGCCGGTGGTGAAATCGTCGATGAGGTAGGGTTCTGTCCCATCGGTCAAATCAACGTTAAGCCCGAATGGAATATTTTTGAACTTCCCAAGGAGGTTTAACACGTTGGCCAGCTTGATCCCATTGAGGCTGAAAGTCTTCCATTCCAGGTTGACGAAGAATGCCGGGATTCTGGGCTTGAAGAGAAGCCGGAAGTAGATGATTGACCCATCGGACAGAGGCACCCGGAAAAGCTGGTCGGGGGTTGGTTGGATGCTGACGACCCGGATCACTTGGCGGCCCCCGTTAGGACTCCGGCACCGGGGAGAAGCCCGAAGTCAGGCTTCCCTCCTGCGGCACTCTTGAGGAATGTCTGATCACTCCCCACGGTGCCCTGGGTGATCGGCTGGGATGTCTGGATGGCGTTGAGGTTGGTGTCCCCGCCCTTGAACGTGGACAGCTTGGTTTCCGCTGCCCGATATTCCTTGAAGGTGATCACGATGGTGGAATAGTCGTCTGAGTCCTGGTCCTGACGAAAGCCCATGGTTGCCACCGTCATGGAGTCATGATAGGCCCACGGGGTCGTAATGGAAAAGATGGTCTTAGCCTTCCAAAGGGCTGTCAAATCGTTGTAGGCCTTCTGCTGGGCGGTCTGTTGGGGCCCAAACAGCGAGGAAACGGATTTGACCATGTTCTGGGCCGTGTCGAGATACCGGTTGATCGAGTTCCCGGCCGCCTGGGCCTGACCTAGAATTCCCTGGGTCTTCTGAACGAACCCCGGGGAATAGTTTCCCCCCAAGGCCGCGACCTGGGAAAGTCTACCAGCTACCTGAGTCAGGGCCCCCAGGGCCCCAGCAGGCTTGCGGTAGACCAATTCCCCGATCAGTCCCGAGAGGCTGACCCTGATGGGTTTGTTGACGATGTTGTCGTTGATGAAGGACCCGTTCTCGGTGTAGTGGTCCGTGACATCAGCCTCAAAGTCTTCGGATTCTCCGGTAGGGATGTCGAAGACCCACCCGGCAACCCCCTTGGCCCCCCTGGGAGCAATGACGTATTGCGAAGCCCCATTTAGGAACTTCTGAAAATCGGTTACCGGCTGGGTGATGCTGGTTGGGATGTTTCCGGCTGACATTATTGCACCTTCGACCGGTTGGCCTGGATGGTTTTGGCATCGGTGTTTTTCTTTACGGTAACTTTACTTGTGATCGGAGCCTCTGAAGAATTGTTAACCATGACCGAAACGCCACCGGATGAGGAACCACCCGACGAAGCGCCGACAACGGCCGCCTTGGCCTCCGGGGAGCCGTCCCGAAACATTTTATTCAGACCGAAGGTCATCGCATCCATCAATCCATCAGCAAAATTCTGGGCGTTCTTTGCCTCTTCTGGACTCAACTTATCGGTGATTTTCTTCTTTCCCGAAAGAACATCCCCGACGGGGCCAAAAGCCTTTCCAGCCGCCTCGAGCCCCTTTCCAATGTTCTCGACGATCCACTGAAGGGCGTCCCTGATTCCCTTGATGACAGTCCCCCAAATGCCCCATTTCTTGAGCGCGTTGTCAAAGGCCGACTGATCTCCTCCGAACAGCCCCTTGATCACGTCCACCAGATCCTTGATGAATCCAAACGTCCCCTCAAAAAGAGCCTTCAAAGCCGGGAATTTGTCGAAGATGGCGCCAAAGAAACTTTGCCTGTTATCGCCGTCGACATGGAAAGCGGCGTGAAGGTCGTCCAGGACGGCAATCAACAAGAGAAGGCTCCCGATGATGATTCCGATGGGCGACATTAGGAGGGCCCGGTTAAAGTAGGCCAGGGCAATCAAGAGGACGTTGAAAGCGTTCTTCCACCCGATGGTGGCCGTCACAATTCTACCTATCCAGGTCGCCACCGTGACAATCGCTTCGATGAACTTGAGGAGAAGCCTGGTACCGTTCAGGAAACCAGCGATAAGCCCATCCTTGTTCGCCTTGATCCACTCGGTGAAACTGCGGACCACCTTGTCGATGGTAGGGGCCAGGCGCTCGGCCATGAGGGCTTGGAACCACTTCACGGCGTTACCCAGGACGTTCAAAGCCCCCTGGGTCCGGTTGAGGGCATCAAGGGCCGACTGAGGAATTACAAAGGCGTTGGATCTCATCTCGGCGAACTGGCCGTTGGTCAGACTGAGAATCTGCAGGAACTCGTTTGAAACGCCCATTTGAGCAAGGAGGTTCGCCTTCATGGCCTGGGGGAGGCCTTCGGTTTTCGCCCGTAGCTGGTCCAGGATGGCGAATGGGTCGTCCATGGGGTTGATCCCAAGGAAGGCAAACCCGCTCATGTTCCCCCCGCCCAGCTTGATCTTCTCGCGGTTCTGGGCGAGTTCCTTTACGCTGTCGGCAATGGCCTGGGTTGAAACGTTGGCACCGGAGGCGACCGCCTGCCATTTCTGCAGCTCTTCCGCGCTGGCCCCGGTCTCGGCCTGGAATTGACGAAAGGCCTTGGCAGAATCCAAGGCGCCTTTCATGGCCAGGGCCACAGAAGCCCCAAAGGCCAACGCGCCGACGGCGGCCGTTTTCAACTGTCCTTCAATCTTCTTGATTGATTCTCGGACCTCTTTGGCCTTTTCAGCATCAGCCTTGATTCCGATTCTGGCGAAAAGCTGAACTACCGTCATCCTTCAATCCTTCTTGTTGAGTTCTCGGGCCACTTCCTCAAGTTCGGTCAAAAACCCGTTGTAGGCCAGGGCATCCAGAACGTAGTCGACCCGGGCCTTCGCCACCTTCTCGGAGTCCCCTCCCCAGTATCCGGCCTTGGCCAGGCGTAGACAAGTAAGGGAAAGGGTACTGACCCTTATTTCGACTTCAGGAAGTTTGACAGAAGGTTCCCGGGGCCCCCGAACAATGAACCGAGACTCTTGAAAAAAGGGCCGAGGTTCACCTTGATCACCTCCGTCATGATCGGGTAATAGAACTCCCGGTTTTCGACAGCGTCAAAAAAATCCCGATTGATCTTGTCCTCTCCCATAAGCGCCTTTTCGGCGCACTTGAAGAGGGCGTTTTTGACACGGCGGCTGGTGACAACCGAGAGAACCATCCCGATGATGGATTCGATGGGCCCGGAAAGCTCTCCGATATCCCCGTCGAGAACGTTTTCGATTCCCCCGTCGCCCAGAACGCTCCCCAGACCCCGGAAGTCCATCTTGGAACCCTTGAGAGCTTCCCCGACGGCGTCCTGAAGTTCCATCGCGTCTTCGAAGCTGGCCGGGGTGATGAGGAAACGCTTGCCTGCCAGATCCATCAGCCCATCGTCCTATCGGAGTTCGCAAAGGTCAGTTTCCAGATCGTGACCGCCTGTTCGGTTTCACCGGCCACGTTTTCCTTGACCTCGGGAAGGTTGGGAAGCATTCCGCCAGCGAAAACGTAGGTGTCATTCGTGACGTTGCCCTTGCCGTCGCCGACCCGCTTGATGAACTCACCATTCAGGGGCGTGAAGCTGGCAGGGTCGTTGATGTAGGCCTTCTGGAGGGAGTTGAGAAACTTGTCATCCCCGGATCCCCGGATGAGCCTGAGGGTCGCCTCGGAGAGTAGACCCATCGCGTTGAATGCAAAAATGGCGTTCCCGTTCTTTCCCACCTTGGTTTCCGACAGCTTGTTCGGGAAAGTGAAAGAACCAGAATCCCCGTCCGCAAAAGCGGTCAGGATGAAATCGTTAATGATGACCGTGTCGGCGCCGGTCAGAGCCATTTGTCCCATGATTCTTGCTCCTTATGCTTCGATGGAAATGACGACGTTGGACGAGTGGATGGCCCCGGCGCTCTTGGCCGCAATCTGGACGAGGGGAGCGACCCGGGAATCCCGGACGGTCTGGGTCTGCTGGGCGATGGGGGACGAGAAGATGTAGTATCCGTTGTCGCTGATGTTGCGGATGAAGTCCTCGGGATTGCCGAAGGTGGTACCGTTCCAGGCTCCGGGGCCAAAGGCGCCGTTGGCCACGAACTGATTCACCACTTTTCGGTAGGCGCCCTTGAGGCCGTTCATTCCGATTTCGTTCTGAGGGATCTTTGTGGCGGTGGTGGCGAGGTAGTTGAACCCGGCCACCCGGATGGCCAGCTTGAAGGCCAGGGCAATGTAGACCTCGTCGAAATACCGGTTTGCGCCGCTGGTAAAGACCTTAGGAACCCCGAAATCGGCGTACACGTCGGCTCCGGCATTCTGGGCGGCCGTGACAAGAGTCTCGGTCAATCCCGAGTCGGCGGGGATACCCACGATGTCCTTGAGGTGCATCGTCGATACCGTGCCAGACCCGGTGAAGTCCGTCGACAGAGCCCGACCGGCGTATCCGGCGGCAAAGTCGAGCGCCTGGGATTCGGAAAGGGTATAGAGCAACCCCCTGGTCTGGGAGAAACCCGAAGCCTTGAGCGTGGTCATGATCCCGGCGACCTTGGCGCTATCGGACTCGGCGTAAAACAGAATCTTGTCGATGGACTGGATGACCTGGGCCAGGGCGGGAAGTTCGCCATCGGTCGGGATGACGTTCAGGATGATCCCGAAGTAGAAGACTTCGGGATAGGTCCGAAGAACACAATCCCGGATGGCCTCGAGGCCCGTGGCGGTTCCAGTGACCCGACCGACCGGAAGCCCCAACAGGGGCCCAATGTTGGTGCCATCCGAGGTGACACCGATGTCGATAGCGGCCGTTGCCCCGGTGGCGGTCGTCTTGAGCTTGACCACTGCGGCCGTGACGGTCCCGGAAAGCTCAAAGACGATGTTGGCCGCAGCCACGGCGGTGGAGTTCAACGAAGCTGCAGCCGAAACCATGTCGCTGGAATCAATGGCACCGATGACAAGGTCGGTCGCCGTGCTGGAATCGTGGCCAAAGTTCAGCTTGTAGTCCTGGGCCGTGAGCAAGGTCAAGTCGACCGGTCCACTCCCGAGGACCACGGCGGCCTGGGCCGGGTTGGACTGCTTACGGGGGATGATGACTAGGAAGCCCCGGGCGCTCAATGGGTTGGGGCTTTGGCTGAAGACCTGGGCCGCCAGGCGGACCACGTCGGCATTGGAGCCCCAGTCGGAGACAACGGCACTCAGACCGTAGTAAATGCCGAAGTCACCGAAGGACGCCCCGGCGATGGGAACCTCATCGGTGATGATAGCCAGGGCCGAAGTGTTGGCGTTGGCCAGGCCTTGGGGGGAAGCAAGCAAAGAGACCGAGACTACCCGGTCGATGGTAATTTGAGACATGCTAGGAGTCCTCCTGGATTTCGGGAGCGGGGTTTGGCTGAATCATAGGGATGCTCGTCGTCTTGGTCTTCACAAAAGTGATTTTGACCGGAATTTGATATCGGTGCAAGGCCCTTGGTCCTTCGATGAACGATAGGTCAAGGATGGGACCCTCTCGAAAAATGCGGCACTGTTGTAGTTCCTGTTGCTGCTGGGAGTAGGTCGAAGTCAGAGCCATGACCACTTCCTCTTTCCTTTGGAGCGCCGTCCGGTCCCGGCTGGTGATGTTCACCGTCAACCGTTGAAAAGCCGAAAGGCTTGATTCCTCGGTACCCGTGGCCGGATCGAACTTTTGGGAAACTCCCAGGATGTCGGTGGGGTCAGTCTGGATGGTGACGTAGATCCCCTGGTCTTTGGGTGGGTCCCAGTTTTCATCGTAGGAAACCACCCTGGTCGGGTCGAGGCCCATAAAGACGGTGATGATGTCGGCGAGGATCTTGTCAGGTTCCTTGAAAATCACGCTCATGACGAAGGCACCGAGGGCGGAGGGGTGAAGTCTTCGATGGCCTCGCAGATTGAAAACCCGCTGGTCGTCCAGTCCCTCAGGCCCGATTGAACCCGGAAGGTCTTACCCTTGAGAAAGACCACACTGTCAACCTTGAGAACGGTCGAAGGTACGGACCCTCTGATGATGAATGTCCACCAAAGCCACGTTCTCTGTTCCTCTGGTTTTCGGTTGACCTGAGAAGGTGGCATGGGCTGGGCGTTCATATCCAAAGTTAGGTCCGTGGCAATCTCGACAACTTCGTGATCTACGACGGTCTGGGTGACATCTCTGACAGGAGTAGGGGCCGTCCAACCTTTCAAGGCTCCTCCGAGGTAGGGGACTCTCATCCCGCTATCCCGGCCTTGCTGGTGATGGACTTCCGAAGAATGGCCTTGTCGATCAGGATTTCGTCAGAACCTTTTCGGTCTTTGGTTTCTTGGGAAATATCAGTCCAGGTTCCGAAGCCTCCTGTGTTAAAAGCATCCTGAATCTGAGCCTCTGCGGAAATCCCGATGTCTGTAAAGATCGCGGCAACATCTCCGCGCTCAAGGTGGCCAGCAAAGCGACCCTCTACATCCTTTTGAATTTGAGATTGACGGGTTTGCAGTGGCATTCTAATAAAGGATCGTCGATGTTTCATGTCAAACTCATGGACGGCTCCGATCATGGCCACCGTTGCCCCGCCCTCCTCGGTCTTCGAACCCTTTTCCCCCAGGATTCCAACGTCGACGAAATGGCCCTTTCCCAGACCGGCAAGCATCTTGTCCAGAACTGAGAAGTCCGCGTCGATGTAGCTGTCCCCGATGGTTTCGTGACTCAACCTCTTTTCCCCTTACGATTGAGCCACCAAATACGAACAACCCATCCAGGATGACTGAAAAGAAGACTCCAGTTGGTTTTCAAGGTGTAGTAGCCCCCCCGATAGCGAACACGGCGCCGTCGGCATAGGGCTTGGAAATCGTCAGCCACCGGCGACCGTAGAAAGTTGTCGCGTAAAGCGCGTACTCGCCTTCAAGCATCCAAGGGGCAATGGCCAAGGACTCGGAAATCCCACCGGCGGACCGCGCAGACTGGATTCCCTCGGCCTGCCCCTGGGAATCAGTGGCGTCGAGAGTGCCCTGCAGGAAGTGCGCGGTCAGGTACTCGAGGGCCTGGATTCCTATGGCGTCCGTGGGGTAGAGGCCAAAGTTGAACACGCCCGAGGCCTCGGCGATGGCTTTGGTTATGTCGGCGTCGAGCACGGCGGGCAGTACGGTCCCATAGGCAAACTGCCCACGGGAGAAATATGCTTTGAAATCGGCCACCGTGATCGTGATCATTTTTCCGCCGGGGCGGGCTTGGCCAGGGTTTTTTGAGCGACGACCACGGGGTTGGTATCCGGGGCGGGCTTGTTCGGATCCTGCTTGAGGAATTCGAGGATACCAGCGTTCAGGCGGTCGACCTCGGCCACGCTGGCAGCCAGCTTGCCCTCGAGTTCCTTGACCACGTCCTGGAGCCGTTCGATCTCCTTCCGGCGGTCGGAGTCACCCTGGGAAGCCGGGGCAGAGCGGAGGCTGTCGGGGCTGATCAGGTCCCGGGGGTAGGACTTCATGAGCCCCTCGGCGATTTCCTTGTCAAAGGCCATCGTGGTCCCGCCCTTGAGTTCGAAAGGCTGTCCTTCCGAAACCACGCCATCCTTGTCCACCGTCCGGTTGGGCACGTGGTAGGTCCGACTCCCCTGATTGTGAACGTCGAGTTTTTCAGTTCTTGCCATTGTAAACCCCTTTGAATTCGTAGGCCTGGTTTGCGATGAACACACCAGAGTCCTCATCAATGTTGACCTTGATTCCCTTGCTTTGAGCAACCCCGACGAACCAGTGAAAGGTGTCGCGCTGGCTCCCGTATTCGCTCTGTTGGGCAAGGTGGATTCCATGAATCGAGATGTCCGTGAAGCCCTCAATGAGGGCCAGGGCGAACATCCAAGCGAAAGAGGACCCGAAGTGGCCCCCAAAGATGGACAGAAGCTTTTCGGCGGGTAGAACCTTGGCACAATCGAATTCCGGGTCGGCCTTCATCAGCACAACCCGGTTTTGCTCTTCGAATAGCCAAGGCTCAAAAAGGCTTCTCTCGTGGAGTTGGAACACCCGGGTGGGCTGGACATCGACGGAACGAAGCTCCCGAAAGACGGTTGAGACACACCAAATGGCGCGACCTTCCTCTTCATCAGCTATCGCCCGTTCCCACCCGGGGCCCCTCCCCACGAGAGAAAGTTTCATCCCCTAGCTCGTCTGAACATCCATGTACAGGACTTCCCTGGGCCGAGTCACCAAGACGCCGGAATACTGCCCGTAGGCATCCTGCTCCCAGTTGATCTTGTTGTAGGAAGCCGCCTCGAGAAGGGTGAAGTCAACCGGGATGGTGAACTTCAAGACTTCGGGGTCGTCCTTGTACAAAACCGCCCGCTGCTTTCCGATACCGGCGTCGAGGTTCTGGGCCGCCTGAGAGTAGGCCAGGCCCTTGATTTCGAAGTCGGGACCACAAGCGGCCTTGAAGGCGTTCAAAAGGTATTCCAGACGCGAGTTCACTGGGAAGCCCGAAGCGAAGGGCTGGAGCAATCCCAGGTAGTCGCTCATCGGAATAACAAGCCGGTTGGGCTGGGCTTCGGTGCTGTTCGAGTTCGAGAAGTAGGTAGCCAAAGCCGTCCCGATGAACGTGGCCAACTGGGCGCTGGTCATCTTCGAAAGCGTGGTGGGCAAGAGGCTGGTGTTGATGGTCACGTCGCCGTTATTGAGCAACCCCGTGATCTTGGCAATCTGCTTATGCCCCAGGAACCCGGTGCGCTGAATACCCAAATCCCAGTTGGTTTTGAGGCTTTCCAGCTTGTCGGAAACGATGTCCCACTTCGAAGAGGCCGCGGCCTGGGCAATCTCCATGATAGTCCAAGGGGTCATCTTCGCCCAAATCTGGGTGGGCATCCTGACTTTTCCCAGGCTCACGTCAACCGAGGAAAGACGCTGTCCGCCCTGGCCCTGGTTCATGTCTCCATCGTAGAAGTCTCCACCGTTCTGGAACGTGAGGTTCTGGATAACTTCCGAGGCCCAGGGAGCTTCCCCAACGTCGACGGTCATGAAGTCGGCTACCGGGATCTTGTAGAACTTTTGCTTGATGACGGAGGCCCGGATGTATGACAGATTGTCGATGATGTATTGGAACCCGGTACCGGTAACGTCGATATCGCCGCTGGCGTTCAAGAGTCGGTGGGGTCCCAAGTAATTGGGAAGCCCGAGACTCTTGCCCGTTCCGGGCATGAGGTCTTTGGCGTTGTACAGACGTTTGCCGACGAGTTGAGAGGTCCAACCTTCGACCCGGCGAGCCTGGCGGTTGTAGAAGCGCATGGACGAGAAGTCGAACACTCGTCCGACCTCGAGGCGTTGCATGGCCGAAACGACGGAATTCCCGACGTTGGCCGCCAGGTCCACCACGCCTGCGATCAAGCCCATGGTGAAGACCATCAAGATGGTAAAAAGTTTTCTCACGACGACACGCTCCTCAGGGTGGTCCCATCGCACAAGATTTTGATACGGATCACCTGATCCGCAGCGGTGGCCTTGTCCAAGGTCAGGCCGAGAACCTTGCCGGTTTTTCCGACGATGGTCTGTACCTTGCCGCCGACGGTGGCATTGGTGATGACCTGGAGACCGCGGTTGATAGCCGCCGTCGAGACCATCCTGACGATGGCGCCGTTGGCAGCCACCTGGACGGTATCCCCGGGAAGGGTCAAGCCGACCTTGGTGGACAGCACCGAGACGCCGAAGGTCTGGTCAGTCAGGGCGTCGGCAACGTCCACGATGGGAACGCCGTCGGTATCGGAACCGCCCAGGTCTACCAGCTTGAGGGGTACAGCGCCGGGGATTCCGGTCGTGTAGGTGGACGAGGGGTTCAGGCGGCAAGTCACGACCTCGGGGTTCGGGTTCGACTGAAGGTCGAGCGAACCGGGAAGCGCGGATTGCGCAAACTGGTTGGGGTTGTTGCCCCCAGCGGCGAACGAAGTAAAAGCCATGGTCACTTACCTCCGGGAACGGCAGAGCCGTAACGTTCTTTGCCAACCGCGTGTCGGTCGGACTTGGTCGCGGGGCGGGGACCCTCGGGGGCTTCCGGCGCCTTGGCGGCATTCTTCTTGACGCTGGCAAAGTGGGCGTTGGGAGCCTCGATCACCTGGCCCTGGGCGTTCTTCTTCACCGTCGCCTCAGGGCTGGCGACT
>Ga0302321_100001751_pt1 | contig 18587 bp, 15 predicted proteins | sample Fen_T0_1_FD_202505 | JGI IMG/M metagenome (GOLD analysis project Ga0302321, IMG submission 202505) | Peat permafrost microbial communities from Stordalen Mire near Abisko, Sweden - Fen_T0_1 | ecosystem: Environmental > Terrestrial > Soil > Wetlands > Permafrost | place: Sweden: Abisko...
CGCGTAGTCGCGGCATCCACACGCAGCGAACGCCGTTTCGGCCGCACTGCGCACGCGCGCGGTCACCTCATCGCCGAGCGTGGCAGGCGCGGAGTACACGGTCATGCCGCTCGTATACTTGCTCGTATAGTCATAAACACCGGACTTCGGACTGATCTCCACGACGCCCATCGCGCGACCGTTCAAGACACCAACCGATAGCTCGCGTCCAAAGATCCGTTGCTCGATAATCCAGTTCCCCGTCGTCACACTCGCGAGAGCTTTTTCCAGCTCGGCCTTGTTCGCAATAATGTGCAGCCCCACGCTGCTGCCCTCGTTGGTGGGTTTGAGCACCAGTTGCTCGCCCAATTTCGCGACGACCTCAGCTGGCGAAGGTTTTTTGTCGGCTGAGAAAACCACATCAGGTGCTCCAACGACGCCACGCGAGGACGCCGCGCGCTTCGTGCGAACTTTATCCATCGTAAGCGCGCTCGCCGCTGCGTCGCAGCCCGCGTATTGCACGCCCGCCGCATCGAGCAGCCGCTGCATGCCGCCGTCTTCGCCGAAAGTGCCGTGCAACGTCGAAAATACGACGTGCCGCGCCGGGTCGAGTTCAGCCGGGAGTCTTTCGGTGGTCACATCGAAAAGCCTCGTAGGGAAACTCCGGGTCAGCGCCAGCGCGCTCGCCGCGCCAGAACCGAGCGACACTTCACGCTCGGCAGAAACGCCACCGGATAGGACGGCAATGATTGGTTCACTCACAGGACATCTCTCCATTCTTTTCCATAAAGGAGTACTTCCGGGTCGAGCTTCACACCCTTCGCCTGCTCGACGCGCGCGCGCACCCGCCGCATGAGTTCGATGATGTCGGCGCTCGTGGCGTGACCGCGGTTGACGATAAAATTCGCATGCACCGTCGAGACCTCGGCGTCACCCACCCGTTCGCCTTTGAGCCCGACCTCGTCGATCAAACGGCCCGCAGAATCGCCCGTCGGATTTCTAAAAACACAACCGGCACTCGGCTCGCGGGGTTGCGATTTCTGGCGCTTGTCGCGGTAAACATCGAGCTGCCGGGCGATCATCTCACTGTCCGCCACGGAGGCAGGCTTGAGCAATGCACCCAACGCGATCGCGTCGGCCAACTCCGCGCAATGGCGGTACGCGACGTGCAGATCGGCCTTCTTTATGGTGTGCGGCACGCCGTCGCGGGTCATGAGCTGAACTTCCTCAACTACATCAAAGATCCAGCCGCCCATCGCGCCCGCGTTCATGCGCAACGCGCCGCCGATATTGCCAGGGATGCCTTCGAGAAACTCAAAACCCACGAGCCCCGCCTTCGCCGCAAGGCCGCAAAGATTTTTCAGCCGCAAACCGGCACCCGCCCACACGCGGCCGTTGCCCATCAATTCGAACGTCTGCCAAGCCGCGTTGCTCAGCGAAAGCACCAGACCGTCGACGCCTTCGTCAGGCACAATCAGGTTTGAACCGCGGCCCAAGACAAAAACAGGAATCGCTTGCGCCTTCGCTTCGCGCAACAACGCGCCGAGATCATCGATCGTCGCCGGTTCGGCATAAATTCGCGCCGCACCACCCACGCGCATGGTGGTTTTCTCGGCCAGCGATTCCTCGCGCTTCATCTTCGTCGCAACGGAGACCCTTGCCCTCAATGTTTCCGCGAGCCCGTCCCAACGCTTCGTCTCCATCGCCTGTTGCGACATCCGCTCCAGCCACGTACGAGCCTCCTGGTCGATATCACCCGCGCCAACAAACGCCACCAGATCGTCCGGCTTCGTATCACGCATTAAGCCATCGAGCAGCGCCGCTGCATGTCCCGGACAATACGCCACCGGCAACGCTGGCGCGTTCTTGCGCAATTCGGCATAAAGATCGGCGGTCGTTCCACCGCTCACCAGCGACTCGCACGCCGCATAGACATCGAGCAGATGAACATGATCAGCCTGTGCCAGCGCCGCGGCAAATTCGGAAATAAACTGCGCGGTACGACTGAAGCGGTGTGGTTGAAAAACCACTACAAGCCGCCCTTTCGCCCGACGACGCAGACTCACGAGCAATGCACGAATCTCTGCCGGATGATGCGCGTAATCTTCAATCACCGTCAGGTCAGTCGAAGCGTGGAGCACCGTCTGGCGGCGACGCACGCCCGGATACCCCGCGAGTAAATTTTCGTCGAGTTTGACACCCATCAAGTGAGCCGCAGCCAACGCGGCAGTGGCGTTGCTGGCATTAAAGTCGCCCTGTGCATGCACCTTCGCGCTCTTGATCGGAAAACGTGATTCCAAGGCGAGCTTCATCGTACCCTCGTCCTCTGAGTCTATGCGCGCGCGAAAGTCGCCACTTCGCCCAAACGTCAGCACCTGCGCTGGGCCTTTTTGCTGCGCCGTCGTGCGCGACGAAAGCGCACAAGCATCGCTCACCAAAACAGTGTGACGCGAGCGCTCAAAGAGCGACGCAAAGGTCGCCTGTAAGTCAGCCAATTGCCGATAATGATCGGGATGGTCCCAGTCGAGATTCACCACTACGGTGATTTCCGGCGAGAAACGGTCGATCGTGCCATCGCTCTCGTCGACCTCCGCAACAACCCAGTCGTTTGAGCCAACACGGGCAGGCGCGATCGAATCGTCACCATAGAGTCCGCCCAGCACATATCCGGCGGGAAAATCTGCGCGCCGCAAGATCGTGGCGAGCATGGACGACGTCGTTGTTTTCCCATGCGACCCACAGACCGCTACGAGTTTTTTCCCACGCAAAATCTCAGCCAGTAGCTCGCCACGGCGGACTAGCGGGATTTGTTTCGCCTTCGCGGCAACGCAGGCGGGGTGCTTTGGCGAGATTGCTGACGAGCACACAACCAACTGACAGGCCTCGGTCAGATCACCCGATGCAGTGATTGTGACCTTCGCACGGTCGAGGTGGCAGCGCATGGTCTCCGTCATCGCGTCGTCCTCACCATTCACCTGGTAACCTAGCTGTGAAAGGTAAATTGCCAGCGGTCCCATACCCATTCCGCCCACGCCAACGAAATGGATCGATGTCACGTCGCGAGAGAAAATTTGAGGCAGGCTGGAGCGTCTCATTTTATCAGGCGATTTTTGGCCGCACCAAGGCTGGCGTCGGCATGGACGCGGAAATCTCCTCCAGATCGACGAGCATTTCGTCGAGCGAGTTGGCTCCGTCCATGCGTTGCAGATTTGCCCTGAACTTCCGGACGAGCCCGTCGTTGAAAATCACGTCGCGCACTTCGCCGAGGAGGTCGCCAAGATGCTCTTGAGCGATGACGATTCCGCCTCCTTGCATCTCAAAAAAACGCGCATTAGCCCACTGGTGGTTGTCCGCAGCAAACGGATACGGAATCAAAATCGCCGGCGTGTTGCAGCGGATGAGTTCGGCAATGGTACCTGCACCAGCGCGGGAAACGACGAGATCCGCCGCCGAGAGCAAGGCACCCATGCGGTCGCAGAATGGAAGAAAAACTGCCTTGATTGGTTCCCCCTGACGAGTGCGATACTCCAGCACCTCGGGTTCGCGTTTACCCAAACCCGTCACGCAACACACCTGGACGCCTTCGAGCGCGAGCGCGGCGGCTTTTTCCTGGGCCCAATTATTGAGCGGTGTCGCCCCCTGGCTGCCGCCAAGCACGACGACCACATTGAACCGTGGATCCAAACCAAAAGACTTAAGCGCGGCCTCGCGCGGTTCGCGTGCGATTTCCTTTCGCACCGGCAATCCCACGTGACGCAACGCCGACAAGCGCACGTCCGGCAACAAGACGCCAGGAGGAAGATAAACGCGCCGGGCCAACCGACCGAGCAAGCGGATGGCGCGGCCCGGCACCCGGTTCGCCTCGTGTAGAACCACCGGCACATTAAACAACGCACCAGCAACAATCACGCTGGCCGTCGTAAACCCGCCGAAGCCGACGATGCCGTCGGGCCGCTGCGTGCGCACGAGATTCAAGCCATAGAAAAACGCTGCCGTTTGCTTCACGAAAAACCGCGCGAAACCGATCGGGCTGAGCGAAAACGGAACACCCGGGATTCGAAGGAAAGAAAGATGAGCGTATTTCTCGATCAGGCGTGCATCCACTTTCTTGTTACTGATCAGCAACGTCGCCTTGTGCCCGCGCGCAACCAGTGCCTCGCCCAGCGCAATGCCGGGCGAAAGATGCCCGCCGGTTCCGCCGCATGAAATTAGGAACCGGCTCATTTCAGCCGACCTCCTGCATTTCTCGCCGTTGATGCGACAGCGCCGACCTTGGCCACGAGCGCTGGGTGTTGACGATGATCCCTACCACCAGCCCCATCAACAGCAGATTCGACAGGCCGGCACTGATAAATGGCAGCGACATGCCCTTGGTTGGAAAAACTCCCGTGACTACGCCGAGGTTGATGATCGCCTGTAACGAGACGAGCAGCAGACAACCGGTCACGAGAAGGAATTGAAATAGATTTGGCGCGCGGCGCAGATGGATGAGTCCGGCAATAAAGATGAACGTGAAGAGTAGCACCACGCCGAGGGTGAACCAGAGACCCAGCTCTTCCCCAACCACCGCAAAGATAAAATCGGTATGTGCCTCGGGCAGAAAATTCATCTGCTGACGCCCCTGCCCCAGTCCCGCGCCACCTGTGCCGCCGGCGGCAAAGGCCGCGAGCGACTGGTAAAGTTGATACGTGCCTGCGCTCTTGTTGCCCTCGACATCGAGGAAAGCTACAAAGCGCCGCAAACGGTTCGGGTTATTTATGACCATCACCGTGAATGCCAGCGCAGCCGTTGCCACGGTCGGTACGATATAGCGCCATTGAGCACCGGCGAGGAAAAGCATTACCAGTCCGATCACGAGAGCGAGCGCCGCTGTACCAAAGTCAGGCTCAAGGATGATCAATCCCGCGTACGCTCCCACAATGATCAACGGGAAAAGATAGCCGCGTTTGAATTCGTTGATCCGCGTCTGGTTAATCGCGAGGTAGTGCGCGAGGCAGAAAACCATCGCGAGCTTGGCAAACTCGGAAACCTGCAACCGCAGCGAACCATAACCGAGCCAGCGACGGCTGCCTTTCACCGTGATGCCTAGGTGCGGCACGAGTACGAGAACAAGCATAACCAACGACGCAACGCCAATAAACCAGACATAACGGCGCATGTTCTCGAGATCGAGCCGGCTCACTACGAAGGCCAGTACCGTAGCGATAACGACACCGGCCACCTGCTTGTTCAGATAGTGATAAGGTCCCTGCTTATAAGACGCACTTGCACTGAACAGGATCGTGAGCCCAAGAAATGCCAGCGCGATCGCGCACACGACAATCACAGCTGCAGGATTGAGCTGAAAGGATCCGCGTGGTTGTTCGGGTGCGCGCGCGAGCGATGTCATCAGTGTCGTGCGTCTAGACTAGCCTCAATTCTTAGGTGTGGCGACTGGGCTGGACTCCTCCACCTTCACGACTGGCGGAGCCATGTCGGGAGCGGCCGGCGCGGAGACTGGGTTTGATTCGACCGCCGGCGATGGAGCAACCGGACTTTCGCTTGGCGTGACCGGGGAAACCGGAGCTTGCTCGACTGACGGAATGACCGATGATGCGGCCGCGGGAGTCTTGACCCCGGGGATGATGAGTTTCTGACCAGCTCTTAGGCTGGTTGGATTAGCGATATTATTGAGTGCGGCAATTTCACGCATGGGCACGCCATACTTTTTGGCGATCTGACTGAGTCCTTCGCCGGGTTTCACGATGTGTTCAACACTACCCGCCGGTGCAACGACCGGAGCCGTGACCGCAACGGGGCTGGCCGTTTCCTTCGGGGCCGCGGGTGCGGCGCTCGTGGAAGAAGGAGGAAGGGCAATATCTTGTCCTGCGCGCACCGTGTCGTTCTTGATTTGAGGGTTCAGCGAACGAATCGCCGCAGTCGTGACGCCATTCTTGCGCGCAATCGCCCCGAGGCTCTCGCCCGCTTTAACCGTATACGTTCGGTTTCCATCAAGAGCACTGGCCGCACCACTCGTCGCTGTCGTGGGTTTGCCGGGAATGATCAGTTTCTGGCCGACCTTCAGCGGTGTATTCGGGCGAAGGTTATTTGCTTTCGCGAGGTTCTCGACGCCGATGTTGTGCTTCTTGGCGATCTTCCAAAGGCTGTCATTGCTGACAACTTTGTAGGTGGTCGCAGGTGTGACACCGGTGACTTCGCCGCTCTGGAGCGCATCGGCGACAGGAGTACCTGGGCGCGTGGGGTTGAAATGTTGCGTACCGGCGTTGAAGGAAACGGTCGGTGCGCCTGGAGTTCCTGGGTTGATATCAGCACCACCCACGGAAGAGGCGTCACCCGGAACGGCCGCGACCGGACTCGCCGTGCCTGCACCGGGATAGGTCACCGCGAGGGGCACATCAGTCGTGTTCGCGGATGGCGGTGCTGTGACCGTGCGCGACGTGGTGCGACAGCCAGGGATCGCAAACACAAACATAAATACGGCGGCGTGAATGGCCACGACGACACCGAAGATTTTCATGATTTTCATAGGCGGGTATGGGTTTAAAATATATTAGTTCTAATGTGAAGATAGGTTGCTCACGAGTAGTTCAAACTGGTTACCACGGTCCTCATAGCTTTTGAACATATCGAAACTCGCGAAGCCAGGACTGAGCAACACGTGATCACCGGCGACGGCGTCGGCAGCGGCTTTTTGCACCGCTTCCTCCAACGAGGAGCAAAGCGTAAATGGCACATGATGGACAACGCAGGCGTCAGCCAAAGTGTGCCGCGTTTCACCAATAATGAAAGCGTGTTTTACGCGAGGTCCGATCCGTTGCACAAAACCGGCGATGTCGCCGCCCTTCGCCCGACCACCTGCGATCAGCAGCACTGGCGCGGAAATCCCGCCGAGCGCCGCCTCCACCGCGTGAAAATTGGTCGCTTTCGAATCGTTCCAGTAGGAAACTCCGCGGTGCGATGCCACTCGCGCAAGCCGGTGACGACCGAGCTTAAAGGTATGAGCGCTCGCATAGAGCTCAGTCTCAGCCAGACCCGCCTGGCGCCACCAAGCGGCGGCGAGAAGAAAGTTTTCGCGCTGTGGATATTGGTCGAAGATCGTCCCCGAAAGCAGCACGTCGGCTGGCTGATCTTCTGTCGCCACACACGCATCGGCCGGCAAAGAACGTCCAACTCCAGCGGCGTAACGCTGCACCAAGCTACCCGCCAGGACTAAGCCACCGACCGTGCGGTCCAAAACCCGCCACTTGGCATCGAAATAGACGCGCATGCTCGCATGCCGCTCCAGATGGTCCTCGGCAAAGTTGGTCCACAACGCCGCGTCAGCTCGGAAATGCACCAAAGTCTCGGCCTGGAATGAACTCACTTCGCAAACCGCCAGCGCATCAAACACTCCGCCGTCCTCATCCAATACCAGTTGCGAGAAGGAATAGCCGACATTGCCCGTCGCCCGCGCGTCGCGGTTTACCTGGCGTAGAGCGTGGGTAAGAAACTCGGTGAGGGTCGTTTTTCCGTTGGTGCCCGTGATTGCGATCACCGTGCCACGCCAGAACAGCGCGGCGAAATCCAACTCGCCAAGACAAACGCAGCCCGCCGTGTGCGCCGTCACCAGCCATTTATGCTCGGGACGAAAACCGGGGCTGAACACCACCAGCCGGTGCGCAGCAGCGTCAGCCAACGTGAAATCTGCACGCGCGTCGGGTTGGTTCTCATCAAAAATCACGCCATTGGCTTCGAGCTTTTCCAGCAACGCCAAGACCGCGCGCCCGCTCACGCCTCCGCCCAGAACGGCCACTGGGTAGCCGAGCAGAGGGTTGAGAATTTCTGGAATGCGCAGGGCCATCAGCGGAGTTTAAGCGTGCCCAGACCGGCGAGCGCGCAAATCAGGGAAATGATCCAAAAACGGGCGACGACCTTCGTCTCCGGCCAACCGATTTTTTGGAAATTATGATGGATCGGCTCTATTTTGAAGAACCGTCGCCCTTCGCCGAAACGACGTTTGGTGACCAAGAAGAATCCCACCTCAATGATCACTGAAACCGCCTCAGCAACAAATACGCCGCCCACGATCACCAGCGTGAGGGGTTGTTGCACCATGAAGGCGAGAATGCCGATCAATCCGCCAAGCGCAAGCGAACCGGTATCACCCATAAACAGCTCGGCCGGATGTGAATTGAACCACAAAAACGACATGCCACCGCCAACAATTGCGCCACAAATCACGGCTAGTTCAGAGGTGCCTGGCACATAACTAATCAGCAGATAATCCGCGAGCCGCGTGTTGCCAGCCGCATAAGCCATGACACCGTAGACGAGAGCCACCGTGATCGTGCAGCCCATCGCAAGGCCATCGAGACCGTCGGTCAGATTGATCGCGTTGCTAAAGCCGACCAGCCAGAAGAAAACCATCACAAAAAGAGCAATCAAACCCGCAAAACCCGTAAAGACCAGCACGGGATGTTTCACGAAAGGCACCCAGAGTTCGCGGATTTTATGCGAGCTCTGAGGATCGTACATCAACATGCCCAAGGCCAGCAGCGTGATCACCGTCTGCCAGAGCATTTTTTCGCGCGACGAAATGCCGTCACGGCTCTTCCGGACAACTTTCAGATAGTCGTCGCGAAAACCAACCGCGGTAAGCGCCGTGTAAACAAACATGGCAACGAAGACCCAGATGTTGGGCTTCGCCCACAAAGCCGTACTTAGAAAAACCGAACCAAATATTAGCAACCCACCCATCGTCGGCGTGTTCTTCTTGTCGAATTTCGCCGCCAGATCACCCGTGCGATCATCATCGTAATGTTGGCCGAACTTCAGCACGCGCAACCTGCGGATGAGCCACGGGCCGAGAATGAACCCGACCAACGTCGCGGTGACGATGGCCATCAGCATGCGGAAGCTGTGGTACTGCAACAAACGCAGTGGACCAAAATATTCTTCGTAGTTGGCAAGATAGCTCAGCATCGGGACAGTTTACAAAAAGAAGGAACCATGACCGGAGCGGACAGACTGGACAGCGATTGGTGCCTGAAAACTCCAGCCTGAAGGTAAAACGGAGACACTCCGGCCCAGCGCAAAGCTGGCCAACCGGCCGCCACTGCCGGTTCCGCCGCCGCCCGAAGCCGGGGTCTGCGGTCTGACCGCCGGTGGTAATGCTTTCTCGAGCCCGTAACGGCGGCTGCCCTTCATAAACACCGCACCTTGAAAAGCGGCGATGACCGCCGCAAGTGGCTCGAGCGAATCCACAAACTTAATACACTCGCCCGGCGTGCCCGCTTCGAGTGCGCCTGCAACGACCGCCGCCGCCTCGCCTCCGATGACGTAGACACGGTCTTGCGGCCGCAGCTGCAACGATTGGCCTAGCTTCCGATGGTGATGCGGTGCATCGGGTCCGAGTTCCTCCATGCAGCCGAGCACCAAAAGACGCGGTTCGCTGACCGGAGCGATGGCGTAAAATGTCTCCAGCGCATCCTCCATCGACGCCGGATTGGCATTGTAGAAATCGAGGTACAACAAACGCCCGCCCTCACGGCGAAATTCACCGCGCCATTTTGCCGCTTGCCAGTTTTCCAGCGCCTGCTGAATGGCATCGTCGGTCGCGCCCAACTCAGACGCCAGCACGATGGCGAGCGCTGCGTTTTGAGCCATGCCACGACTGACACGTCGAAACTGAAACTGACGTTTACCGACAACAAGGCTGGTGCCCGTCGCCGTAAACGTCGCACCGAAATTCATCACTCGCGGCGCTTTCACCTCGGCACCGGCCGGTGCCACCACGATGCCCGCCTGTGGCAGGTTTTGAAACGCCGGAAAATCCCAGCACTGTTTTGGAAAAACACAGAGCCCGCCTGGCTTCACCTGTTGGAGCAAAACCGCTTTCTCGTGGGCCACACCTTCTATTCCACCCAATTCCTCCGTATGCGCATGCGCCACGAGCGTGACGATGCCATGATTCGGCTCAATCATACCGGCGAGTTCTGCCATTTCGCCAGGCCCGCTAATGCCTGCCTCGATGACGGCGAAATTCTGCAACTCCGGTTTCAGCCGCGTCAACGTGAGCGGTACGCCGAGGTGATTGTTCAAATTACCCTCGGTAGAAAGCACCGTTGGCTCACCACCGAGCAATTGTGCGAGCAGATTTTTCGTCGAAGTTTTTCCGCAGCTGCCCGAGATTCCAACCACCGGCCCGCTGAACAAGCGCCGATGTTCACGCGCGATTGCCTGAAAAGCTTTGAGCGTGTCGGCCACCACGAGCTGCGGCAAAATCAATGACGGATCAGGCCGACTCACCAGCGCAGCGCTCGCACCCGCGGCCACGGCAGCCCGGAGGAAATCGTGACCATCACGCTGGTCCGTCTTCAACGCAACGAACACTTGCCCAGAACTAAGTTGCCGCGTATCCTGCGTAAAGCCGGTCAACGCCACACCTGGTGCCGACAGCCATCGGCCGCCGGTCCATTTTGCGAGATACGTTGGAGCAAAGGAGAACATTAAAAGAGCGTTTCAGATCGGGACTAGTTGTAGGATCTCGTCAGGCCTTCAGTGCTTTCACCGCGATCAACTCGCGCACGACCTGACGGTCGTCGAATGGGATAACGGTGTCGGCAAATTCCTGGTACGACTCATGGCCCTTGCCGGCAATAAGGAGACAATCCCCAGGTCCAGCTATGTCGAGGGCCAGGCTGATCGCACGGCGACGGTCGTCGATCCAGGAAATTTTGTCCGGCGCAGTTACTCCACCCTTCATGTCGGCAAAAATCTGCGCAACCGACTCACTGCGCGGATTGTCTGCAGTGGCGAACGCTTGGTCGGCAAACGCCTGCACCGCTTTGGTCATCAGAGGACGTTTGGCCCGGTCGCGATTACCACCGCAACCATAGACCACCAATAATTTTCCGGGCGTGATCGCACGCAGCATGCCGAGTGCGTTGCGCAACGCGTCATCCGTATGCGCGTAGTCGACGAGTACATTGAAAGACTGGCCTTCCTCAATGCGCTCCATGCGGCCGGGCACACCCTTAAAACTTTTCAGCCGCGAGAGAAACACCGCGGGATCACGTCCCATCGAAATCGCGGTTGCGATGGCGGCGAGCAGATTGCTCACATTGTAGCGACCGATCATGGGGCTATCGACAAGCGCCGTGCCACCCGGCCAGACAAGCTTGAACGTCGTATTCTTGAAATTGAGAACCACTTCTTCCGCCCTCACCTGCGCACGGGCATTTTCACCGTAAGTCACGGTTTGGGCGCGTCCGGCCAGCAGGGCTGCGAGCCGTTCACCGTAGGGATCGTCGAGATTGACGATGGCGATTTTGGGATCGGCCCCGGCCCGGCCCGTGAACAAACGGGTCTTCACCTCGAAATACGCCTCCAGCGTTTTGTGATAATCGAGATGGTCCTGTGTCAGATTAGTGAATACAGCGGCGCCAAACTGAAGCCCGAGCACGCGCTGCTGGTCGATACCGTGCGAACTCACCTCCATCACCGCCTGGCGGCAACCGGCGTCACGCATCTGCGCAAGCATGCCGAAGATGTCGAGCGATTCGGGCGTTGTCTTGTAGGAAGGCACGGTGCGCGCGCCGAGGTCGTAGTTGATCGTGCCAATAAGTCCGACACGTTGATCGCCGTTGAGAAAATGTTTGATCAGGTGAGTCACCGTCGTCTTCCCGTTCGTGCCTGTGACGCCGACGACCTGCATGTCCCGATCAGGGAAACGATAGAAACGCTGTGCCACGCGAGCCAGCATCGCACGCGGATCAGCCACCTGGATAAAAGTCGCCCTCCCCGGCGCATGGAGCGGCAGTTTGTCCGTAACCACCGCGACAGCACCACGGTTGACCGCCTCGTCGATGAAGCCCGCGCCGTCCGTGCGCAATCCATGTAAAGCGAAGAACAAATTGCCAGGCACCACGCGACGGCTGTCCATCACCAGCCCTGAGATGGGTAAGTCTAGGCTGCCCTTGTGGGCGACGATTTCACCGTCGCGAAAATAGTCCGAGATTTTTGGTGCCATTTTGAATACGCGCCTTGCAAGGGTATCTTGTTTTCTGCTCCGGCCAACCGACCTCGTCTGAAAGGCGCTGATCAGGACGTGATTTTGTGTGAGGTATCCAATCACAGTTTGCCTCCTCCCATGACCAGTAGTGACTGGTTTGGTTCTGTGACTGGTTTGATATCGCGATATTGGATAAGTTGTTCACCGATCCGTTTAAAACTTGGGGCAGCCACTGCGCCACCGTAGGCAATCCCGTTAGGCGCGCGGGCATCAGCCCCGTCCACAATAACCGAGATGGCAATTTGTGGCCGGCTCGCAGGGAAAAATCCCACGAACGAAGCGACGTGCTCACGATCCGAATAGCGCAGGACCGTGCGCCCCTTTGCGTCCGTCACCGGTACAAGTTTCTGGGTGGTGCCGGTCTTGCCCGCCACCTGATAGTTAGGAATCGCGGCTTCGACTCCCGTTCCCCCGGTAAGGGTCGCGCGGGAGAGCAAAAATGCCATTGTTTCCGCTGTGCGTTCAGTGATCGCACGGCTGCGGGCGACCCCGTCAAAACTATAGACCAACTCTCCTTTTGCATCGCGAACTTCACGGATAATCTGTGGCCGCATGAGCAGACCGCCGCTAGCAATCACGCCCATCGCCATGTGCATCTGTATTGGTGTCGCCGCTACCGATTGCCCCATCGGCATACGCGTGATGGTGAGGCCGTCCCATTTGGCAGGCGCGGCCATTTGCCCGTCGATTTCGCCGCCAACCGGGAAACCGGTGAGCTGGCCAAAGCCGAACGCCCTCGCGTATCCATAAAAACGTTCTTCGCCCAACAGCATGGCGAGTTGCGCGGCACCACGATTGCTGGAACGGCTGATGATTTCCGCAGTGTTGAGCGGCGCGGTAAAATGATGATCCTCGCGAGGCAGGCCGCGTGTTTTCCCTTTGTAATCGATCTTGTCGATCGAGCAATCGAAACGGGGCGACTCCGGCGAGACCAGACCTTCGTTGAGCGCGCCGCTTGAGGCGACGATCTTGAAGGTAGAGCCTGGTTCGTACATGTCTGCGACAGCAATATTTCGCTGCGAAGCCATCGAGGCTTTACCGTACTCGTTAAGGTTGAAACTCGGGTAATTCGCCAACGCGAGGATGAAACCCGATTTCGGGTCGCTCACTATGATGGTCGCTTTTTCTGGCGAGAATTTTTTGACGATGTCATCCAGTTCGCACTCAACGATGTGTTGGATGGCCGAATCGATCGAAAGCTTAACACTGTAACCATCGGTGGCCGGCACTTCGCGCGTGCGAAACTGAGCTAACTCCCGTTGACGCCCGTCTTTCTCAGATTCGCGCCAACCGTCCTGTCCGCGTAGATAAAAATCTGCGTAGTGCTCGATTCCCGCAGCTGGCGCGCCTTCCTTGTTCACGTAGCCGATGACGTGCGCGGCGAGCTGGTTGTGCGGATAGGCGCGACGATAGGTTCGTTCGCCATAAACACCTTTGACCCCAAGTGCGGTGATCTTTTCGAAAGTATTCTCGGTGACGTCCTCGCTGAGCTTGGCCCAGCGAATGTCGTGATCGTCATCACTCGTATCGTCTTCAGCCTGGGTCGGGCGAGTCTTGGTTGAGAGCGTCTTTTTCAACTCCGCCAACGGCAGATCGAGCAGCGAGGCGAGCTCTGGCCATTTAGACTCGTCTTCCTTGCGCAATACCTGCGGATCAACGCCGACCACAACAAGGGTGTGACTCGTCGCGAGAACATTGCCCCGCGCGTCAAGGATGTCGCCGCGGCGGGCCTTTTCCTCAGTGACCTGACGGCGCGCTTTGTCGATGTACCGAACCAATTGGTCACGGTCAATTACATGCAAAAACAAAAGCCGCACACCTACGCCGCCAAAGCACAGGAAGATGCCCACAGCGAGCACCACGATCCGGTAGTTTGAGGCAAAACCCTTCGACATGATCTCAGCGCGTACCTCCCATGACAAACTTCACCGGTTTAGCCGTGGGAGCATTCGCAAAAATTTCCCGATTACGCTTCGCCGCCAGACGCTCCTCAGGATTCTCGCTGATGCGGATTATCTGTGTGCGAAAATCCGGCGCGGCGAGTCCGAGGCGCCATTCGGCATTGCGGCGGATGAGCTCATCCGGAGACTGTTCAGCTGCGATCAACGTGGTCGTTTCAGCCAGGCGACGTTCCACCTCGGCCGTACGATTTTCGAACGATTTGACGCTATTGGCTGTCTGGGCAATTTGGTTGCGCAGCCACACCGTACCGAGCCCGATGGAGCCGGTGAAACAAATCATAACCAGCGTATAAACGAGGAGCTGGCTCACGAAAGCGTGACGGTCGTTCTTGTTCATGGAAAGGGCGGGCGTGAAAGTTCAGAGCTTGCGGAGCGCGCGGAGCTTGGCCGAACGGCTGCGGGGGTTGAGTGCGATTTCGTCGTCACCAGGCGACATCGGGCGACGCGTCAGCGGCTCGGCAAGGATAGTGCGAAACTGTTTCGGCGTTGAGTCGGAGGCGCTTTCAGGCTGGCCGCACTGCCGACGGAAAAACTTCTTCACGATGCGATCCTCCAACGAATGAAAGCTGATCGCACAAAGCACTCCGCCCGTGTTCAGCGCCGCAAAGGCCGCTGGTATCGCACGCTCGATAGCGCCAAGTTCGTCATTCACGGCGATACGGATGCCCTGGAAGGCGCGGGTCGCCGGGTGAATCTTGGAAGTAAAACGGTCGCGTGCAGGAATCGCTCCAGCGATGACCTCGGCCAGCGATGTGGTGCGGGCCAGTGCGCCCGTGCCGCGCGCTGTCAAGATCGCACGCACCACGCGGCGCCAGTGCTGCTCCTCACCGTAGTCACGGATCGCGCGCACCAGCTTTTCCTCGGTGGCGGTTTCAAGCCAGTCGCTTGCAGGCACGCCCGTGCGCGTATCCATGCGCATGTCGGCCGGCGCATCGTTGCGAAAAGAAAAACCACGCTCGGGTTCATCGAGCTGGAAAGATGAAAGTCCGAAATCAAACAAGATGCCATCGTAACCGGTACCGGCTAGTTCGCCTAGACGACCAAAGTCTGACTCGATCAATTGAAAACGTTCGCCGTATTCATTTTTCAATGACTCCGCGCGGGCGACAGCCGCTGGATCACGGTCAAACGCAGTGACGCTCACCCCGGAGGCCGCCTCAAGAATCGCCCGGGTGTGCCCGCCTCCACCGAAGGTGGCATCAAGATAACGCCCACCAGCCCGCGGAGCGAGGAGGTCGAGCACCTCGCGCAGCAGGACCGGTCGGTGTCCGGGCGTCATGATGGCGCACGTGTTTTCAAGCAGCGTGGAAAACATTGCCAGCTCTCCTCGGGTCGTGGAAACACGACGCGACGCGATCGCGCGTGATCGGATGCAAAACAAGTTCGGCGCAAAGACGCGGCTGAACCTTGGTGCTGATGGACTGCGTCTCCGTTCTGGCCATACGACGATGCCAGATACTCGCGGCCGCAAAACTTGAAAGACGGGAAAAACTGTGAGTGCTTGGGGTAGTATTCATGGTTAAATTCCGATCCGGCGCATGAGATCGCCGAAGTTTTCGCCAGAAGTCCGCTGCTCCACCTTCTCCCACCGAGCAGGACTGTAGATGGCAAACTTGTTAAGAGAGCCAACGAGCACCGCGTCCCTGCTGATGCCGGCGTGCTGACGCAGCTCATCGGTGAGATTGATGCGCCCCTGCTTGTCGAAAGTGAAGGCGAGCGAGGCGGCGAAGAACCGGGCAAAAGCATCCTGCGCGTCACGATCAGTCAGCGCTTTTTGAGAAGCTTTTTCGTAAAGTTTATCCACCTCGGCCGGAGGTAGCACCGCCACATAACCATCCGGGTGCGGTGTCGCGAGGAACGTATCGCTCTCGGCATGCGCAGACCTCCAAGTCGACGGAATCGTAAGCCGATTTTTGTCGTCGAGAGTGTGCCTAAAGAGGCCGGTGTAAAAAGGTTTGCCGAGTTGGGCCACGGGAATGCTGCACTGAGTTACTCCAAAGTACCCCATTTCAACCCATTTTCACCCATAACAGTCAAGCAAACTCCCCTATTTCCCCCTGTTTGGGACCAAAAACTTATTCACAATCACAGGCCATGGGCTGATGAGCGCTGGTGTCGGCTTGCCTTCAAATCGCGCGTGCTTCGTTTTCATGGGCGTTGAAAACACCGCGAAACGTCCAACTCATCGGAAGTGAAGTCGCGATCGCGTGGAGCGATGGCTCCGAGACCTATTACCCAATGGAAAAACTCCGCGCCGCCTCGCCCAGCGCCGAGACCCGTGGCGAAAAAGACATCTTCGGACAACAACACGGAGGCACCGACCAGCGGCATTTTCCCGGTGTCGAGGTGGTCGGGTGGGAACAGGTCGGCAACTACGCCGTGCGTTTCGACTTTAGCGACGGCCACAGGACTGGTCTCTACAGTTACGAATACCTGCTCGATCTGGCCACACGCCTCTCATCCTGATCAAGCGCTCATCCAATCCGCGTATCGTTTCCTTCGGGGTTGAGTAACGAAATCCGTTACATTTCACAGCGAGCGCTCTCTCCCAGCGGTACAGTCATGGACCGGTTTTCAGTGTTGTCATCGGCAAACGCCCGTTCGTGATTCGAGCCATGTCATTTCCCGCCCGCACGACCTCAGCCGAGATCGAACTCGGCGCCACGCTGCAACCCAAATTCGGCGCCGACGGCCTGATCCCCTGCATCACGCAGGACATCGCCACGGGCCAGGTGCTGATGTTCGCCTTCATGAACGCCGAGTCGCTCGGGCATACGCTGAAGACCAAAAAAGCGACTTACTGGAGCCGTTCACGCAACAAGCTTTGGGTAAAAGGCGAGGAGTCAGGCAATGTCCAATGGGTAAAAGAACTCTACACCGACTGCGATCAGGACGTGCTCCTCATCAAGGTCGAGCAAAGCGGCGCGGCTAATGCGTCATGCCATAACGGATACAAGTCCTGTTTTTACCGGCGCCTCGAAGATCTCGACGCGGCCGCCGCCGGAACGAGTTTCAAGCTCGCTTACACGGCCGAGCGGCTCTTCGACCCAGCCACTGTCTACAAGAAAAAGTAACCCCAAGCCGGGTGGCCTTGCCCGGCGATTTCATTTTCCTCGTCAACTGATCGGTTCAGCTGGCCCGCTCGGGGGCATCGCAGGTCAGAACGTAGCCTTCACCCTGTGCTTTCTTGAGCCAACGAGGCGTCTCGCCGTTGTCGCCGATCTTTTTTCGCAAGCGCCAGATGTGCGTGTCGACCGTGCGGGTAGATGGGAAATAGGTGTAGCCCCAGACAGCGTCGAGGATCAGATCGCGCGAAACCGGCGCGCCCATGTTTTTTGCCAACAGTTCGAGCAACGCAAACTCGGTGAGGGTTAACGGCACGGGCGTTTTACCTTTGCTCGCAGTGTGCTTCGCGAGATCGACCTCGACCTCGCCAAAACGCAGCACGCTGATCGCCTGCGTCGTCTGCGTGGTACTTTGTCGGCGCAATAACGCCTGAACACGCGCCACCAGTTCGCGCCGGTCGAAAGGTTTGCCCAGATAATCGTCTGCCCCGGCACCGAGTCCCTCGACTTTTTCCGAGATTTCCTGCCGCGTGGTCAGCATCAGTACGGGGATCGTCAAGCCGAGACGCCGCAACTCCGCCGCAACCTCCAGGCCACTGAGGTTAGGCATCATCACATCGAGAATGACGAGTGACGGCTTCTCCTTGGCAATGAGGTCAAGCCCTTGAACGCCGTCTACCGCCTCTAAAACGCGGTAGCCTTCTGCCTCAAGGCACTGGCAGATGCTAGCCCGCATGGGCTTCTCGTCATCAACCACCAAAATGCGCGGTAGTAACTTCATGAGTGGCACGACCTTTGTAAGACAGGGTGCCGCTACAAATAAAGAAGAATGGTATGAACCTCCGGAATTCTCCCGACGAAGCACCCCGATTGAGCAGACGGAATAGTTACGGTTTGTGACAAGTCCGTGACGTCTGGGCGTCCGGTTTCTGCGACAATGCAGTCCATGAAACAGTCTGTCACCGCTGATGAAGCCCGGTCAAAAAAAAGCAGCCCAGCTAAAATTCTGATCACCGAAGATGAGCTCATCGTCGCACTCGATCTCCAGTCACGGCTGCAAAACATGGGCTATGAAGTCGTCGGTATCGCCTCATCGGGCGATGACGCCATCCTGCAAGTTCAAGACAAGCGGCCCGACTTGGTGCTGATGGACATCGTGCTGTATGGTGAGATGGATGGTATCGAGGCCTCGCTGCAGATCCGGGAGGAATGCGATGTACCGGTGATCTACCTTACGGCTAACGCAGACGCGGCGACATTGGAACGCGCCAGCTCCACCCATCCCTTCACCTGCCTCTTGAAACCGTTTAAGGAACGCGAATTAAAGTTCAGCATCGACATGGCGCTCTACCACCACGCCACCACACGGCAGTTACGCGAAGCGCATGACGAACTAGAGCAGCGCGTCCAAGAACGCACGGCCGAACTAGCCGCCAGTAACATCGCCCTGCAAAACGAACTCTCCCTTCATCGGAAGACCCTGGAGAATCTGTACGCAACCCAAGCCATCGCACAAAGTGCCGACCGGGC
>Ga0302321_100001752_pt1 | contig 18563 bp, 14 predicted proteins | sample Fen_T0_1_FD_202505 | JGI IMG/M metagenome (GOLD analysis project Ga0302321, IMG submission 202505) | Peat permafrost microbial communities from Stordalen Mire near Abisko, Sweden - Fen_T0_1 | ecosystem: Environmental > Terrestrial > Soil > Wetlands > Permafrost | place: Sweden: Abisko...
ACCTGCTTGTAGAGGGTGACCTTGCGTCCGTCCGCGCACTGCTTGGGTCGAGGGCTGGTCAGGTAGCCCCAGAACTCGCCGTTCTGGGTCCGGATGGTGACCGTGGTCTCGGCGCGGGCGCCGGTGGTGCCGACGCTGGCGATGGCGGGCGCGGCCAAGCCTCCGACGAGGCCGATCGCGGCAATCAGGGGGAGCAGTTTCGGCGTCACAGCGCCTCCCTTCCTTGGGGCAGCGCAAAGGTGCACTGTGCTCAGGTGATACGCCTACCTTGACCTTTGGTCAACCACGAGCGGTGACATCGGCGTCCACTGCTGCGACGACCACGACCACCAAGAACGCGGCGACACCCCTTGATCGACTCATCATCACTGCGGAACCGGGTCAGGCTTGGAGCCCAGCGGCTCCGTTCTGTGGCGTGCTAGCCGCTCCCTCAGCTGTCCATGACGGTGCCGTGCAGGATGATCTTCGGATCGGTCGAGTCGGTCGACGACCACGACTGGCGCAGCCGCACGAACTCGTCGCCTTCGGTGATCCCGTCGGTGACGGTCGGGATCCGCAGCGTGGCGGAGGTCTGGCCGGGGTCGATGTTGATGCCCAGGCACCACAGTCCCGAGGCCGACAGCGGTTTAGGCGCCGCGGGAACGCGGCCGCAGTGCTTCAGCCAGCGCGCGGGCACGTCGTCGGTGGCGAGTTCGGGTGGGGTCCGAGTCGGCTTGGCCCGGAACCCCATGGACAGTCCGACGTTCGACGGCTCCGACAGTGTGAAGGTCCACTTCAGCGGAGAACCCTCAACCGTCGACGCCGAGCGGGTGACCGTGAGCGTGGGACTGGGATCGTCGTCGAGCACCGTGAATGTCGCCAGGTAGTTGCCGGTCGACACGCCACTGATGGCCTTGAGGAGCACCTGGTAGTTGAGGTCGTAGTCGTCGACGGTGTTGCCGCTCACCGGAATCGGCAGGTCGAACCCGGTGTCCCCGGGGTGCAGCGTCACGGTGGCGTCGATCGGCTCGTTCGTGCCGGTCGAGTCCGACGCCTCGACCCAGAACTTGGCCGACGTGTGGATCGTCCCGGTCAGCGACACGTGGACGTACTCCGTATGCGGCCCGGCATTGCCTTCCTGGACGGTGGCGTCGCTGACGTTCACCTGGGGCAGGTGGATCGCCGGCACCGGCGCCAACCCGGACCGCCAGCCGTGGGCGTCGAGCACCCACACGCGCCCGGTCGGACTGCGTGGCAGCAGCGAGATCGAGCTGATCTGGCTGACGTCGACTCCGGCGGCCGCAGCGGCTGCAACCGGGACCCGGACCGTCTGCGCCCACACCTTGCGTACCCAGGTGGTGCCGGGCAGGGCCGTGACCACCGACGCCGGCCAGGTGAAGCGGTGGCCGTTGCCGTCCCGTACCTGGATCGCGAAGCGCGCCAGCGGCTGCTTCGGGTCCTCGGCGAGCCTCAGCTCCAGCTGCTTCGACGAGCTCAGGTCGGCGCTACCGGTGCTCACCGTCGCGCGTCCGCCCGACGAGGTCCACGACGTGCGCCACGCGTACGGGGCCGGGTCGCGGAACGAGTACCACATGGAGAGGAAGTGCGGGACGCTGAACCGTGGGGCGCAGGACTGGGTCTGCTTCGGCTGGAAGCCGGCGCACACGTCGCTGACCACACTGCCCGTGCTCGTGGCCGAACCACCCGATTCGGGCAGGTAGACCGGCGTGCGGTTCGCACCCAAGGCAGCCGAGTGCACGACGGCCGCCTTCGCAGACGCCACGCGGGCGCGCGATCCGTCGAGCAGAGGCAGCACGCCGGTGTCACCGGCGGCGAACAGATGAACTCCGGCCGCCTCGTACACGGCGCCCACGCGGCGCTGCTGCGACGCGGTGAGCCGGGTTGGCGCATGCGTGCCGCAGGTCGGGTCGCGGGGATCGCCCCAGTCGTCCCACGACGGCGCCTGCGACACCCCAGGCGTCCACTCCCGGTTGAAGAAGTTGTGGTCGGCGCCCATCACCATGACGGCGCTGCGTAGCGCCGGGTCGGTAGTGATGTCGCGCCCGCGGTCGACGAACTGCTGACCCTGCAGGTCGGACACGTCGCCGTCGCAGTAGGGAAGCAGCACCTCGGTGGGAACGCCGGAGGCCACCTGCTGCCCGAAGTCCGTCGGTCCGATCAGCACCTGGCCCGCGATGTGCCACGGGTTGGCGGGGACGCTGTCGATGGCGGCCCGGTTGACGCCCTCGCCGCCGCGGGAGTGACCGATGAGCACCACGTGTGACAGGTCCACGGCGCCGACGAGGTGGTCACCGAACGGGGCCCCGCCGGTGGTCGCCCACTGCGCCCAGTCCTTGAGGTGCTGACGGACCAGGAGCGACCGGGCTTCTGCGCCACCGTCGGCCAACAGGTAGTCCTGACCGTTGATCCCATTGGCGGAGATGGACACCGTGACGTAGCCCTGCGAGGCCAGCAGCCGCTGGGTCTCGAGGTAGCCCAGGTAGCTCGGGATCGGGCTCCAGCTCGGCCGACACGGCCAGTCCCCCGACGACCGGTGGCCCTTGTAGCAGGTGGAGTGTCGGCCGTGGAGGAACACGACCAGGGGCCGTGCTCCGGGTGCGCCGACCGGGCGCACGACCCGGCCCAGCATCTCCACCGGTGCTGGGAAACCGGCGATCGGCAGGGACGCCAGCGTGTAGTTCCTGGACGTCGTCGCATAAGGACCACGCACGCCCGGGTCGTCGGCGAGCAGCCGGGTCTGTTGGCGCCAACGGGCCGGCGAGACACCGGGAGCCGGGGTCGTCGACTGGCGTGGTTGCACAGCGCGGGTCGCGTCCAGACGCGTCGTTCCCTGCCACACCTGCAGGCCGCTCAGGTCGGCACCAGGGAGTGAGTCGAGGACGAGGGTCAGGGTCTGACCGTCGGCGGAGATCCGGGGGGAGCCGAGGGCGCTTCCGGCATCGACGAACACCAGCCCGGCGTCGGTGACGCGGACCGGCGACGGTGCCCGCCACGACAGGCGCGCGCGACCGTCCTTGATTCCGACAAGTGACCAACCAGGAGGGAGCTGGACCGCTGCCGGTGCGAACGCACGGCTCGACAGACGCAGTGCCGCATCGGATCCGGTCGCCCCGGCGGAGGGAAGGCCGAGGGCCAGCAGGGCCATGGTCGCCGCGATCGCGGTGAACGATACCGTCAGTGGTCGACTCATGCGCCGCATGGCGTCTCCGTCCCTGGTGCGCGCGGTCGAACCTCCAGGGAAGCGAGGTCCGGGCGAGCGCTACGTGTGTACGCCACCATCCTCTCGGTTGGACGGCCAGCGCCACCCCCGCGTTCCCCACTTGTGACCGCGGTTGTGCGAATGAGCCTGTTCCGGCAGTCCCCGGCACTGGGCCTACGGTGGGGCGGGTGAGCCCGACGCCGCCGGTCCCACCGGTCCCACCGGTGCCCCCGCCGGAACCCACGATGAGCGGGCTGCCCGGAGCGGTGGAGCGACAGGTCCTCACCCGTCAGCGTGGGTTCGACGTCCTTCAGAGCCGGCACTGGTGGATCGGGTTCCCGATGGCGGTGATGAAGAAGTACTCCGACGACCAAGCGAGCCGCCAGGCGGCGTTGCTGACGTACTACGGGTTCCTGAGCATCTTCCCACTCGCGCTGGTGTTCGTGGCGGTGCTGTCGGCGGTGCTGCAGAACAATCCGGAGCGGGTCGACCAGATCCTCGACCAGCTGGTCTCGCCGCAGTACCAGCAGACGGTGCTGGACGCATACCACAGCCTTCCGTCCAGCGGTCTCCCGCTGTTCATCGGCCTGGTCGGCCTGTTGCTGTCCGGGCTGGGGGCTGCCTTCGCCGTCTACATGGCGCTGAACCAGTTCTGGGCGGTCCCCTACCGGCGTCGCTACGGGATCGGGCCGCGCTACCTGCGGGTGTTCGGGGCCTTGTTCCTCGTGGGGCTGGGGGTGCTCCTCGTGGCTGTGCTCGGCATCGCCGCGGGCACGCTGAGCGGCCTGCCCTGGATCCAGCGGCTGGCCCTCGTGCTGGGCACTTCGCTGATCGGGTTCGCCGGGATCTACGCCACGTCGAAGCTGCTGACCGCCCGGTCGTTGAGCTGGTCGGAGCTCTGGTTGGGGTGCCTGCTCGGAGGGGTCTCGGTGGCGCTGGTCTTCACCCTGGGGAGTCCGCTGCTCACCCTGCTCGTGCAACGCTCCACTCCTGTCTACGGGGTGTTCGCGACCGTGGTCGGCATCTTGGCCCTGATGTACTTCGCCGCCCAGTGCTTCGTCATCAGCATGGAGATCTCCGTCGTCCGGGCGTGGCAGCTGTGGCCGCGAGGCATCGACATCAACCTGCTGTTCGACGCCGACCGACGCGCGTATCGGCTGCTGACCCAGATGGACGAACGGATGCCGAGCGTGCTGAACAGCGCGTCGTTCACGGCGACCGGCAACGACGACCCCGTGCGCCCCCCGCTGTCGGACTTCGCGCGACCAACTCCGGGCGAGCCGCGGTCCCCGCACGACGTCGCGCAGGACCAGCCCTGACCGTTCAGGCTTCCTTCACGATCGCGTACTGCACGCGGTCGGCCACCAGCAGCAGTGCTTCGGAGATGGCCATGAGCCGCCGGTAGAGCTCCTGGTACCCGATGACCGTGCGCAGGTCCTCGTCGGCCACCCGCTCGGACATGGCCACGCGATAGATCCGTTCCAGCCGACGCTGCGTCTTGACGGCCGCCTCGGCGGCCGTGGTCGCGGCAGTCTCGTCGCCACCGAGGGCGTCGAAGGCTGCCTGCAGGTGTCGCACACCCTCACCGATCGCGGCCGCCATGTGCACCATCGCCTTGTCCGGCGTCAGGGTCATGGCCTCGGCCTCCCGCACCGTGTTCTTCGCCCCGTTCATCACCTCGTCGAGTCCGCGCGACAGCTCGAACAGGTCCTCCGGGTCGAGGGGGGTGGTGAAGGCCTCGCGGATGGCCAGCAGCAGCTGGCGCTTCTCGGCGTCGGCCTCGTGCTCGGCATCTCGGACGACGCCGGCGTCGGTCTCGCCCCGAGCCCACGACTCGAACGCCTCGATCCCTCGCACCGTGACCTCGATCTGGGCGCGCAGCATCCCGAGCACGTCGGGGGACTGGGGCAGGAACCACCGACGGGTCGTGGGGCTCATGGGGCGACTCCCTTCCAGACGAACAGGATCGCGATCGCGAGGGCGGCTGCGGCCGGGATCGTCATGACCCAGGCAAGCAGCATGTCGCGCACGATGAGCCAGCGCACGTGCCGCCAGCGGTGACGTCCGGCGCCCATCCCCACCACCGACGAGGCCACGACCTGCGTGGTGCTCACGGGGGCGCCGACCACCGAGGCCCCGAAGATGACGGCGGTCGACGCGCTCTGGCTGGCCAGCGAGTCCAGGGGCTTGAGGCTGTAGATGCGGCTGCCCACGGTCCGGACGATCCGCCAGCCACCGAAGGCGGTCCCGGAGGTCACTGTGAGGCCGGTCGCCAGCTTGACCCACAACGGCACCTCGAACGTGCTGGTCACCCCGCCGGCCAGCAGCAGGGCCGCGATGACGCCCATCGACTTCTGTGCGTCGTTGGCACCGTGGCTGTAGGACAGCCCGGCCGTCGCCAGCCACTCGCCACCCACGACCGGGCGGGTCCACCGGCGGGTCCACCGACGCGCCGCCCGACGAAACGCCAGCAACAGCACGAAGCCGACCAGGAAGCCCAATGGGGGCGAGACGAGGAGGGCGACGAGGGTGCCGATCACCCCGACCGGGTGGATGCCGTTCATCCCACCCCAGTTGACCGCGCTGGCGCCCCCGTCGGCGAGCGCGGCGCCCACGAGGCCGCCGACCAGCGCGTGTCCCGAGCTCGACGGCAGGCCGCGCCACCAGGTGACCAGGTTCCAGGTGGTCGCTCCGGCCAGACCGGAGCCGATCACGAGCACGGCCTGGTCGTCGGGCACCTGGACCAGCGTGCCGATCGTGTCGGCCACCGCAGTTCCGAGGAACACCGCACCGAGGAGGTTGAAGGTGGCCGACACCACCACGGCTCGCGCCGGCGTCGCACCGCGGGTGGCCACGAGCGTGGCGATCGCGTTGGACGCGTCGTGGAACCCGTTGGTCAGGGCGAACGCCAGCGCCAAGCCGATGGCGACGACCAACCCGACGTTCATGGAGTCATTGAGCCAGAACTCGTCCGCCGCGTCGCCCAGGTCGAGCACCGGGTCGTCGCCATGGCCGAGACTGTCGCTCAATGGACCCGTTCGCATGGACGATGCTCGCTCGCTGGCTGCTGGGCTGGCTCCTGCTGTGGCGGGTGCCCGGCCTGTCGCCGGGTCCGTCCCCCGGCTCGACCACCGCGGAGTCCCCGGAACGAGGCGGACGGTCGGCCCAGCGCGTGTCGGTCGTCGTGCCGGCCCGCAACGAGGAGCTGCTGCTGCCGGGGCTCCTGGCGGCGCTGGCCCACCAGGACGTACCGGCGGACGAGGTCGTGGTGGTCGATGACCACTCCACCGACGGCACCGCCCGCCTCGCGCGGTCGGCCGGCGTCACCGTCGTCGACGCACCGGATCTGCCGAACGGCTGGACCGGTAAGAACTGGGCGGCCTGGCGGGGCGCGCTCGCGACCGACGGGGACGTCCTGGTGTTCCTGGACGCAGACACCCTGCCGGCGTCCGACTTCCTGGGTCGGCTGGGCTCTGAGCACCGACGACGCGACGGGCTGCTGTCGGTTCAGCCGTACCACCGCATGCAGCGCCGCGACGAGCGGCTGGCGGCGTTCTTCAACGTGCTCGCCGTCATGGGGTCCGGGCTGGCCACACCGTGGCACCACATCACCCGGCACGACGTGTTCGGACCGGCCATGGTCACCGGTCGGTCGGAGTACTTCGCCGTGGGCGGTCACGAGGCGGTGCGCGCCGAGGTGGTCGAGGACCGTGCCCTGGGTCGGCTCTACGCGGCCGCCGGCCACCCGGTGAGCGCCCTCGGTGGCCGCGAGGCCCTGTCCTTCCGCATGTACCCGAAGGGTGCGCGAGCGCTGGTCGAGGGCTTCACCAGGAACTTCTTCGCCGGTGCCTCCGGGACGCCGCTGTGGTGGTTGCTCGTGATCGTCGCCTGGGTGTCCGGCGTCATGGTGGCCGGCTGGGTCGGGCCGATCGGTGTCCTGGACTGGGTCGTGGGCGGCGCGTCCCCCACCTGGCTCGAGCTGGCGTACTACCTCGCGTTCGCCGGGCAGCTCGGCGTCATGCTGCGCCCCCTGGGCAACTTCCGCTGGACCTGGATGGTCTTCCCGGTGCCGCTCGCCTTCTTCTTGCTGGTCTTCGTGTTGTCCGTGGTCGCGGCGGTCCGGGGCAGCGTCACGTGGAAGGGCCGACGCGTGCCGAGTCGGGCTGGGGGATCTTCGTGAGCACGGCGATCCTGACGCCGGTCGGCGACTTGCCCGCGTGGGTGGTGATCGTCGCGAACGTCGGCGGATGGATGGCCTGGATGCTCGCCGTCGGCTGGTGGGCCAACCGCGTTCCACTCGGCCGTCTGGAGCGCGACACGTGGGTGACGCGTCCGCGTCGGTTCGAGCAGGACGGCCGATGGTACGAGCGGACGCTGCGGATCAGACGCTGGAAGGACCGCCTGCCCGAAGGCGGAGCCTTCTACGCGGGCGGGTTCGCCAAGCGATCGATCCGGGCCGGCGACCCCGACGTGATGCAGCGGTTCGTGGCGGAGACCCGACGTGCCGAGTACGCGCACTGGGTGATGTTCGCCGGGTTCCCCGTGTTCTTCCTCTGGAATGCGTGGTGGGGCGACCTACTGATCCTCGGCTTCGCCGTGGTGGTCAACCTGCCTTGTCTGTTGGTGCAGCGCTACAACCGCGCACGGCTGTCGCGCGTGATCCGCGCCCGCGGTCAGAGGTGAGCGCCGCAGACCGGCCAGGGAGCCGCACCGCGTCGCTTGAACAGCAGCCACGCACGATACGTCTGCTCGCGACGGCCCCAGTTCGTGGGGACTCCCTTGCCACCGACTGCGTGCCAGGTCGAGACGCTGAACTGGTAGAGGCCGTAGTAGCCGGCGGCGTTGAAGGCGTTGGGGTTTCCGCCGGACTCGCACTTCGCCAGGCCGTACCAGTTGGGGCCCGTCCCGACCCGGATGACCCGGGCTCGCGCTGCGTGCACCCGGTGCCGACCCACGACACGTCGCTCGACCGCGGAACCGTCCACGTACTTGGTTCGGCGCAAGATGGTGCCCACACCCTTGCGGCCCCTACGCACGAGGCTGGTGTGTCCGGCAGGGACCAACGGCGTGCGTGACCGACGTGTTGTCGGCTGCGTCACGTGGCGCGAAGCGCGGTAGTCGATGCGCACGTGGGCCACGTGCAGAACCGAGTGGGGCTGGAGCAGGTCCGTGCCGGCAGCAGCGACACCCGAAGGAGTTCGGAAGTCCACCGTCAGGAAGCTCCGGTCGCGGTGACCGGAGAACGAGGCCGCCTTGGCGGGGTACGTGTGCGGGTACAGGCCCAGCTCGACGACTGCGTCTGCATAGGTGCGTGACGTGACGTAGGCGGCCCGCACGGTGCCGGACCGACGCACGCGAACCGGTGTGGTGTGCCTGACGGCCACCGACTCGCCGTCGCGCAGGGAGGTGTCGGGAGCGGGGTCGACGGCGTCGTGGGGATCGACCGTCACCGACTGCTCGGTGAGCAGTCCGGCGACGGTGGCGGCGGTGGTGGTCACCTGCTCGGTGCGGCCGTCCACCGTGAGCGACACAGCCAGACCGGGTGACGCGTGCGCGGCCCCGGCGTCGACGGCGACGATCGTGATCGCGGACAGTGCTGCGATGGTCAACTTGGTGCGAGCGCTGGACATCCCACTCCGAACCTCGTGCGTCCGGGCAGGAGGGCGCACACGGCCGAACCGCCGAAGCGGTCAGGGGCGAGGGCGGGAGTTCTCCATCCCGGCGGTCAGGCGCTCAGGGCGCCCAGGTCCCCGGAGACGGTGACGCTGTCAGGTGCTGCCAGGGACCGGTGCACACCCCACGGGGTGGGCACGGGAGTCGAGGCTAATCACGCGCTCGGCGTGGCAGCCAACCGGGAGTCATCCGGTATGTCCGCATTTCCACGGGTTCGGGGCCGTCTGGCTGGGAGATAGGTCACTCGGTGCGGTCCGGTCCGGCTACAGCCGGTCGAGCACCGAGGCCGGTCCCATGACGATCCGGGGGAGTGCGGTGGGGTCCAGCCAGGTCAGGACCGTGCGCATCGTCGGCCGGGCCACCGACACGCAGCCGGCCGTCGCGCCGTCGCCGTTGACGTGCAAGAAGATGCCGCCACCCTTGCGCGTGTCGGCCGGGACCGTGGCCACCCGCTGTCCGCCGTCGACGTGCACCCCGGAGGGAAGGTTGTAGTCGAGGATCATCGCGTACCGGTACTGCCTGCGGTACGTGGCCAGGTGCTCGGCCCACGACGTCCGCCATCGTGCGGCGCGGCTGCGCGAGGTCTGGAAGACGTTGTAGGTGCGGGCGTCCTTCGGGTCGTAGGGCCACCAGTCCTTCAGGTCGACCACCCGGTAGGGCATCCGGACCCCGGCTGGGCGGGCGAGGCCGAACCCGCGCAGCAGCCGGAAGGTGCCCGCGGGCGTCTCGCCGGAGCTCTGGACGCGACGTGCGGCCCAGGCGAACCCGTTCCAGCCGATCCGTGCCGGCACCGGTCCGAAGGCGCGCTGCCAGCTTCCGTCGGACGACTGGCGCCAGGCGACCAGCGACGCGTGGCTGGTCGACCAGTTCGCGGCCCGGACCACCAGCACCTGCGTGCTCGACCCGAGGTGGGTCAGCCGCTGCGGGAGGCTGCGTCGGGTCTGGCTGGGGCCAACGGAGGCGGAGGCGGACGCGGTCGGCTGCTCGGTGGTCGGCGCCGCCGCCGTGGCTGCGGGAAGCCCGGCGAGCAAGGTGCCGGCCGCCACGACGACGACGGCGACGCGCAGGCGAAGGGCTACCGGCATGCCTGGCGCATCGACTCGTTCCCGAGCCGGCTTGACCCCCGACGCGGGGTTCCGGACATCAGTCCAGGGCCAGCGCTTGGACCAGGGTCCGCGCGGCCCGTCCTCCGGTGGCGACCGCGTGGTCGACGGCCCGCGGGACGTCGAGGTCGCGCAGCAGGATCCGGATCACCTCGTGCTCGGCACCGAGCTCGTCGGTGTCCCCACCGGGGCGGCCGGCGGCCCGGTAGAGGTCGTCCAGGCGCTGCTGCGCCCGGGCCAGCTCCGCGGAGGTGAAGTCCCACGGCTCCCACCAGGGGCGGTCGAGCAGCATCAGTCGCAGTACGGCCGCCGAGTGCTTGGCCAGGAGGTCCGACACGAGAACGAGGTTCCCGGTGGACTTGGCCATCTTCTGGCCCTCCAGGCGCACGTTCCCCACGCGCAGCCAGGCCCGGGCGAACGGGGTCACGCCAGTCGCCGCCTCCGCCTGCGCGGCCTCGAAGCCGTGATGAGGGTAGGCGAGCTCCTCGCCACCGGCGTGGATGTCCAGGCTGGGACCGAGCAGGGCGAGCGCCATCGCCGCACACTCGGAGTGCCACCCGGGTCGTCCGTCACTCCACGGACTCGGCCAGGCCGGCTCGTCGCCGTGCGACGCCCGCCAGACCGGCACGTCGAGCGGGTCCTGCTTGTCGGGGTCGTCGGAGCGTTCGCCGAACTCGGTGAGCCGGCCGAGCGCATCGCCGCGATCCAGTCCCTGACGACGGGCGACGTCGACCCCGCGGAAGTAGACGGTGCCGTTGCTCTCGTAGGCGTGACCTCGATCGAGCAGGGCCTGGGCGAGCGTGATCACGTGCGGGATGTAGGCGTGCGCACGCGGCTCGTGATCAGGGCGACGCACCCGCAACGCACTCATGTCGTGGTCGAACTGGTACTGCTGCATCGCGGCGAATGCGTCGGAGGCGAACCCGCTGCCGCGCGCGGCCTCGGTCAGCACGTCGTCCACGTCGGTCACGTTGCGCACCACGTGGGTCTCCACGCCGGCCCGCCGGAGCACGCGGGTGAGTGCGTCGACCCACACGAAGGTCGCGGCATGTCCCAAGTGGGTCACGTCGTAGGGCGTGACCCCACACACGTAGACGCGGGCGGCGCCGAGCAGCGGCAGTCGCTCACCCCGGAGGGTGAGCGGCGGCGTGGGGATGAGCCCGTGGGTCACGGGTCCGAGCGTGCCACAGGGGTCAACCTCGGCTCAGGGCCCCTCGGGCCACGGCCATCGTCAGCACCGAACGAGGCTCGTAGGCGACGCGCCACAGACCGCCATGGTTGGCGCCGTGGGTGAACATCCGCCAGTCCTGCTCCAACGGCACCTCGGCGTGGGCGTAGGACTCGGGGTTGCGCAGGTCGTGGACGAGCAGCGCCGCCATGAGTGCCCGCGTCGTCGCCGGCTCGAAGATCTCGACGCCGAATCCGGCCGCCCCGCGGTAGGCCATCGCCAGCAGCCGGTTGCGGACCACCGAGCGGGTGCTCGTGGGCGGCGCGACATTCACCGAGACGCCGACGCCGTGGACCCGCGCATCCATCGCTCGCCAACGTTGCAGCCGCATCGCCAGTGCGTAGTTGGGTCCTTGTTGCTCGACCAGTACGTCGCTGAGCCCGAACGCGTCACCGTCGACGGCGATCTCGGTGCCCTCGTACTGCGGCCGGAACAGGCGGTGTGCCGAGAGGCCGGCCAGCGCGATCGCGGCAGCTGACCGGCTGTGGTAGCGGGCGAGCGACATCTCGACCGCCTCGATCGGAACGGCGTACACATCGGTCGGCGTGGCCAGGAATGCGAGCCCCAGGTCCGAACGTCGCGCGCTGAGACGGCGGATCACGGCATCCACGGCGACCGTCGCCCGCACATGGTCGGCGCCGGGTGTGTAGATGTAGCTGCCCAGGGTGAACGGCCCCGGAAGCGCCCCGATCCAGCGCGCAGCCTCGGGCGCATCGGTGACCAGGTCGAGGCCGGCGTGGTCGGCGAGCTGGTCGTCGGACCGGTCGACTGCCTCGCTCCGGCGGACCGGAAAGCTTAGCCGGCCGGGGTTGCGACGACCCTCCCGGATCAGCCGCTGCCACAGCTGGGGCCGTGGTACGTCGATCGCGGCCACCGTGGCGCCGCGCCGCAGCAGGGCGACCAGCGGGGAGAGCTCGGCCCCGGCGCCGAGCAGGACGAACGAGAGGTCGGACAGGTCTGACCATTCGGGATGGTCGATCACGGCGGTCAGCGCGGTCGCGAAGCCCGGTTCGACGATGCCCTTGGTCTGCCACGTCTGGAGCTGGCGGCGCAAGGCGTCGCCCTCGAGCAGCGCGCCTCGGTAGGGAACGGCCAGCGCGGGCGGTCGACCCTGGCCGTCACCGCCGCTCACGGTGGCGGTCGCGAACCGGTCGGGGTCGGCCACCGACATCCCCGTGGCCAGGTCCATCTCGTCGCGGCCCCGCACGAAACGCATCCGACGGGTCGCGGCGTCGAGCCCGTCGCGCGCGATCCGCGACGAGTAGACCGCCGAGCGGGCCGACAGGTGCGTCAGCGTGCGGATGTGGTGGTGGTAGTTCTTGTGCCAGCTGGGCTCCCGCAGGAAGCCCGTGGCCAGTGCGGTGTCCACCCGGCTGACGGCATCGGCGAAGACGGCTCGGCCCGTTGCCAGGCTGCTGCGTCGGCCGTCGACGACCGGGAAGACGACGCCCTGGGCGGTGTCGGATTCGTCGGTGGTCACGGCGCCCCTCCGGAGCCGTGGGCCGCCCGCTGAAGGCGGTCTCTGATCGCGTGGCCGACACCCTCGTCGGGCGGGAGTACCGCGACCACCACCTGCAGGCCGCGCGAGTCGGCCTGACGCAGTGCGCCGTACAGGTCGCGCGCGTAGCCGACGAGGTCGGTGGGCCGGCACAGGGCGATCACCGAGCCGTCGATCACTGCCGCGTCGTCGATCGGCGTGGTCGCCAGCGCCATCACGCCGATCGGCCCGGCCCCGGCGCCGAGTTCCGACAACGTGTCATCCAGGGTTCTGGGCTCGGCGAGAACCACGCGCGCCGTGGGCGCGTAGTGGGCCGGGAGAGTCCCCGGTGCCCGCACGTCGGTGTCGCTGCATTCCAGCGCGAGACCCGTGATCGCCTCGATTTCGCCGACGGCGACGGCTCCGGGACGCAGGAGCCTGGGGCGGACACCGGTGGCGTCGACGATCGTCGACTCGACGCCGACCCGGCAGGGCCCGCCGTCGAGGATCCGGTCGCGCAACGGGTCGAGCCGGTCACCGAGCTCGTCGAGCACATGCTGCGCGGTGGTGGGGCTCACCCGTCCGAAGCGGTTGGCCGAGGGGGCGGCGACCCCACGGCCGAACTGCGTCAGCACCGCCTGCGTGAGCGGGTGCGCCGGGCATCGCACCCCGACGGTCTCGGCGCCGCCGGTCAGGTAGGCGCCCACGCTGGCGGCCTTCGGCAGCACGAGCGTCAACGGCCCGGGCCACAGGCGCTGCGTCAGGTGCCGCGCGTATACCGGCACCTCGCGCGCCCAGTCGTCCAGCGCGGCGGCACTGCTCACGTGGACGATCACCGGATGATCCGCAGGGCGTCCCTTGACCGCGTAGATCCGGGCCACCGCGCCGGCATCGCCGGCATCGGCGCCGAGCCCGTAGACCGTCTCGGTGGGGAGGGCCACCAGACCACCGGACCGCAGCGCGGCAACGGCCGACGCCACGTCGGTGGTCAGGAGTTCGACGGCAGCCACGGCGCCAGTGTCGTGGACAGGACAGTCCGGCGACAGCAGGTGGGGTCGTCGGGCTGTCCCGTTGCGCGGGTGGTCAGGCCGCGGTCGCGGCGAGCTTGCGCGCCCGGCGTTGCCGCGATCGGCGCAGCGAACGCCGCTCGTCCTCGGTCAGTCCGCCCCAGACGCCGTAGTCCTGGCGGGCCTCCAAGGCGAAGTCGAGGCACTGGGCGAGGACGGGGCAGGCGGCACAGATCGACTTGGCGGCCGCGATCTGCGGAACGGCGTCGCCGGTGGACCCGATCGGGAAGAACAGGTCGGGGTCCTCGGACAGGCACGCGGCGCGGTTCTGCCACAGCATCGGGATACTCCTCGCGAGTCGAACAGGGCCCAGGGCGCGGGCGCGCCGATCCACACCGGGACGCGGGGGAGGGCCGAACGGGGCTGGTCGAGCAGCCGGGCGTCGCTGGTGGCGCCGCCGGACTGCCCCGTTAGGACGCGGCTCCGGACGGGCCGGTTCCCTCCGGACGGGCCGTTTCCGCAGGCGAGGACGTCCCTGTGACGCGGATCACCGGTGGCTCGGTCAGGCGACCTTCGTGGCCCGCAGGTGGAAGACCGAGGAGTCGTCGGTGGGCACCCCTCCGCACGACCACCGGGTGCCGCGATGACAGGTGGTGCGGTCGCTGGCGTTGACCAGGACCACGTCGACCCGCGCGATCGAGGCGTGACCGAAGACGGCCCGGACCGTCGCCTCGCCACGGACCAGCCGCACCCGCTGGACCACGGCCGACCCGTTCTTCTTGTGGATCACCAGTCGAGCGGCCGGCCGGGTGGCGGCGGCCGGGCCGACGATCTCGATCTCGAGGTGGCCGCGCGCCTTCACCGGGACCAGCCCGAGGGTCATCGAGGTCAGGTGCTTCATCCTCGACGTCACGAGCCACTTGGTCGTCTGCTTCGCTCCGCCGAGGCGCTCGGTGAGCACCGGCCGGCGCACGTACCTCGCGTAGAGGCCGCCGTCGAGGTAGAACGACTTGGGTGCCCGGTTGGCCGCCGAGAAGTCGGCGAACTGCGTCGCCAGGTCGGTGTGGCGGGTCTTCAGGGCCAGCTCGACCGCTCGCAACGAGTAGACGTCGGGGCCCACGGCGTCCTGCCAAGCGGTCCGGACGATCGCCCGCCCGTAGCGCTCGGAGAGGAATCGGAAGAACACCCATGAGCCGTACGTCGACAGGTACCCGCGGTCGCGCAGGTCCAGTGACTGGTAGGAGTAGTGGAAGGGACTGTCCTTCAGGTACTGCAGGTTGTCGTTGACGGTCGGGTAGACCTCGTCCTCCATCCACGCCGCCGTGGCCTCCATGAACCAGGCGTCCTCGGCGGAGTCGTAGTTGAACTGGACGTCGTGGAAGAACTCGTGTGCTGCCGTCACGCGCAGGTTGTCGAGGGGCGTGTTGGCGTGTCCGAACTCGCGCGGGGCGTAGTCGTTGTCGAGGACGCAGAACCCGAAGGACTGGCGCCGGTTCTGCTCAGGTGCGCAGAACCCGTAGTAGCCGGCCGCGCCGACATCGGCCAGGTAGATGTCGATCTTGGGAAGATCGGTGTTGCTGTCCGGCAGGTTCTCGCCCTTGTTGTCCGCCTTGGGCGCGTTGTACCCGTAGCTGGTCACCTCGGTGGCCCACACGTGCTCCATCTCGTGCAGCGTGTAGTCGACCTGGTCGGGAATCCCGTTGCCGGCCCCCCGCGTCAGGTCGGCATCGCGCACGTCGGCCGCCCTCGGGTCGTCCGCGCCGCCCACGGCGTCGGTCCAGTGCACGCACAGGTCCGGGCCGCACGTCGCGTGGCCGGCTTTGATCTCCGACTTGGACCATCCGAAGTGGTAAGGATCAGAGCTGCCGTCGGTGGGCCGGGCCAGGATCGCTCGCGCGGTCCGCCGGTCGGCCCCGGACAGCTGGCCGACGACGTGAGCCAGCGCGGCCAGCGTGGTCGTGGGGTCCGGCTTCAGAGCGCTCCCGGCACCGGCCGAGCCCGAGGAGTCGAACGGGGTGGCGGTCGGGGCGAACAGCGCCTCGGCGGCGTGCAGCGCGTCGACCGCGCTCTGGTCCGTCGACGCCGCCGTTGCCGGGGTGGCGGCCTGCGCGGTGGTGGCCGTGGCGGCCACGGTGACTCCGAAGGAAAGGGCCGCGGCTGTCGCTGCGGAGATCAGGCGGGACCGGCGCACCGGGGTCCTCCAACGATTCTGCCGCGCCAAGGCGCACGGCAGTACACCGTAACCCGCCTACGACGCCGGCTGATCCACCCAGCGCGGTGACGTGGTGCGCGGCGGGTAGAGGGCTGTGGACCACACGAGCATCGACGGTGCCCGACCGCGCCCCGCGGCCGCCAGTGCCGGTCCGAGCGTCGTCGCGGTCACCTCCGCAGCGGGCAGCCCGAACGACTGCGCGACGGTGAGCCAGTTCGGTCCGAGCAGGTCGACACCGCGGTGCAGGTCGCCGTCGCGGTCCTGGTCGAACCGCAACATCCCGTACCCCTGGTCGTCGACCAGCAAGACAGTCACCGGAAGCCGTTCCTGCACGACGGTGGCCAGCTCGCCCAGCACCATGGCCAGTCCCCCGTCGCCGACGACGGCCAGCACCGGCGAGCCGCGGTGGGCCGCCCCGATGGCTGCCGGCAGCCCGAAACCGAGCGTCCCCCACCCCACCGGATAGAGCAGCCGTCGGGGCCGCGACACCTGCGCGTACCCGCCCACCCAGTAGCCCGCGACCGCCATGTCGCACACGACCACCCCGTCGTCGGGCCACTCCGCGATGGCGGTCAGCAGCGGGGGGACGTCGGCGGTGCGGGGGTCGTCGGCGATCGCCCGCCGGACGCGTCCACCGATGTCGTACGGCGCATCGGCCCAGGGATCGCGCGCGGCGAGCCGAACGGCCAACGCGTCGGCCACGCGTCGCACGTCGCCCACGATCGTGAGGTCTGCGTCGTATGTGCCCGAGGGGTCGAGGTTCACGTCGATCAGGCACGGCGACATCGGCATCTGAGCGTTGCGGGTGGTCATGCCGTCGAACGCCGTTCCGAGCGCCAGCATCACGTCGGCCTCGCGAACGAGGGCGGACACCTCCGGTTCGTGCGGCGGGGCGTCGACGAGCAACGGGTGTGCGGGAGGCAGCACCCCGCGCGCGGCGAAGGTCGTGATCACCGGCGCGCCCAACCGCCAGGCGAGGTCGACCACGGCGTCCACCGCGCCAGACGCGACGACGCCCCCGCCGACCCACAGCAGGGGGCGTTCGGCGTGGTTGAGCAGGTCGACGGCGGCCGTGAGGTCGGTGGGATCCACCGGCGGCGGGTCCAGCACGTCGGGGCGCGGACCAGCCGGTGCCGCGGCGGCCAGCACGTCGGACGGGATGCCGAGGTACACCGGGCCCCGTGGGTGCTCCAACGCGGTCTGCACGGCCAGCGCGGCAGCCTCGACGGAGGCCTCCGGCGTGGTCGGCTGCAGCACCGCCTTGGCCAGCGGCGCGAACATGCCGCCCTGGTCCGGCGACTCGTGCAGCAAGGCGCCGGGTCGCTGCGACGGACGGTGTCGCACGCGGGGGCCCTCGGGCACGTCGCTGGCGATCACGAGGACCGGTGACCCGCTCGCGGCGGCTTCCCCGAAGGCGGCCAGTGTGTTGGCCGCGCCCGGGCCAGAGGTGACCAGCGCGACTCCGAGCCCGCCGGTGGCCCGCGCCCACCCGTCGGCAGCGAACGCGGCGGTCTGCTCGTGACGCACGCCGACGATCCGGACCGACCGCATGGGAGCGCCGTCGACCCCGATCACCCCGAGGCCCTGGTCGTCCTGGTCGCTGCCGGCCCAGAACGAGAGGTTGTGCGCCCCCGGAAGACCGAAGACGGTGCTCACGTCGGCCGCAGCCAGCACCTGCAGAACGCGTGCCGCCGTGGTGCCGTGGGGGTCCGTGGCAGGCTTCGTCATCGCACACCCAGCCAACCACGCCCGCCAGGGCAAACCCAGCAGCGCAGACCAGCCGTGCACGTGGCAGGAGGCGACATGTTCGAGAAGCGCAACCCGGCCGACCGGTCCGACGTGGTCTGGCGGGGGCCGTTGGCCGGCGCCGACGACCTGGTGGCCGCGACCGGCGTCGCGCGCGTGGCCCAGCGGGGGTGGGCCGGGCTGCCGGCGCCGGTGCGCGGGCGGGTGATCGCGCAGGTCGGGCGCCTGGTCGAGGCGAACAAGCAGACGCTCGCCGCCGTGATCACGCGGGAGATCGGCAAGCCCCACGCCGAGGCACTGGGTGAGGTGCAGGAGGTCATCGACACCTGCGACTTCTTCCTGGGCGAGGGCCGAAGGCTGTACGGCCAGACCGTTCCCAGCGAGATGCCCGACAAGCAGCTGTTCACCTTCCGGGTGCCGGTCGGGTCGGTCGTGGTGATCACCGCCGGCAACTTCCCGGCCGCGGTGCCGTCGTGGTACCTCGTCCCGGCGCTGCTGTGCGGCAACGCCGTGGTGTGGAAGCCCGCCGAGACGGCCAACGCGGTTGCCGAGGCGTTGGCGTCGCTGTTCCGCGCCGGCGGCGTCCCCGACGAGGTGCTGCAGGTGGTGGCCGCCGACGGGGCCACGACCCACGACGGACTGGAGCGGGCCCTGGCAGCGGGCACTGTGGACAAGGTCGGATTCACCGGCTCGACGGCGGTCGGGCGCGTGATCGGTGAGCTGTGCGGCCGCGCCCTGCAGACGCCCTGCCTGGAGCTCGGCGGCAAGAACCCCATGGTCGTGATGGCTGACGCCGATCTCGAGCTGGCTGTGGAGGGCGCCCTGTTCGGTGGCTTCGGGACCGCCGGCCAGCGCTGCACGTCGTTGGGCACCGCGTGGATCCACCGTTCCCGGTACGACGAGTTCCGCGCGGCGTTC
>Ga0302321_100001754_pt1 | contig 18540 bp, 7 predicted proteins | sample Fen_T0_1_FD_202505 | JGI IMG/M metagenome (GOLD analysis project Ga0302321, IMG submission 202505) | Peat permafrost microbial communities from Stordalen Mire near Abisko, Sweden - Fen_T0_1 | ecosystem: Environmental > Terrestrial > Soil > Wetlands > Permafrost | place: Sweden: Abisko...
ATTACGTGCCAGCAGTCGCGGTAATACGTAGAAGACTAGTGTTATTCATCTTTAGTAGGTTTAAAGGGTACCTAGACGGTATAATTAGTCTTAAACAGGATACGGTTATACTAGAGTTATATATGAGGAGGCGAGTATTTATGGAGTAGAGTTGAAATTCTTTGATACCTTAAGGACTGATAACGGCGAAAGCAACCTTTTATCTAATAACTGACGTTGAGGGACGAAGGCTTGGGTAACGAACAGGATTAGATACCCTAGTAGTCCATGCAGAGAATGATGAATGCCATAGATTAGATAAATTTAGTCTATAAATGAAAGTGTAAGCATTTCACCTCAAGAGTAATGTGGCAACGCAGGAACTGAAATCATTAGACCGTTTCTGAAACCAGTAGTGAAGTATGTTATTTAATTCGTAGTTACGCGAAAAACCTTACCACAATTTGAATATTATATTAAGGATGCGAAAAATAAATTTTTTTGTGTCTAATATATTACAAGCGTTGCACGGCTGTCTTCAGTTAATGTCGTGAGATATTGGTTAATTCCATTAAATTAACGGAAACCCTTGCTTTATTTGCGTTAAAAGAAATAAAGCAGTTCACCTCTATATTGGATATGATAACAGGGACCAAGACAAGTCATCATGGCCTAAATATTGTGGGCGATAGACGTGCCACATCTTCCTATACAAAATGATGCAAAAACGCGAGTTTGAGCTAATCTAATTAAAGTAGGATAAAATAAGGATTGTAGTCTGAAATTCGACTGCATGAATAAGGAATTACTAGTAATCGTGAATCACCACGTCACGGTGGATTTAATCTCAGATAGGTACTAACTACTCGTCAGGCGCCGAAAGAAGTGTGTGCAATAAGTTTGGTTCTTATATTATCTATTCTAGATAATTATTTCTAGTTTTTTTTATGTAGAATCTTCGTATGCGTGACTTTGATTGGTGTTAAGTCGAAATACGGTTCGTGTAGTGGAAATTGCACGGGATTGATTAAAGTTAAAAATATAATAATATATATATTTGTTTATAGTTTATCTAAAAACTTATATATATATAAGGAAGGTTCCGTTTGTTGGTATGACGGGTTGAGCTGTAAACTCAATGGTATATTGCCGTCGAAGGTTCGATTCCTTTTCTTCCTATTATAATAAATATTTTTATATTAAAGGCTTATTTCAGCCTTTGTAGCTCAATGGTAGAGCGGGATACTGTTAATATTTTGATAGATGTTCGATTCATCTCGAGGGCTCACACTCTATAGATAAGGCGTGTTGGCTTAATGGTTAAGGCATTGTGCTACGGCCACAATTATACATGTTCGATTCTTGTACACGTCTCTTATGTATTAAATATTTATCTTAATTCAACGCACAGCTAATAATGTCTTTATGAGACTTTATTAGATATTTTGGATGTAAATGAATATTTGACCCCTTTATAATTACTATTATTTTATTATAAATTGCAATATAAGTGATATAGTTATATTATAGGATAAGAGCAAGACAAAAAAAAGTAAATATCTTGGATTTAGTGTTTCTAATCTTATTATATATAGAATTATACTATCCTTAGTTTAAACTTTTTTTACATACATATTAAATACTGTAGCCTCAAATCTTGTATAAGTTAGATGATTCTAATTCATTACATAGGTATTTAATATAATTTATTTTATTTATAAATAAAACCCGAGGTAAAATATAAACAAATCCATGAACAGTCTTTTTATTTTGAATGAAACTTTCACCAATGGTTACAGAGCAGAAGTTTTAGACATCATATCTTTAGTTTCTATTTTATGTGCTATTCTGGTTATAGTAAGTAAAAATCCTATTGTATCTGTCTTGTTTTTAATAGGTCTATTCTTAAGTATAGCTAGTTATCTTATGATATTAGGTTTGAATTTTATAGGTCTTTCCTACTTACTAGTATATGTAGGAGCTGTATCTATTCTTTTCCTTTTCATACTAATGTTAATTAATGTTAGAATAAGTGAGCTAGTAAGTAATACTAGTAATAGTATACCTTTGGGAATACTAATAGCTATTTCATTTAATTATTCTGTCTATCAAATACTACCCTATAGTATGGCTGCCTCTAATAGTTACACTCTTGATCTAAATAACATAGGAAATGATATTTGATCTAATAATTATAGTGATTATTTAAATAAGACCTTTAGACTAAGTAATACAGACTCAGATAATGGCCAAATATTTTTTGTTACTAGTAAGATTTGAGATGGTAACTTATCGGAAACTAGTCATATCACTAGTATAGGTAATATTATGTATACTAGTTACAGTATATGACTTATACTTACTTCAATTATATTGCTATTAGCTATGGTGGGTGCTATAGTGATAACTATAAAGCAGAAAGATATAAAAAAGCATAAAGTTATATAGCAGGAAGGCTTAATATAAAACTAAACAGTAATCCTGCCCATTGCACTTACAAAAAAGAAGGGACTAGTTTCCTTACATGTTGTTCAAGAAATGACCCTACTATTGGTAAAAACCATTTACTGCTGGTACTAAACCTTTACAAGGTCACAATAAACGAACAAAAATTTTAATATATTTTGAAAAAAACTAGTAAATGGTTTTCATTTTTACATGCTAATATAGTTAAAGGTTTAACATGAATTAAAAAATAACTTTACAAAATTAAATGATGTTCTTTAAGTACTTTCTTAATATACTTTATAGCATGAATAGTTATATTAGTTACAGGTGATTTATTTACTTTACATTTATAAGTATAATTTTTTATTCTTTATATAGACGATTTGTTACAATATTTGTTAGAAAGTCTTAAACAAGAAAAATAGATTTTTTAAGTAAAATTTCCGCGTCAAATAAAAGAATGTAAAGGTTTTATTAGCTATGTTGTATTGTTGAATATATAAAACAAAATTGTATGAAATACGTACTTATATGATATTTTTTTTTATTTGTTTTATCTTTTTATATATGATCATGTTCTTTTTTTTATGATTTATAGTGTTAGGGAGGATATGGTTCTAGATTTTTATTGCATGTATTTAACTAATAGATCTAGATAGTAATTAAAAGTAATATAAGTATAAATTTAATATAATTTATAGAAGATACTATATACAAAATAGCTTGCTATATTATATAGCAAGGGTTAGTTTCCTAATTGGTTAGGGGCTTTCTTGTCGTGAAAGAACATATCGGATCGAGGCCGGTCTGACCCGTATCTATTTAGCAGTTTTTGTATATATGTGACAAAGGGATTAGCTCAATGGTAGAGCAACCGTTTTACACACGGTAGGTTAGGTGTTCAAGTCACCTATTCCTTAATGTCGTTATTATAAACGTAATAATAACGACGCATCTAGTTGCAATATAGCCGCTATAAGCCTATAGCCGAAGACCACAAGCAAATGTGTGGTAGGCATATAGCGGTAATAGTACGAGTACCTGCGTGAGTGTGAGTTTAGTAGGCATAAACAGGGAAAGCAGACTAACGTGGTGAGGCTAGTCCTAACGTTCTTAGTCTAGTTCCTAGTAGCCCTATAGCATAAACAGCACAACTAGGTGTGTATGTGTAAGGCCGAATAAGGGTAACACCTGATATCAACGACATCTGGTATGCGTATCTTATAATTAACCATACCATGAAAACAAATAAGACAAAGTAAACTGGTTTACGGATTACTTATTTTACTATATCTAGTTACTTATAAGGGTATCCCTTATAAACTTTATGAGATATTTACCCTTATATCTAGTTACTTATGAGGGTATCCCTTATAAACTTTATGACATATTTCCCATGATACAAGCAGCAAAAATTATAGGTACAGGGTTAGCAACTACTGGTTTAATAGGAGCTGGAGTAGGTATAGGTGTAGTTTTCGGTGCATTAATACTAGGTGTAGCCAGAAATCCTTCTCTAAGAGGTCAATTATTTTCATATGCTATTCTAGGTTTTGCTTTTGCGGAAGCGACAGGTTTATTTGCTCTTATGATGGCATTTTTACTATTATACGTTGCTTAACGTATCATTTAGATTTATTTTTACGTAATAGAAAAAAAAGTATAGCCTACCTATAAGGATATCTAAAGCATTTAAGCTTATAAAATCATATAGAAGATTAAACAAACTATTTTTATCTTTATTAGAAAGATAAAAGATAAATATTATAACTTTATAAAATTTATGGGCTATTATACTAGGTATGCTATTAATTTAGAACCAATATAACTTTAATTTGTTGCCAACCCTTTTAATAAGGGTGGAGGTAGGGAGGGGCATATAAACGAAGTTAGATCTAGGGATGGTTAGTCTCGGATCGGATCGGCCTAAGTATCCGGAGCCGTAAAGAACATAAAAAAGTGATGGACGCTTGAACCTTGAACATTAGGGGGTAGGTAAGAGTCATATTTTACTTGTAAAGGAATTGATAAAGTAGTTTAAGACCGGGCTAGGTTTTACAAGGGATAATAAGTATAACAATGGGAGACGCCCCCTGCCTGTGACAGTGGTATTTTTTTTTAAGCTCATGGACGGATGATTATGAAGGAATGATTTAGTGCTACGTTTATATGCATAGTGAAGTAATATGTATGTGTAAGACCCTTACACATACAAAAAAATAATAATCGAAAAAAATAATATGTTTGTGTAAGATGATTCTTACACAAACATACAAAAAAAAAGTCAAGAGGAAAATAGCAGGGTAAAAAAAGACAATTTGCTTATGTAATAGCAACCCTTTTTGCTGAAAGGATGAGAGAACGGGGGTAACGGCTCACCGATCCCTAAGAGGCTTTAAGGTGGCTAGTTATTACCTACGTTGTATAGTCTTTATTACTAGCTAGTTTCAATCTATTTCGCAGAACAAGTTTAAATATCATTAGTAACCTAAGAGACTGTTACTAAATGTCATTATTTAATCGGTTAGTATATAGCATGGTGGAGCTCGCTATATTACAGCCTAAGGTTTCTGCGAACTGACTGGGTAAGTGCTCATTACTCTACTGAAAAGTATATGTAGATATAAAATATCTATAAGTGCCGGGGGTGCTCGTTAACCAACACTATCTAGTTGCATTTTACAGATTAAGAATAATAAAAAAAAAAAAACAATTGTAATGAAATATAAAAAATTTATACGTACATACACAAATAGCTATACACTAGCTAAATTTTTTGGGGCTATCATAACGTCAGTATTAGTGGCATCATTTAAGTACTACTTATCCGGTAATTTTCATATTGAATACTCTGAAATTTTTCAGAACATGGGTTTAGGGTTGTTAGGCTGAACTATAAACACAGGTATAGTAGCTTGATTAACTGATTACTTAGATATAAAAGGTTTTAATTTCAGTATAAGACAGATTATTTATGGTCTTGACTATATTAACACTGGAGATGAGCCTAAGGACTTTAAACCTAAATTATATAATGCCATGGATTCGGATTCGGATTCTGGACCAAGTATACCTTTAGATAAAGGTAAAGGTGTAGACAGGGAAATGTACCCTCCTTTTGGCCAAAATAAGGATATTAGTAAAGGAGAAGGGTTAAGTGAAGACAAAATATTAGATAAACGTACTGCTGAAGAAAAATTAGCGGCATCGCCTGTACCTTTTGAGCCCCCTATGGTTACATGATCAAGATATTTCCCTGGTATTGATCCTGCCAAACCTAGAGGTACTAATCCCGGGCCAGGTTTTAATGTACCTGGAGGGGTAGTGCCTATACGTGATGATATATGTAAACATATAGATTATAATACCAATATTTTAAATCAATTTAAGAAAATGGATTTAGAAACGGCTATTGAACAAAGAAATAATAATTTAATTTTTGTTAATGTAATAGAAACCAAATTAAATTATGCTAATAATGCCTTATCTAATGTACCTACTATACCAACAACGGATTATGAATTTAGATTAAAAAACCAAATATTAATAGATTTGGATCAATTAAATAGGGATAAGGTTCGGGCTGAAGCGAGGTCAATTTTGCTTTTATCTAGGATACAATTTATAGAAGGTCAAATAGGTAAAAAAGAACCGTAAAGTTATTGTTCCCTTAAAAGTTCTTTATCGTTAGATTAAATCTTACTAATATATATATATATATTATTTATATATATATTAGGGTTACGTAGTAGATGGTTTCTACATTTTGATTGCAGATCTTAAATAAGGGGTTCGAATCCTCCGTAATCTTAAATACAATAAATACCTAAAGCTGTAAGCACATGGTATATTGTTTTTTGTAAAAACAATAGGTTTCCTTATAATCTATATATTATAAATGAAACTGATGTAAATTTCGGTGCCTAAAGTAACCATACAGCTGTGTATGGTGTTGGTAAAGATCAAATAATATTGATCCTGTGGGAAATTAGGTTTTTTCTTATTTTTCTTATTTGCCTATATGTTGCTTTCAATTTTATTATTAATACCCTTGTTAGGTATATTTACTATTTCCACAACTATGACATATGAATTGTCAGGTAAAATTAAAAAGAGGATAAAAACAATAGCTTTAACTACATCTGTGATGAACCTTTTTGTTTCTCTAATTGTTTTTATATTGTTTGATTTTAGTAGCAATCAATTTCAGTTTGTACAAGAATATCACGAGATAAGTTCGTTTGATTTCTATCTGGGTTTAGATGGATTGTCTATCTACTTTGTTTTATTAACAACAATCATAACTCCTATTGCTTTATTAAGTAATTGAAACTCCATAAAAGAAAACGTTACCTCTTATGTAATAATTATTTTATTACTAGAAACCTTACTTTTAGCTGTATTTTTAGTATTAGATATATTGTTATTTTATATATTTTTTGAGAGTATATTGCCTCCATTATTTATATTAATAGGTTTATTTGGATCAAGCAATAAAGTGAGAGCAAGTTTCTATTTGTTTTTATATACTTTATTTGGTTCATTGTTCCTTTTACTATCTATATTAACTATGTCTTCAATCATGGGTACTACAGATTTTGATGCTTTATATAAAACCAATTTTAATTACTCTACACAACTATTTTTATTTTATGGTATATTTATAGCATTTGCAGTAAAAACTCCAACTATATTTTTAAATACTTGATTACTAAAAGCTCATGTTGAATCACCTTTAGGTGGTAGTATAATATTAGCTGCCATAGTTTTGAAATTAAGCTTATACGGTATCTTTAGGCTTATTTTACCTTTATTACCTAAAGCTTCCTTAGATTATACGTATATAATATATCTTATAGGTGTTATCACCATAATATACGCCAGCTTTAGTACATTAAGAACCATAGATATTAAAGAATTAATAGCTTATAGTTCTGTCTCACATGCAGCTGTATATCTTATAGGAGTATTTAGTAATACAATACAAGGTATAGAGGGTGGTATTGCTTTAGGGTTAGCGCACGGTTTCGTATCAAGTGGTTTATTTATCTGTGCGGGTGGTGTATTATATGATAGATCTGGAACTAGACTAATTAGTTTCTATAGAGGTATTGCTCAAATAATGCCTTTATTTTCTATATTATTCTTTATATTATCTCTAGGTAATTGTGGTGTACCTCTTACTTTAAATTTTGTAGGTGAATTCATGTCTCTTTATGGTGTATTCGAACGTTTACCTCTACTGGGTGTATTGGCTAGTTCATCTATAGTATTTTCTGCTGCATACACGATATATATGTTTAATAGAATAGCTTTTGGTGGATCATTTAGCAAATTCTTTGAAGCTAATTTAAGTGATTTGAATAAGCGAGAATTCCTTATATTATTTACATTAGCCCTATTTACCGTTATATTGGGTGTGTACCCTGCCCCTCTATTGGACGGTTTACACTACTCTGTTTCATCATTAATATACAATAATTAATTCCTTATCTATAAAACATCTTAAATAAAACGTTAATATAAATACAAATTTATATTAATTTATTTAAGTATACTTAACGAGCTTTTTTTTTAAGCTTGTTATTATTGTTTTTATATTAGTAAAGGTAAGCGCAACAAATAAAATAATCTTTTGTATTATATTACTTTTATTTAGTTAACTTTACTGGCATTTCATTGTTGGTTTAACACCCAGAATAAGAACAGAAATATATAAAAAAAATGATATTTTTGAAAAATCATCTATTAAAATTGGTTAACTCCTATTTAATCGATTCACCACAACCATCCAACTTAAGCTACCTATGAAATTTTGGTTTTTTTTACTAAGTGTTTAGTTATACAAATAATTACAGGTGTAACTTTAGCAATGCACTATAGACCTACTTTTATTTTTGTCGTCCAAGTCTTCTTGCTAATCGTGGGGGGGTGTTTGAATGATTATAGCTTATCTAACTAAGCTCTGTAGCCCAGCTAAACCCGAAGTTTTCGGATGCCTAATACTGGATTCAGGTTTAGATGAATTAGTAGAAAAATTAGGTAAAGTTGGTTTAGGTCCTATACGGCTAAAAAAAAAGAATTAAACATGTTCGTAGACCTGATGACTACCGTCATCAGGTTCAGGTAATGGTAGCAGAGGCACTACTAAACCGGTACCGATTTAACATAACCTAGCGGGGTTACTAAACCTAAACCTAGTACTAAACCAAAACCTAGTAAAAAAGGTAACAATAAAGTAATATTTGCATTATTATTGCTATTAGCCTTAGCCTTTGTTTTAATTTTCCCTTTTTTTAATTTAAAGCGTAGTGTTAATTTGTTGTTTTATTTTTAATGGCTTACAACCTATATTCATGTATATAGGTTTATAAATACATACTAATTACTAACTGTGCTTTTTATGTTAACTAAGAAGCTCAGAGGTTAAGCCTCAGGAAAAAAAAATTATGTATAGAAATAAATACCTTTTATTTATAAAGTCTAAACATTATAATGTTTAGGCTTCTTGTATTTCTTATTAGCTCAATGGTAGAGCAGGATACTTCTAATATCTAGATCCAAGTTCGAGTCTTGGATAAGAGTTCTATTTTGTTTAACAATAAACATACATATAAATGTCTACCCTTGTATGATAATTTATCTATATAAACGGGTATCACATAACTAATCTTTTTCTGGCTCACTGTCATCAGCCTTTTAATCTTAAAAAAATAAATTAAATTTCTTATATATAGCGAAAGCTAAAAGATAAAGGATTACTTCCCTTTTAAGATAGTTATTTTTTTTTAAGATATAGATACAAATAAATGTCTACCCTCGTGAGAATTTATCTCTAGAACGGGGCGTCAGAAAATTAATATTTTGCTAGCTCACTGTCATCAGCCTTCTATTAATTCATGTAATACATCTGACCTCTCATTTAATTCGTTTAAAAGTACAGAGGATTCTGGTGAGAGTAATCGGTCGGATCTAGCAGTTATAAAAACAAATATCTCTTTATGAACAGAAAGATGATTTTTATCTTCAAATGCTAAAGATATAGGTACCTTATACCTAATCTTTGCTTTATTTTCTGGATTATTAGGTACAGCTTTTTCTGTTCTAATTAGACTAGAGTTAAGTGGACCAGGTGTACAATACATTGCCGACAACCAATTATATAATAGTATAATTACTGCTCATGCTATATTAATGATATTCTTTATGGTTATGCCTGCCCTAATAGGAGGTTTTGGTAATTTTTTATTACCACTATTAGTAGGGGGTCCAGATATGGCATTTCCCAGATTAAATAACATAAGTTTCTGACTTTTACCACCCAGCTTATTATTATTTTTATTTGCTAGTGGTATAGAAAACGGAGCAGGTACTGGTTGAACACTATACCCTCCATTAAGTGGAGTACAAAGTCACAGTGGGCCAAGTGTGGATTTAGCCATATTTGCCTTACACTTGTCTGGTATAAGTAGTTTACTGGGTGCAATAAACTTTATAACTACTATATTAAATATGAGAAGTCCAGGTATTAGCTTACATAAATTAGCTTTATTTGGATGAGCTGTGGTAGTTACAGCCGTATTATTGTTACTATCATTACCTGTTCTTGCGGGAGCCATCACAATGGTTTTAACGGATAGAAACTTTAATACTTCATTCTTCGAAGCTGCAGGTGGTGGTGACCCTATTTTATACCAACATCTTTTCTGATTCTTCGGGCATCCAGAGGTCTATATATTAATTATTCCAGGTTTCGGTATAATAAGTACTGTAGTATCTGCTAGCTCTAATAAGAGTGTGTTCGGATATTTAGGTATGGTTTATGCCATGATGTCTATAGGAGTATTAGGTTTTGTTGTATGAAGTCATCACATGTATACAGTTGGTTTAGATGTGGATACGAGAGCATACTTTACAGCCGCTACACTTATTATTGCCGTACCTACTGGTATTAAAATTTTCAGTTGATTAGCTACATGTTACGGTGGATCTATACATTTAACACCTGCGATGTTATTTGCATTAGGTTTCATCTTTATGTTCACAATTGGAGGATTAAGTGGTGTTGTTTTAGCTAACGCATCTCTTGACATTGCATTCCACGACACTTACTACGTAGTTGCTCATTTCCACTACGTATTAAGTATGGGAGCAGTATTTGCATTATTTAGTGCATGATACTTTTGAATACCTAAAATATTAGGTTTAGATTATAACAGAATGTTAGGTAAAGTACATTTCTGAATTCTTTTCATCGGTGTTAACGTTACATTCTTTCCACAACATTTCTTAGGTTTACAAGGTATGCCAAGAAGAATTAGCGATTACCCCGATGCATTTGCAGGTTGAAATTTAATTAGTAGTTTCGGTAGTATAATTAGTGTTATTGCTACTTGACTATTTTTATACATTGTGTATATTCAATTAGTGGAAGGTAAAGCTACAAGTAGATACCCTTGATTAAATCCTGAATTCTATAGTGATAGTCTTCAAACATTACTGAATAGAAGTTCCAATAGTTTAGAGTGAGCATTAAGTAGCCCACCTAAACCTCATGCATTTGTATCTTTACCTTTACAATCTGGATCCTTTACTAATTTAACCAGAAGTAATTTTCAAGCGCATCCATTTCATTTGGTTTCCCCCTCACCTTGACCTTTATATACTTGTGTATCTTTATTAACTTTAACTACTAGTGCTGTGTCTACTTTCCATGGATTTAATAATGCCAATTTATTATTACTTTCAGCTTTTTTAACGGTGATTTTATCCATGTCATTCTGATGACGTGATGTTATAAGCGAGGGTACATATTTAGGAAACCATACTCTAGCAGTGCAAAGGGGATTAAATATGGGTGTTGCATTATTTATAGTTTCAGAAGCACTATTTTTCTTAGCCATTTTTTGAGCTTTTTTCCATAGTGCTTTATCTCCTACTGTTGAGTTAGGTGCTCAATGACCCCCTATGGGAATAGAAGCTATTAATCCTTTTGAATTACCTTTACTTAATACCGTAATTTTATTATCATCTGGGGTTACAGTAACTTATGCCCATCATTCTTTAATCGAAGGAAACAGATCAGGTACTTTATATGGTTTACTAGCCACTCTAGTATTAGCTATTATATTTACTGGTTTCCAGGGTGTAGAGTACACTGTATCATCTTTCACTATAAGTGACGGAGCATTTGGGTCATGTTTTTACTTTGGAACTGGTTTCCACGGTATCCATGTTATGATAGGTACAGCTTTTATAGCAGTGGGTATGTGACGTGTGTTAGCTTACCATTCTACAGAAAACCATCATCTGGGGCTGGAATCTAGTATTTTGTACTGACATTTTGTGGATGTAGTTTGACTATTTCTTTTTATTTCTATTTATTATTGAGGTTCTTAAAGTGTTACTAATCTAGCGGGCAAACATACAATAACATGTAAGGCCGAATAAGGGTAACGCCGAATAACGGTAACGGCGAAGATCGGTAACGATATCTGGTATGCTTAATGAGATTAAATATAAAATTGGAAAAATAACCGTTAGATATAAGTATATATTTTTATTTCTTATTTTATCTTCTTATTAGCTCAATGGTAGAGCAGGATATTCCTAATATCTAGATCCAAGTTCGAGTCTTGGATAAGAGTTTTTTATAATAGATAATTGGATTAAATATATACAAATATTACTCTTTTGTAATACCCTTTTGTATTATTTTGTTTTTATTAATTTACTTATAATAGATAGCTTAACAAAATATTTACTATTTAGTAAATATAAAGCTATTTTTAACCTAATAATTATTGAGACTTAAATGATTTAAGCGTTAATATAAAGAAGTCTTTTTAAATTAGATATAAAAAAAAAATGTTATTTGCACCAACTTTAATTTCTATTGTGGAAGTTTTATTAGTAACCGTACCTGTCTTAATGACTATAGCTTATGTAACTGTAGCTGAAAGAAAAACAATGGCTAGTATGCAAAGAAGATTAGGTCCTAATATAGTAGGATACTATGGTCTTCTACAAGCATTTGCCGACGCCTTAAAACTTCTTTTAAAAGAATATGTTTCACCAACACAAGCTAACTTAGGTTTATTCTTTCTTGGACCTATAATAACATTAATATTTTCATTACTAGGATATTTAGTTATTCCTTTTGGACCTGGTTTATCTTTAAGTGATTTTAACTTGGGTATACTATATATGCTAGCAGTATCTTCTTTAGCTACATATGGTATATTATTAGCAGGTTGAAGTGCCAATAGTAAATATGCTTTTTTAGGTTCACTAAGAAGTACAGCACAACTAATAAGTTATGAGCTAATACTAAGTAGCGCTATATTATTGGTAGTAATGCTAACAGGTAGTTTAAATTTAACAGTTAATATAGAAGCTCAAAGAGTTGTATGATTCATAATACCTTTATTCCCTGTGTTTATTATATTCTTTATTGGTTCTGTAGCGGAAACTAATAGAGCTCCATTTGACCTAGCCGAAGCGGAGTCAGAACTTGTGAGTGGGTTTATGACAGAACACGCTGCCGTGGTATTTGTCTTTTTTTTCTTAGCCGAGTATGGAAGTATTGTATTAATATGTATTTTAACTAGTATTTTGTTTTTAGGGGGTTATTTATATGACTATTTACCCTTGTTTAGTATGATGGAGTATATTAACTTTGAATACTACATAAACAATTTACATAATGAAAGTTTATTTTCAGATCCTTTATTAGAGGGATTAATCTATGGTTTAACTCTGGGTGTAAAATCTTGTATTATGATTTTTGTCTTCATATGAGTTAGAGTTTCATTCCCTAGAATACGTTTCGATCAATTAATGTCTTTCTGTTGAACTATATTATTGCCAATCGTTATTGCTTTTGTTATTTTAGTTCCTTGTATATTATACAGTTTTGAAATAATTCCTAGTAATATTCTTTTATTATAGTATTCAGCGTTATTGTACAGTATTTTTTTTTTGCCTTATTAATTTATAAATGAAACCTATGTAAAAACAATAGGTTTTTACTAGTTGCCTTATTAATTTATAAATAAACCCTTAGATAATATGTTTTACTTGCCTTATAATTGATTTATTATAAGTAAAACAGGAGTTAGGTTTTTTTAAGCAAGTACGCAGTTTCCTTACAATTAATTTTATATTAAATGAAACTGATATAAATTTCGGTGCCTAAAGTAACTATACAGCTGTGTATGGTGTTGGTAAAGATCAAATAATATTGATCCTGTGGGAAATTAGGTTTTTTCTTATTTTTCTTATTTGCCTATATGAAAACTTACTTCATTAATAACCCTGTAGATTTCATTATACTGTTAAGTATAGTTGTAATGATTGCCATTTTGAGGATTATAGTTAGCTTAGACTGGTCTTATAACTCTCGTCTATCAGCTACCAGACTATCCTCTAATGGTGGTATTTCTGGTGCAGCAGCTGCTTCTTCAGCTGCAACCAATGGTACAGCTCCTGCAACCAATGGTACAGCTCCTGCAACCAATGGTACAGCTCCATCTGCAATTAATGGGGCTACTGCTACCAATGGTGCAGATGGAGCTGCTTCATCTAGCGGTACTGGAAATTATGAATTTATGTCTAGGCAAATTGCAGATACTCAATTGGAGTTGTCACGTTTAATAGCGGAAAGGACTAGGTTAAACAATTTTAATTCCTCGGCGGGTGATAGAGACCATCTGGTGTCAGAATCCGTTAGTTCGAACGCTTTACTGATATTTGATAGTAGTATACGTACTTTAAGTAACAGGTTAGAACATTTAAGGGATATTATAGATCAATTTAATTAATTGAAACTCCATAAAGGAAAACGTCACCTCTTATGTAACAATTATTTTATTACTATAACGTTACTTTTAGCTGTATTTTTAGTATTAGATATGTTGTTATTTTATATATTTTTTTATAATAGTATGCGGGCCTTTAAGCGATTAGAACAATTAAGGGATTTCTGGTTCAATTAGATTAAATATAACAAATTAACTAAGTTTTTCTTTTGGATTTTATTTTCTATTAACTCTTAGAAATATTAGCAGTGTAGATAATAATAGTATAATACTGTTTGCCATCAGTTTACTTTATGTTTACATACATTTCTATGTTAAATGACAAGTAAAATACATTATTGAGAGATCTAGTTATAGAATGTTTTTATACCTTTTATTTCTACAAATCTAAACAATATAAATATATGTATGGTTAGCTAATTGCTATAATAACAAATTAGCTGTAACAATATTTAACTGTAAGTAATTTTCAAGCGCATTCACTCCTATTGGCTTATCTCTCACCTTGACCTATATATATTTGCGTATCTTTATTAACTTTACTAGTGCTGTATCTACTTTCCATGGATTTAGTAATGCCTATGTATTAATAGTTTAAGAAGGACTATTTTATTGGTCATTTCTTGAGCTTTTTTTCATAGTCCTTTATTCCCTACCGTGGAGTTAGATGTTCAATGACCTATTCATATAACTAAAATTAGTATTATTTAGTTGTATTATTATAATACATCGAGACCTTAGTTTAATGGTAAAATACGAGACTTTTAATCTTTGTTATACGGGTTCAAGTCCCGTAGGTCTTAAAAACTTATTTGTTTTTTCTTATAGACGGCCATAGGTTAATGGTAGACCTTTCGTCTTCCAAACGATTTGTGTCGATTCGAATTCGGCTGGCCGTATAATATAAAGTTGTCTTATTGTCTATTCTTATCTTGTATTTTGTTTTTGTATTTAATAATATAAAGGAAAAGTTGCTATTGGTAAAGCGAGATATTTGCTAAATATTGTGTTATGCACCTGGATGTTCGAATCATCTCTTTTCCGTAATAAAATTTAGAGATAAAAAATGCAAAGTTTATTAATAAACTAGTTCAATAGGAAAGAGCATAGTTTAATGGCAAAATCTGAAGCTTCAAACTTCATCTTCTCAGTTCGAGTCTGAGTGCTCTTGCTTTGTACAACTATATTATAAAAATTAAACTTAATTAATCTGTAGTTTATTACTATAGTTATTAAATTTAATCTATTCATAATGTTTTAAATTATATAAGTTATTAAATACGTTAAAGGGTAATATATATTGTTATACTGATTCCTTAGCTTAATAGGTAAAGCGTATTTTTGATAAGGATGTGTTCGGAGTTCAATTCTCTGAGGAATCATAGGTTTATAATATAAAACCAGTAAAAGATAAAAAATATGCTTAAATTTAAAAGGGAAAGGCTTTATAAGAGAATTGACCGAGTGGTTTAAGGTGATAAGCTTGAAACTTATTTGGTTTAATAGATCACATCCGTTCGAATCGGATATTCTCTGTCTGGCGTAGAATCTAGTAATAGTAAGTAAGCATATCTAATATAATTGTACACGGATTAGAGCCAGGCTGGTTAGGCGCCTCATTTGGGTTGAGGAATTGTTATGTTCGAATCATAATAATCCGAAAATATTTATGCCTCGGTCTAACTACTATTAGTAATATGATAGATATCAAATCGATATTTTTATACTGCCATGGCGTAGTATAAGAAAGTATATAAAGAAACTATTAGGGATACCTTGCTATATATTAAAGAGAGTGTTTAATTTAATTTGTGTTTGAAGATATAAAGTAAACACATGAACTCTTAGAGAAATTCAGTAATAAACGAAGTGAATTGAAATATCTTAGTAACTTCAGGAAAAGAAATCAAACGAGATTCTATGATTAGTGTGAATGAAAGTAGAGCAGCCTATATTAATATCAAAATTAAAAAAATGAAATCTAATAATTGATGTATTAAATAAGTAAAACGGGCAAACCCTGTTTGAAGATAAAGGGGAACCTTCCTCTAAGGCTAAATATAATATATAAGCGATAGCGAATAGTAGAGTGATGGAACGGTTTGAAGTAGTAGTTTTATAAGCAGCTCAAGTAAAATTTAAATAAAAAATAAGAGCGTACCTTTTGCATAATGGGTCAGCGAGTTAATGTTAGATGCGAGCAGCAATGCCAAGATAAACCAATTATGAAATAATGAATTAGTATCTAAAATTAGACCCGAAGCCTGGTGATCTTACCACAGTCAGGGTTATAAAAGCCCGAACGGTTTATCGTTGTAAAGATATCCGAAGAACTGTGGTAAGTTAGTGAAAGACAAAACTGACTAGGATAGCTGGTTTTCTGCGAAACCTATAAAAGTAGGTAATTTAAATTACATCATAGCAGGTACAGAACTGTGATCTCAGGCAACTTACATTGGATTATAGGGCGTAAAAAGTCTATAATTAATAATTTTGCATATATCGGGCAATCGTGAAGATTTTATCGGTGAGTATTCGCACTCGGAAGGGCAATGATGAATATTGAATAATCGGACATAGTACGATAAGGTTGTATGTCTAAAGGGAAACAGCCCAGAACAAGAGTTAAGGTTCCAAAATTATTGTTAAGTGAAATTAAGGAAGTTTCTATCTTATACGACTAGGAAATAGGCTTAGAAGCGGTCCATTTTTTGAAGATCTCGTAACAGAGCACTGGTTTAGTAAATAATGTTTGCGCATATATTTATAAGGATAGTTGCACCGAAAATTTAACGGATCTAAACAATATACCGACACCTTGTCCATATTTATTAATAATTTATTATTATATTTAATGGGGTAGCAGAACGTTGGGTAAATCTCAGATTTATTCTTTTTAAGAATTCTTATTAGATAACCCAAGTGAGAATGCTGACATGAGTAACGAAAAAGGGGAAACCCTCGCCTAAAGCTTATGGATTTTGTAAAGTAACGGCCTCTAAGTTTACCAACCTAAAGGATTAAACGATGAGCAAATCTTGGTTACACAGTAACAACCTTCTTTTAAAGTGAGGAGGGTTCTGGAAAAACAGTAACCGTCTTATGGCACTAACCGTAATAAACTAAAAGTATGTACGGTATAACCTAATATCTTTTTTTTTTAAGATATATATAAGACAATAAAACCGTACCTAAATACTACCCCAAGTAAGCTAGTAGAGAATACGAAGGCGTTTGAGCGAACAATCATTAAGGAACTCGGCAAACTAACTACCGTAACTTCGGAATAAGGAGAGCCATTCCTCCTGATTAATATCAGGTAAAGAATAGGAAGCATGGAATAGTGTTGTACGACTGTTTAATTAAAACAAAGCACTCTGCAGTAAGATAATAAATCAAAGTATTGAGTGTGATTTCTGCCCGATGTCGGCTGGTTAACGGATTTGCTAAGTTGACTAATATAAGCTTGGCTTCGAAGGAAACCCCGATCAATGGCGGCCTTACCGATGAGGGTCCTAAGGTAGCGGAATACCTTGGCCGTTAAATGCGGTCTTGCATGAATGATTTAACGATACAACAGCTGTCTCAATGATTGGCTCAGTGAAATTGGAATAACTGTGCAGATACAGTTTACCTCTAGTTAGACGAGAAGACCCTATGCAGCTTTACTGTTGCTAGTTATTGAATATGATAATGCATTAATTTTAGAGTATAAGGTGGCGTTAGCAGAGTTGAAACACCTTTATTTGAGTTTTCATATTGGTAAACGATGTTTACATGAATATTTAGTGTTATTTGCACTATATTATCATTAACCTTTATTAAGGGACAATTGCTAGGAGGCAGTTTATGCGGGGCACAGATCCCATAAAAAGTACCTGGGTGTATCCAAAGTTATATTAGTAAAATTATCATAATATACTTATGATAACTAAGATGTTATAGAATATCTTTTTTTTTAGTTTGTTATGAGTTATAGCTTTAGCTATAACTCATTCGCTTTAATATCTATTAAGTTAGAAATCAAAAAAAATTTTTTTTTATTAGGTAAAATTTTATCTATATTGAAAATAGATGTAATTAAAACAAATGTAGTAAACATGATAATGTTTAATACTTTTTTTTTAGTTTTATTATTAGTATTCTTATATATTATATAAGAATGTAAAAATGGACTAATAATATTATTATGTAAAATACTTGTCAAGTTTAATGGCTAAATTTTGCTTTACTGTTTGATTTACACATCTATCAGTCGCGTAAGCGGGGCATATGATCACAAGACGCAGAAAGG
>Ga0302321_100001755_pt1 | contig 18529 bp, 11 predicted proteins | sample Fen_T0_1_FD_202505 | JGI IMG/M metagenome (GOLD analysis project Ga0302321, IMG submission 202505) | Peat permafrost microbial communities from Stordalen Mire near Abisko, Sweden - Fen_T0_1 | ecosystem: Environmental > Terrestrial > Soil > Wetlands > Permafrost | place: Sweden: Abisko...
TAGGCTGCTGGCCCGAATTTCGGAGCAACGGCCCGTGGACGACGAGGCCCGGCAACCCTCGTCGTCCGTGGAAACGCGGCCCGCGTCGCAAGCACCCCCGAGCTTCCGCCGCATTGATTCGGAAGCGCCGCTCCGGCGCCCGGATGGGCTCGAGCGCGTAGAGCTCAGCGTTTCCCCGCGATTTTCTCAGCTTTGCCGAAGCATCGAGGCGTTCGAGGTACTCGTGCAAAAGGGACAGTTCTTGAAGGCAGCGGTCGTCCTCGCAGACATTTCGGAGTCGCTGAATCACTTCGATCCGAGGGCCTACTTTCCGAGTCTGTTCGCACCTTTTGCGTCCCTGTACAGCAAGCACGTCAACGCCCTCACTGAGCAGACCGATGAGCGGTCCCCGGCGTGGCAGGCACTTCGGCAACACTATCAGGTCGACCTACAAGGTTTCCTCGAGAGCTGAGCCGTGACTGCCGCATCGGATCCCACTGACGAACTCACCGCATTCGAGCTGCGGGTGAAGCAGGACGCACAGCGCTTCGACCTGTTGCCGCTGGTGCGCCTGCTCCTGCAGAGCGGTTACGACTACGAGGAAATTTTGTTCGAGAGCTCGAGCGAAGGGCGGTCTGCGGCCCTGGTAAGGGCGGTGACGTTTCGTAAGCGCCCGATTCGATCGGTGCTGATCACGGTGGAAATCGGGCTCTTGGGCGACAACAGCCTGCTTCCGAGCTACTTCCTGCGGATTGCAGAGCAAAGCCCCAATGCTGCGCAATTCTACGATTTCTTGCGCTTCTTCGATCATACGTTGATCGAGAATCTATTCCGCGGCTTGCATCCGGAATTCGGCGGCGCCTATCATTCTTGGCGTGGAATTTTGGCGTCGATTCTACGCATGGCGCGGCCCGCTTCACCCGGAACGCTGCACTGGATCTTTCAGCTCTACTTCCCCGAGTTGAGCGTTCGCGTCAGTCGGCGGCGAGTGAGGCAGTTGAGTGACGTGCACGCATTTCACACCGGGCGCTCGCGCTTGGACGGTTCGGGCATTCTCGGGCGCATCTATGCTGCGGAGGTGGCCGGGCTGCAGGTCGATCTGATTGCGCCCGATCAGGTCGATCAGAGCGGGCGCGAATGGTCGGACGTGGTGCTCGCGCGGCTCGACCACCAACTCTTCCCGCTGCTTGCGCCATTTCGCCTGCCATTGGTCGTGCGCTTGGTGATCTTGGCGCATGCTAGCTGGGCTCACGTCGACGACCCACTGGCGGTCGAGCAGGGCTTCCTAGGTTACGACCGCTTGCGCGACAAAGTGGAGGTCAAACACACGACCGTCATGTTCGATGGTGTGACCGGTGCACGGGCCTCCGGAGGGCCGGAGGAAAGGAAGAGTCACCCTGTTTCTAGCTAAGCATTTTCTCGGTCTGCCGGTCGATGAACTAGAGGACATCGAGCGAAATCTCGGCTTCGTGCTGTCGAGCAAGCGCGCTTGCGGCTACTTCTTGGACAACTTCGGCCTGAGCGAGATGACATTTCGCACGCCCGAAGAAGCCGTCGTGCGTCTCAGCGCCGAAATCGAGGAGAACATTCGCTTGTATGAGCCGCGAGTCGTGCTGCTCAAGATCGGCGAGGTTTACGACGACGGCGGTCGGGTCAAGCTGGTGGTCCGGCTGCGCGTCCGAGCTCATGACGAACCGATCCGATTGGTCATCGATCCCACGAGCGGCAACTTTCACTTCGAGACGGACGAACCTGCGCTCTAGCTAGCCCCGGGACGAGCGACCCGTAGAAAGCGCCACCGTTGCCCGCCCAGGCCGCTCTTGCTCTCCCGGCAAGATACACGGGCGTTAAAGATCTCGCTTCCGCCGCTGGTTTAAGGGGGTAGCTGGCGTGAAATCGCGGGTACCGCTAAGGATGGCCCCGCCGCCAACCCGTTTGGCAAACCCCGTCATGCAGATTTGCGCACTCAAACGCCTCGTTGGGCCCAGCATTTGGGCGAACTATCCGGTGCTGGAAGCCTGGGTCGATCTGGGAAAGTACGAGGATTTTCCGTCCAATACCTTGCCCGGCTTCAACCAGAAGCTCATGCGCTGGCTACCGACGATGGTCGAGCACCGCTGCACGATCGGGGATCGAGGCGGCTTCTTTCAGCGCCTGGAGACCGGCACGTGGCTCGGTCACGTGCTCGAACACGTGACGCTCGAGATCCAATCCCTGGTGCACGCCCCGGTCGGCTTTGGGCGCGCGAGAGAGACGAGCGAGCGCGGCGTGTACAAGGTCGCGATCGAGGTCTTGGACTTCCGCTTTGGTGAAGCCTGCCTGAAGGTCGCGCACGAGATGATCATGGCGGCCGCAACCGGCGGCGACTACGATTTACCGTCGTCGCTGCGCGCGCTGCGGCAAGTCGCCGATGACTGCTGCTACGGGCCGAGCACGCAAGCCATCGTGGATGGGGCCAACAAGCGGGGCATCCCGACTTTACGGCTGACCGACGGTAACCTAGTTCAGCTCGGTTACGGCAAAGCTCAGCGTCGCATCTGGACTGCCGAGACGGACAGCACTAGCGCTGTCGCAGAGAGTATCGCTCACGACAAGGAACTCACGCGGCAATTGCTCACGTCCGTGGGCGTGCCGGTGCCCGCGGGGCGGATTGTGACCAGCGCCGAGGACGCTTGGGCTTCGGCTCAGGAAATTGGGCTCCCTGTAGTGGTCAAGCCGCAGCGGGGAAACAAGGGCCGAGGGGTCTCGATTCAGTTGTCGGACCGCGACGCGGTGCTGAGTGCCTTCACCATCGCCGAGAAGGAATTTCTGCCGTCCACCAGCGTGGTCGTCGAGCGCTGCATCCCGGGACGACAGCATCGGGTGTTGGTCGTGGGGGACAAGGCCGTGGCGACCAGCGGTGGTCAGCCTCAGACACTGAAAGGCGACGGCCTACATACGGTCCTCGAATTGGTGGCGATCGGAAATCGCGATCCGCTCCGGGGCGAGGACGCGGCGCAACCGCTTTCGCCCTTCTTACTCGACGGCATCGCGCTCGATTTGCTCAAGCGCCAAGGCTTGAGCGAAAGCTCCGTGCTCAAGGCGGGTGCATCGGCGGTGCTGCGCCACAACGGTGATCTGACGATTGACGAGACGGATCGCCTGCATCCCGAGACCGCGGAGCAGTGCGTGCTCGCGGCGCGCTCGATTGGTCTCGATATCGCCGGCATCGACTTGATCGCCGAGGACATCTCTCTGCCCCTGGAGGCACAAGGTGGCGCGGTGATCGAGGTCAATTCCAGTCCTGGCCTGATCATGCATTTGAAGCCCCAGGTCGGCGTCGCGCGTCCCGTGGGCGACGCAATCATCGGGCAATTGTTCGGGCCCGAGCAGACTGGGCGCGTGCCCTTGTGCGCGGTTTCGGGCACCAACGGCAAGACGGTCGTCACCGCCTTGATCTCGCAGATTCTCCGCGTCTCCGGCCGCAACGTAGGTGAAGTCAGTTCCCAGGGGCTGCGCGTGGGCGAGCGAGTCTTGGGCTCTGGCGATCGTTGCAACGCCGAAAGCATGCGCCGTGCGTTGATGAATCCGTATGCAGAAGCATTCGTGTTCGAAACCTCCGAGCCGAACGTGCTCGACGAAGGTGTCCTCTTCGATCGCTGTGAGGTGGCGGTCGTGACCAATCTCGGCTCGGGTGACCACCTGGGGAAGAAATACGTCGATGGCTTGGTGACTATTGCGAAAGCCGTGCGCGCGCCGGCCGACATCGTTTTGCCGACGGGCCACGCCGTTCTCAACGCGGATGACGCGGGCGTGCTCGAGATGGCGTCGCACACCAAAGGCAAGCTGCTGCTCTTCTCACACGACCCGAACTCGCCCGCGTTGCTCGAGCACTTGAAAAAGGATGGGCGCGCGGTGCTGCGTGACGGCGAACGAATCGTGCTTTGCCACGGCGCTCGCCGAATTCCGCTGCTCGAGCTGGCTGCATTGCGTTGTGCCGTGCTCGGGCTACCCGCATTCTTGGTCGACGATCTGCTGGCGGCGGTTGGGGCAGCCATCGCGCTCGGCGCCGGCGCCGAGCAGATCCAGGCGGGGCTCGCGGCATGTCTCGACCAAGGGGGCATCACGGCCTTCGGACTGCCGGTAAGCCCGGCGAGGCCGACCGGCGGCCTCCTCGTGGTCACGCCAGCGCGCAATTCGTCCGCGCTCGAGGCCTGGGGCCGACATTTTCTGCAGCAGTTTCCCGGCCGGCCAGCCCATGTCGTGTTCGAGCCCTCCGCCGACTGGCTGGCGACCGACGTGGCACCGCTACTGGGGCAACTTAGTCAATGGTTCTCGGATATTACGATCGTATTGAATTCTGAGATCGGTCCCCTCGTCGAAGCAGTCGAGATGGCGCGCCCCGGGCTGCACAGCCGGCCAAGTGGCCAGTCATCCGACATCATGGCTAGTCTGGATCAATTGCTCGAGGGTCACCCCAGCGCGGATCTGGTATGCGTCTGCCCCGCAAATGCGGCGGGTTTTCTGGGCGTGCAGCGCCATCTCGAAACAAAAGGTCTGAGCCGCAGGAGTGTTGGCGGCCTTGCCTCCGTAAGACATTGCCGATGAACATCGACTCGATTCGCGCCCTCTCGGGCCCCAACCTTTGGTCTGACCAACCGGTCCTCGAAGCCGTGGTCGTTCTCGACCAACCCGGCTTGGGTGCCGAAGCGCTCGGCCGTTTGTGTGGTTCCTTACCGTCTGCGCTCGGGGCTGCCCTTCGCCGTGACTTCGTGGCCGCTGAGCCGGTAGCGTCGTGGGCGGCGCTGCTCGGCCGTTTGGTCGTCGGTTTACAGTCAGCCGCCGGATGCGCCGTTGGTTTTTGGACCTCGCGTCCCCTCGGGCACGCCGCGCAGTATCGAGTCGCTGCAGAATACACCGAAGAGCCGACCGGGCGCCGGGCCCTCGAGCTGGCCCTCGAGTTGCTGCGCGCCGCTCGCGACGCCCGCCCGATGAATGTCGAAGCAGAGCTTTTGGCACTGCGAAAGCTCAACGAAGACATCCGTCTGGGGCCGAGCACTGGCTGCATCGTGCGGGCTGCGCAGGAGCGCAAGATCCCGGTGCGCCGCTTGACCGGCAGCTTGGTCCAATTCGGGCAGGGCGCCCGCCAGCGCCGCATTTGGGCCGCCGAGACCGATCGCACCAGCGCCGTGGCCGAGTCGATCGCTCAGGACAAGGAACTTACCAAGTCCCTACTGGATGCGGTCGGCATCCCGGTACCGAAGGGGGCGCCGGCTTCGTCCGCGGAAGCCGCCTGGGCAATCGCGCAGGAGATTGGCCTACCCGTAGTCGTGAAACCGCGCAGCGGCAATCAGGGCCGTGGCGTCTCGGTGCGGCTCCGAACCCGTGAAGCCGTCGTTTCCGCCTTCGAAATTGCCTTTGCGGCGGACGGCGAAGTGATCGTCGAACGTCACGTCGAAGGGCCGGATTTTCGCCTGTTGGTGATCAATGGTCGCTTGGTCGCGGCCGCGCGCCGCGAACCGCCGCAGATCACCGGTGACGGACAGAGCACCATCACCGAGCTTGTTGCCGAGGTGAATCTCGATCCGCGCCGTGGCGACGATCACTCCACATCGCTCAGCAAGATCGTGCTCGACGAGATCGGCCGCGAAATTTTGGCGGAGCAAGCGCTCACTGTCGATAGCGTGCCAGCTCTCGGCAGGGTGGTGGTGCTGCGCCGCAACGCCAACCTGAGCACCGGCGGCACTGCCGCTGACGTCACGGACACCGTTCACCCGAGCGTCGCGCAATGCGCGGTCGAAGCTGCGCGGATGGTAGGTTTGGACGTGGCAGGCGTCGATATCGTCGCGGCCAACGTCACCGAGCCGCTCGAGCTGAGCGGTGGGGCGATCGTAGAAGTGAACGCCGCGCCCGGTTTGCGCATGCACATCGAACCGTCGAGCGGTGTCGGTCGCCCGGTGGGCAAGGCCATCGTTGATTCCATGTTCGCCGCGGGCGACGACGCGCGCATACCGGTCGTCGCCGTCACCGGCACCAACGGTAAGACCACCACCACCCGTTGCATCGCGCACCTCTTACAACAGCGCGGCCTGCGCGTCGGTATGACCTGCACGGACGGCATCTACGTGGAAGGTCGTCGGATCGACACCGGTGATTGCAGCGGCCCGAAGAGCGCGCGCGCGGTGCTGGCGCACCCGCACGTCGACGCCGCCGTGCTCGAGACCGCGCGCGGGGGCATGCTTCGTGAGGGCCTCGGCTTCGACTGGTGTGACGTCGCGGTCGTGACCAACGTCGGTGAGGGCGATCACTTGGGGATGGGCGGCATCCACACCGCCGCTGAACTCGCGCGCGTGAAGGCGATCCCGGTCCGACGCGTCTCGGAGCGCGGCGCGGCCGTGCTCAACGCAGACGACCCACTGGTGGTGGCGATGGCCGGCTTGTGCCGCGGCGCGGTGATCTTCTTCAGTCGCAACGCCGAATCACCCCGCATCGTCAGCCACCGGGCGGCTGGCGGCAAAGCCGTTACCGTGCGCGACGGCTACATCGTAGTCTGCTCCGGCAAAGACGAACGCCGCGTGGCGCAGGTGGACCTGCTGCCGCTCACCCACGGCGGGCGGATCGGCTTCCAGGTCGACAACCTGCTGGCCGCGGTCGCAGCCGGTTTCTGGCTGGGACTTTCGGTAGATGCGCTGCGTTTCGGCGTGCAGACTTTCTCCAGCGACATCGGCACCGTGCCTGGACGTTTCAACGTGCTCGTGCACCGCGAAGCCACCGTCATCTTGGACTATGGGCACAATGCTTCGGCCCTCTTGGCGTTGAACGAGGCCATCAGCAAGATGCCGCATCGGCGACGCAAGGTCGTGTACACCGCGGCCGGCGATCGCCGCGACGAGGACATTCATCGCCAAGCCGAAATCATCGGCGGCTTCTTCGATGACGTGTACATTTACGAAGACCAGTGCACGCGCGGCCGCGCGGATGGAGAAATCATCCGTTTGATGCGGGAAGGCATGCAGCGCGGCAAGCGTCCACCGCGGCGCATCCTGCAAAAGTCCGGGGAGCTGGCGGCGATTGCCGCCGCTATCTCGGGCCTCGAACCCGGCGATCTCCTGCTCTGCCAGGTCGACCAGGTCGATGTCGCACTCGACTTCGTCAAGGGTTTGTTCCGTCAAGCCGAAGCGCGCCCGATCGTACCGATCGCGCAGTTCGCCGCGGCCGCGCTGGCCGCCCTCGGCATCATCGGCGGCGGCTGACCGGCGCCTCGAACTCTGATTTCGTGACGCCGGGGGCGTCATCGTTCGAGACCCGTGTGTTCGCGGCATGACCGCCGTCAGCGGCTCACGGGTGCAGGATGGACCGCTTTGCGCTTGTTGATCCAGAACAAGATGGCGGGCAAGAGCAGCACTGCGGCAAGCACGGTGGAGACTTCGCCAACGGCGGCAGCGAGGCCGAAGCTCTCGGTCGCGCCGTTCATGGAGAACATCAACGCGACGTAGCCCAGCGTGGTGGTGAGCGAGCAGAGCACGACTGCGCCGCCGGTCTCGACCAGTGCTTGGGAGAGGTGGGCATCGTCCGTGAGCTCACGGCGCTTCATGATGTTCAGTGCGTAGTCCGCGCCGACGCCGATGCTGATTGGCAGCGCGACGAAGTTCAAGAAGTTGAGCTTGATGTCCTGCCAGGCCAAGAACGTGACCAACCAAGACAGGCCGACCACCAGCACCGAGAGCGCGAGCAGGCCGCTTCTCTTGCCACGAAAGGCCAAGAAGATCACCGCCAGCGTGCCGACGAAGCTGAGCAATATCGCCTTCGGCGCATCGTCCCTGATCGACTGGAGCACGTCGGCGAAAATCACCGGATCGCCCGAGCCGTAGATCACGTCGCCATTCGGTAGGCGGGTTTCACGAAAGGCGTCTGCCCAACGTTGGAGATAGTGCGCATTGTACACGCTCTCGCCCGCCGTGGGCACGATGTACACGATGCGCCCGCGCTTGCCCTCGTGATCGATGAACGGGCGGGCGATCGCCTCTGGCAGATCGACCATGTCGATGGGGGCGATCTGGGCCGGAATGTAGTCGTTGATCTTGGCGTAGTCCGGGTCGCTCACGAAGCCGCGCTTGTGTCCGCGCTCCACGCGATCGCGAATTTCGCTCAAGAGCTGGATCTTCTTCGGTTGATCCTTGGGCAAGATGTCGAAGACCGTGACTACCTTTTCGAATGGCCTCAGGTTCGCGGGCGCAGCGTCGCGCCGTTTCAACAAGGCCGTGACCAGCGGCTCTACCTGGTCGACGCGATCGACGACGATGGCGCGACCGTCTTGCCCTGCGCGACCCACGACGTCGTCGACACGGCCTGCCAGGGCGCTGGCCTCCGTTTGGCGCTGCGCTCGGCCACTGAGCATCGTCCGCAGATTGTATTCCATCGGATCTTGCACGAAATAGTGTACGGCCACGCTGACGGTGACGAGGCCACTGAACAGACCGAACAGGGCGATACCGCGGGGAGCATGCTCGGCGGCCCACACGAACGGATAGCCGTAGAAACCTCGCGCCTTCGAGCGCCAGCTCGGCGCGCGCCCGAACATCGGGCGGATGCGCTCGGTGATTGCCAAGAGCGCCGGCAAAAGCAGGTAGGTCGAAATCCAACACAGCGCCATACCGGAGCCGCCAATTACACCGAAGTGTTTGAAGCCACGGAAATTCGTCACCGCGAGCGACCCGTAGGCAACCATTGCCGCTGCTGCCGCGGCCAAGGTTGCGATGTGAGTTTCGCGATGCGCCGTCAGGATCGCTTCCGAGATCGACTGCTGAGCTCGGCGCGCCTCGATGTAGCGCGCCATGTACATGATTCCGAAGTTGATGCCGTTGCCGGCGATGATGCTGACCAGAAAACCACTCGCGGTGTTCAGGTAACCGATGCTCAAGTCGGCGGCAGCGAAGGCCCACGTACAGCCGACCAAGATCGTGATGCCCATGCAGGCCAACACGCGAAAGCGCAGGAAGAACAACAGCACCACGCCCAAAATCATGCCCACGCCCCAAACGCCGACTTGCGTCAAATCATGGGTGATCTCGTGGTGCGTTTCCGCGGCCGTCACCAAATTGCCCGAATAACCGACGGTGAACTTCGGATCCCACGCTTCTGGCTGTATGCCTCTGACCAGCCTCTGGATCTGCGAGCGCAGCTCGAAGGCCAGCGGATCCATACTGCCGAGTGGCGTTCGCACTAAGATCACCCCATACGTCTCGCCTTTGGACTTCCCGATGTAGTAGCCGTCGGTGCCCGGTTGCTTCTTCTGCGTCTCTTCGATCTTCTTCTTGAACTTGTCTTCGAGCGCCTGCACGTTGAGCGGCGGCGGGATATCGCCCTTGTCGGTGGCGCCTCCGCTGGTCGCGTCGTCCAGCCCGAGGTCCATCCCGCCCTTCTTTTGAACCTCGTAGTCGTAACGGTCGACCACGTCGTCGTGAATCTTCTGGACGTCTTCGAGTTCTGCATACAGGTGCTTGTGCGCGCGAAAGAAGTCTTGCACCTCGCGTGTGCCGTCTTCGACCGTGGTGACCAACCTCGGGTCGAGCTGGCGAATCCGTGGCGCCAACGTGTCGACGAAGCGCTTCAGCGCGTCGACGTTTTCGCTCTTGGCCACCACGCTCAGGGTCGAGCTGGAGGTGAGCCGTTCGGAGATCCGGCGCGCCTCGATCACGCTGCGCTTGCCGTCTGGGAGCAGTTCGGAGAAGGCCGTGCGCAAGGTCAACCGCGATGCCAAAAAGCCCGTCGGAGCCAAAGTCAGCAGGACCAAGAAGAGCACGGCAAAGGGCCGGCGATTCTGAAATTCTCCCAATCGAACGAGCAGGCGTTCTAGCCACGAGGGTCGCATCGCGGGGCAACCTAACACAGCTTTTTTGCTCGGAGGCCGACCCGAGCGGCGCAAAATTGCCCTAAATTTCGAATCAACGACGGACTGGGTCCTTGAATAGCTTGCGTTGCAGCGAGCGCCGGTGAATGCCGAGGAGGCGCGCCGCCTGCGAGATATTGCCGTCGCAGTCACTCAGCACGCGCTGAATGTGCTCCCATTCCACACGCGCGAGACTCGGTACGTTGAGGGCTCTGTCGCTCGGCGCGCCCGACTTGCCGGCGAACGCCGCCAAGATCTGGTCGATGTCGACCGGCTTGCTCAGGTAGTGCACCGCCCCCGCGCGCACCGCTTCCACGGCCGTTGCGATGCTGCCGTAGCCCGTGAGCATCACGACCACGCTGGCCGGGTCGATCGCGTGAAGCTCCCGAACTACGTCCAAGCCCGATGCCCCGGGCATGCGGAGGTCGACGACCGCAAACTCTGGACTGTCTTGCTGAGCGAGTCGTACCGCTTCCGCGGCGGTTTGTGCCGTACGCACCTCGTAGCCGCGATCTCGAAATGCCTTGCCCAGCCGAGTGCGGAAGACGTCGTCGTCGTCGACTACGAGTACGGAGCGCGCGGCCCGGTCGATTTCAGTGGTCATCAGGGCCTCCACGGTTTGAGCATGTCGCGCGGCACGGTCAAGCGCGCCACGGTGCCGCCGCCGGGTCGCGCCGCCAAGGTCAGTTCGCCTCCCATCTTTTCCGCGAAGGCCCGCGCCAAGAACACGCCGAGCCCGAGACCGCGGCCGGCTGCCTTCGTGGTGAAGAAGGGTTCACCGATGCGATCCTCGGCGTGTGCCGGGATGCCCGGCCCAGAATCGAAAATTTCGAACGCCGCACGATTTACATCCAAGCGTGTCAGAACTCGAACCGGGTCCGTGCTGCCAGTTTCGGCCTGAGCGTCGAAGGCGTTTCGTACCAGGTTCAGCAGCACCTGAACCAGCAGTTGCTTCGGAGCGATGAGCTCCGACAGCTCGCCCTCGCGCTCGAAAGCGAGTTTGCCCCTGCCTGACCCGAGCGCCTCGGTCAAATCCTGCTCCACGCCGCGCACACTGACTTTTGCCAGCATTTCCCCTGCACCTTCGCCGGCGCGGGCTGCCATTTGCTGCAAAATCTCCCGGCAACGCTCGACTTCTTGACGAATCAGCCGGACATCGGGGACGAGCGCGTCTGCACCGGGGCCCTTTGACAAAGCGTGTTCGAGTTCTTTGGCCACCAGGGCGATCGTCGAAAGGGGTGTCCCTAGTTCATGCGCGGCGCCGGCCGCGAGTGTGCTGAGCGAGGCGAGCTTTTCGTGCCGCACGGCGGAACGCTGCAACTCGAACAGTTCGTGCTCGCGCGCTTGCAGTGCGCTGGCGACCCGCGACACGAAGTGCACGACGAAGCCCGCTGCGAGCGAGTACGCCAGCCACATGCCTTGCAAATGCATATTGGAAGCACCGTGGTGCATGTGCATCGCGTGCGGGTCGATGGTGTGCGAGGGAAGCACGAACAGCGCCGCGAATGTCAGCGACGTAAGACCGGCCACGAGCCAGGCCGAGCGCGGAGGGAGCAAGAGCGCCGCGAGCGCCACGTGCACCAGATAAAATACGCTGAAGGGGTTGGATGGCCCGCCGGCGGTCAGGAGCAGCCCCGTCAACGTGATTACGTCCAACAGCAGGACCGCAACGAGCGCGCGCCCCGAAGGTTCGGCCTTGCGCAGCCAGGCCGTGAGCGCGAGGTTGCTCAGTGCAGTGATCGAGATCAGCCCAGCTACCAGGGCCAGAGGCAACGAGACGCGCAGCGCGAGCTCTGCCAGGCCGACAATCGCCAGTTGGCCGGCGATCGCTAGCCAGCGCAGACGCACTAGCCAGGCCAGGCCGATCTTGGGGGCTGTTGCCACGGAGGCGGGCGTTCGCAGAATCACCGTTGGAATCTAGCAGACGCCCCTGGAGGCCGCGCTGCGACGAATTGCCGCGTGTTTGGGACATACCGAGGCGGCGGCAGCCTTGGTAGGAAACCAGTCTCGAAGGGTGAACGGGCTGGAAATCGAGAGGAAAGGAGCAGCACGGCAGCGGGATCGGCTGGGCGGGATGGGGGTCGGGCTGGGCTGCTCGATTCGCAGGGGGGAGAGCTGTTTGGATCGCAGCGCCAACTCACGGCCAGGGTCTCTTGTGTCTAGCTCAATGGACTCGTTCCCGAATTGCTCCATCGATGTCCGGCGCCGGACTACCCACTCGAAGCCCGAGTCGCGCGATGTTTACGAGCGCGTACGATCACGACGCGATCCGAGTGACGTCGCGGTTTCCTGGTTGCCGACAGCAACGCTCACGGTGCGCCGACTGCCCACTATGCCCCCGACTCAAACCGCGCAGTTTTTCCGCTCGGGCTAGCAGAGCGCTAGCTCCACGATGCGAGATCGATCGATCGCGCAGCGAAGCATTGCCTTGCTGTTCCGGTCATGACAATTTGTACGGGTGCGCATAAAACCTGTTGTCTGGCTCCAGAGGTTCGTAGCGGTTACGGCGACTTCTTTCGCGCTAGCGTCGTTGTACTCCGCATGCTCTTCGAACCGCGCGTTCGGCGACCCGAGCACGGCGGGGGCTGGGGCTGGCGGTGATCGTGGCGGCGTGGCAACCAGCGGATCGTCTGGGGCGAGCGACGAGGCGGGTTCCGGCAACGCGAGCGGCGAAGCGGGCGCGGGCAACTCGGGCGGAGATGGCGACTCCGGCGCGGGCAACCCGGGCGGCGACGCGGGCAGCGGGAACGCTGGCGAGTGCACACTTCCCAAGGACTGCGAGGGCGTCGACAACGACTGCTCGCAACGTACATGCGAAAACGGTAAATGTGGCTTCGACTACGCGAAGAGCGGAGTCGTGGTCGGCGCCCAGGTGGACGGAGATTGCCAGAAGCTGGTCTGCGACGGCGCCGGCGCAATCAAGAGCACGGCGGATGACACGGACAAGCCCACGGACGGGAACGTGTGTATCGTTCGCGCTTGTAAGGATGGCGTTCCCTCACAAACGCCCGCGCCCTCGACCGCCAGCTGTGGCTCTTCCTCGCAGTTCAAGTGCGACGGCAAAGGCAATTGCGGTGGCTGCCAGGTCGATGGCGACTGCGGTCTGAACAACCTGTGCGCGACTTACAAATGCATGGCCGGCACGTGCATGAACACGTTCGTAAAGAGCGGCGAGGGCAACCTCGCCAATCTAGCCGGTGACTGCAAGAAGAACGTGTGCGACGGCATGGGTGGTCAAACGACGATTGCCGATGCCAACGATCTCCCGAACGACAACAAAGTGTGCACGAAGGACGTGTGCACCAACGGCGCGCCCTCCAATCCACCGCTCAGCAATACCAGCTCCTGCGGCACGCTCAGCACTTGCGACGGAGCTGGCGCGTGCGTATGTAGCGACCCGCACGCGTGCGACAACGTTCAGTGCGGCGTGATCACGAATGGTTGCGGCGCTCAGGTCACGTGCCCGAACAAGTGCACGGGCGTGAACAAGTGCGGTGGGACCGGTAACCCCAACACTTGCGGTTGCACCCCGACCCACGCGCTCAACTGCGGATCGCAATGCGCAGGGAGCATCAGCGACAATTGTGGAAACACGAAAGACTGCGGATCGACCGACTGTCAGCAGGTCTGCCCGGACAACTGCGGGAGCAAGTCTTGCCTCTCGACTTTTTGCTATTGCACCGACTGCAATGGCTAGCCTGCCTGATTGCCCATCGCGCGACGGGCAATCGGCAAATCAGCGCTCGAAGCAGTATACGGGCGCTGATGTAGAGCAGTTGGCGGTGGAGAAGAATTGCCAGGAACCCGTGGTGCAGCGGGGAGTACCGACCTCGGCCGTTCCGCTAGACGTCGTCCAATCACCGCAATTGCTGCCGGTCACGCCGGTCGAGCTCGCGCCGGTCCAGGGGCGCTTGTCGAGCGACTGGGACTGATCGGCTGACAGGGAAATCGGCGCGGCGAGCAGTGCACCGGCACCGAACAGCGCGCCGGCGCTGGCCAACGGGTAGTTGTCGGCACGGCGCCAGGTGCCGGTGGGGAGTGAGGCCAGGCCACACTGGGCGGTCACCCGACCACTGCCGCCGAGCACGTGGCAGAGCGCGTCGTCGTCGGCCGTGCCCAGGTAGGCGAAGAACTTCGTCGCGTTGGCGTAGCCTGCATCGTCGGCTTCTGTTTGACAGAGCGAGTCCGCCGCAGTCCTGCCTGCATTCCCAAAAACTTCTCCCTTGCTCACGAAGGCGCGTTTGCCGCTCGCTGCGTGCAGCGTGCTCGGCCCGAAGAAGCTTCCCCCCACCTGCAGGCAGATCAAGTGCTGAGCCGCGTCGCAAGTGCTGCTGGCTCTGGCGTACTCGAGCAAATAGTCACTGCTGAAGGTGTTGGTGAGGCCGTAGCTCGTTTCTTGGCTCCAGCCGCTGCAATCGGAGATCGTACTATTGGCGGCTATCGCGCCCGGCTCGCTGCCTATCCATACGGAGACCTGGGTGCCGAGGTTGCCGTCTGCAAAGCGGGCGAACGGAGTTTCGAAGTCGTCGGCTGCGATCTGATCCGCGCCGTTCACGATCGGGTATCCGAGCGGGCTCAGCCAGGGTGCCGTGTCGCTCGGCATCTTGGCTTGCCCGCACTTGTCCGCGACGAGTCCGTTCAAACCGAGGGCGCGGCAGGCTGCGTCGTAGCTTTGGTGTGCCGAGAGCAGCGCAACGAACTTTCCTTTGAAGCCGGCCGCGTCGGCCTCGAACTGGCAGACGCTGTCAGCGGCTTCGATCCCGGTCACCGCGACGGTCGACGCCTCCGACCAGGTACTGATTTTTCCGGAGCCCGATTGCTTGCTCAAGAACGCGACACGCGCGCCGTTGTTCGAGCCGCCCAGAGTGGCTGAAGTTTGGAACGACGTACTGTCGACGAGCTGGCCCGCCACCCGCAGCTCGTAGTCGATTGGCAAGTGATAGAAGGCGAGGGTCACGTCGACGCTCGTCGAGTCGACGCGAGCCACCGAAGTCACCCGTAATCTGCTTGGCTTGTTGGGGACGAGCTTCAGCTCGAGTGACGCGGCGTCCACCGGCTGCTTGAACACCACGCGCAACTTGCCGTACTCGAGGAAGCGCGTGTGATCGAGGTCGATGAGATTCGGAATGACGCTGCTAAAAGCCCCTGCCTCGCCACCCGCGCCCGCGCTGGCATCAGCGCCGCCCGCTTCGCTTCCTGCGGTCTCCGTCCCGGCCGCGCCCGCTTCATTTCCTGCTCCGGCGCCCGCCTCGCCGGTGCGGCGGCCGCCGCCCGAAGCGTTCGTGCCGCCCGCGCGCCCGGTCCCACCTACGCCCGAAGAGCCGCCGTGCCCGGCATCACTGCTGCCGTCACTGCTGCCGCACGCGAACACCAGACAGGCGCCAATCGACCCAAGTACCCAAATGCCATTGCGCATCACCTGGTAGCGTAACACGTGTCGCATTGGTTTCGATGCTCACGGTGCGCATCGTTTACGCGCTTCGTAAACGATTATTCTCGGCATTCGCCGCCGCGGTGCGACGTACCCAAGATAACGTTTCTGATTCCACAGGAGGCTCTCTGCATGAGGTCGTTGTTTGCTTTCACCGTATTGGCCGTGCCCTCGCTTGCGTTCGCCGCGCCAGCCGCCCCCAAGCCCAAGCCCGTCGTACCGAAGGCGACGCTCGCGCCCAGGGGAGCCACGGCCAAGGCATCGCCGACGCCGGACAAAGCCAGCCCCAGCGCGGCCGCAAGCGGCCCGCTGCCTGCGGGTACCTCGCACAACCCGCCAGTGATTTTGGACGAAGCCAGTGTCTCGCTTTCGCTCGGTACCCAGAGCGATCAAGGCTACAGCTTCCGTGCCTACGTCGAGATGTCGGGTTTCAGTTCCAAGACCGATACGGCGCGACTCGAGTGGAAGCAGAGCGGCAAGTTGCTCGCGACGGCGAAATGCAAGCTGTCTCGTGACAACAACGGAAACGGTAGCTACGTGACGGGTTACTGCGAGTACGACGGCACTCCTCTCAAGGCAAAGGGCGACATCGAAGCTGACCTGATCTATTGGGACGATCAGACCGAGAAGGATTACCTAGTTCGCACCTTCAAAGCGAAGGCGTACGACTTCAAAGGTCAATGGGAGACCTGGCAAATCTTCCCCGACGACGCGCTCGGTTCGGCCTGGGCTTGGCAAGGCTACGAGCACGCTGGTGACTCGACCTATCGCCGTGTGAGCTTTTACATTTGGTTCACCACCGGTGAGTACTTGAACGAAGGCACGCTGCGCTGCACGGTAGATGGCACGAAGAAGCTCGCCGACATCCCACTCTCCCCGCAAGGCGGGTCGGAAGCCGTCACCATCGAAGCCGACGTGCAACCGCTGAACGGCGAGCGCATCCAATACAAGTGGCAGAAGATGAATCTGATGGCCGACGTGCTTTGGGGTCAGCGTTCCACCTTGCAATACGACATGCCGAAGACGCAGCCCAAAGACACCGTTTTGTCCGACAATCCGGGCAAGTGGGAGTGCAACCTGCGCCACGAGGGCAAGACCATTCGTCAATTGATCTTCAACGTGGGCAAAGACGGGATGATCGCCCAAGACGAGATGCAGAACGGCCCAGGCGCGATCCCGACGGTGAGCAAAAAGGTCGTGCTGATCGACATGCGGTTGACCAAGGATTCCGCGTCGTTCGACAAGCGCATTGCGCCCGAGGCGATGAAGAAGAGCATGGCGTTCGGCCTACCCTGGCCGAATCACCCGAAAGTGAAGACCATTCAGGCCTCGTTCCCGGCTAAGAGTGGACAACCGGATCCGAAGTAACTTTACGGTGCGGTCTCGGCGCGGGTCAGTGCCCCGCGTCGACCTTCACGCTCTTGTCGACCTTGCCGAGCAGCAGCACGAGCGGCAGAAATAGCAAGATGACCGCGCCCGTAGCGAAGAAGGTGTCGTTGAACGACATCACGAGCGCTTCGCGATTCACGATTCCGTTCAACGAAGCGAGCGCTTGGCGCTGCGCGTCGAACAGCACCGCGCCCTTGGCCATGAACGCTCCACTCATGGCATGCACGCGTTCCGCCAACGCGGGATCGCCGAGCGGCATCTTCTCGACCAGCACGGCACGGTGAAATGCTTGGCGCTGCGTCAGGAGCAACGTCAGGAGCGCCACGCCGATGCTGCCGCCGAGCTGTCGCGTCAGGTTGAAGAAACCGGAGGCCGCAGAAATATCCTTCTTCGGGATAGGTCCGAGCGTGGCCATGTTCAGGGGCAAGAACATCGCCACCGTTCCGATCGAGCGGATGATCAAGGGCCAGAAGAAGTCGTCGACGCCGGTCTGCGAAGTCAGGTTGCTCAGCTGGTACACGGCGAACACCAGGATGGACGCGCCAATCACCAGGGCAAGCCGCGAGTCGATTTTGCGGATGATCTGACCCGCGCCGATCATCGTCACCGCGGAGGCGAGCGCACTCGGCAACAGCAGCATGCCCGTTTCCTGTGACGTATAATGCATCAGCGACTGCGCGAAGATGGGCACGGCGAACAACGTGCCATAGAGCGCCATCCCGACAATCACGCTCAAAATGCTGCCGGCCCAAAGCGAGCGATAGCGCAGCACCCGCAGGTCGACGACTGGCACCTTGCTCTTGAGCTCACGGTACACGAAAGCCACGAGCGAAACGATGGCAAGCACGAACAGCACGCAGATCATGCGCGACTCGAACCAATCCTCGGAGTTGCCTTCTTCCAAGAACGTTTGCAGGCAGCCCAAACCCGTGGCGAGCATCAAGATCGCGATCCAGTCGATCCGCGAAGTATTCTTTTGTTCGCCGTCTGGCTTGAGGCTCGCTGAACACATCAGCACGGCCAGAATGCCGAGTGGCACGTTGACGAAGAAGATCCAACGCCAGCCGATGTTGGTCACCAAATAGCCGCCGAGGGTCGGCCCGATTGCCGGCCCTGCGATCACGATCGCGCCGAAAAAAGCCTGGGCAACGCCTTGCTCTTCCTTCGGAAAGGTCTCGAACAGGATGGCCTGTGCCTTCGCCAGAAGGCCACCACCCATCAAACCCTGTAGCACGCGGGCGATCACCAGCATGGGCAGGGTCGTGGCCAGGCCGCACATGATGGACGCGACCGTGAAACCCACGAGCGAGAAAATGAAGTAGCGCTTCTTGCCGAAGCGGTCGCCCAGCCAGGCCGTGAGGGGCAGTACGATCACGTTCGCTACGGCGTAGCCGGACACGACCCAGCTCACCTCGGCCAGCGTCGCGCCCAGGGTGTTCTGCATGTCCGTCAGCGCGACGTTGACGATGCTGGTGTCCACGACCTCGAGCAACGCGCCGAGGGCAACCGCGATTGCGATCGCCCATTTGCCGCCCGCTGCCGCGCGCGGCTTGGCTTCCAGAGCCAGGCCGGACTGTGCCATGAACTTCTATTTCCGTTTATTTGCGAGTGTCGACCGTCAGATCCACGCTCATGCCAGGACGCAAAGTGACGCCCACGGGCAGCTCGTGCAGTCGCACACGAACCGGCAAGCGTTGCACGACCTTGGTGAAGTTACCGGTCGCGTTGTCGGGGGGAAGCAACGTGAACTTCGCGCCGGTGGCACCGGAGAAGCTCTCGACTTCGCCCTCGAACGGCGTGCCGCTGAAGGCATCCACTTCGACACGCGCGGATTGTCCGACGCGCATATTGGCGACCTGCGT
>Ga0302321_100001756_pt1 | contig 18529 bp, 9 predicted proteins | sample Fen_T0_1_FD_202505 | JGI IMG/M metagenome (GOLD analysis project Ga0302321, IMG submission 202505) | Peat permafrost microbial communities from Stordalen Mire near Abisko, Sweden - Fen_T0_1 | ecosystem: Environmental > Terrestrial > Soil > Wetlands > Permafrost | place: Sweden: Abisko...
GGCCACGAAGAAGAATAGTAGCGGGCGGACTTGTCTCAGCCCGCCAAAACGTTTCGCCAGATACCAGCCCAGGCTGCTAACGACTACGACTACGCTAAGTACAGCCGAAATGACCGTGCCTGCGTAAGGCATTGCCTGCAAAAGGATCGATTTTGGCACTTCTGCTAGCCAGGCGAGATATTGCACATGGCGTTGGGCAAGCGCGTCCATCCATCCTGGTGCAAAGAGCGAGGCTGACGCGCCCGAACTATCACCCAAAGCATAAACGCGGCAGGCTGCATAAATTACAGCCACAGCGGCACAGCCAGCGTAGGGCCACAGCGCCTGCCAGCTCCAGCGCGTTTCTTTGTGGAAACAGCAAAGATCGAATGCGCCGAGCATCAGGGGAAGCGTCAAACAAAACTCTTTGGAAAACGTTCCGGCAAAATACGAAACCACGACGAGGAGGCCAAACGAGGGACGACCGGTGGTTCGAAAGCGGGCAAAGCTCCAGAGGCCAAACAGGTAAAAGAAAGTCGCAATGACATCGACGCGGCCAGTTATCCACGTCACCGCCTCGGCATGAACAGGATGCAGGCCAAAGATCACACCGGCGAGAAGTGCAGCTAGTCCGCCTTGAGTCCAGTGACGCGCGATTGCGACTACTAGCAATGTATTCAGAATATGAATGCCAAGGTTGGTGATGTGGTATCCCAAAGGATTGGCCCCCCATAGTTGGAAATCCAAAATATAGGAGAGAGCTGCAAACGGACGTAGCTCAATTAAGCGATAGCCCCAAATTCCCTGCGACCACTCGGTGACAAACAGTGTCGGCCAGCGCCAGATAGGGAAACTGCTGTATAACGAACTGTACGCGAAGTCATCGCCCAAGAAATAGTCGCGCAGCGTGTGTTTCCATACGGCCACGATCAAAACCATCAGTATCGCTAACGGGAAATAGCTGAAGGTGACGAGTTTTTCTGGAAAGCCTCCCGCAGGTTTGGTTGGCATGCGTGAGGACAACAATCGCCTGTGTTTACGGAAGGCAATCCCGAAGCGGTGGCTTATATGTCGCTACAGGTTCAACCTAGAACACCTCTCATATTATCCGCTGACTCGGATCGGCAGGATTACGAAGGGAATGTTTTCGAGGAAGAAGCGCCGCTGAAGAAGGAATACGAGGTGGTTATGGAGGAAGCGGGTGACGAAGGTTTCCTTGTGGAAGATGAGCTGGCCGCCGAAAAAGACGCGGCTGTTGTATTTCTCAGAAACCTTGCGGGCGATAGAGAGGATTTCTCCGGTGGCGTCGTGCGTGACTGCGGTGTAGGCCTCCGCGCCATAGCCGTGAGCGCGGGCGTAGCGCACGTAGTGATGCGCGCTCTCCTCCGTATGTTTGCGCAGGGTTTCGATTTCGTCGCTTCCCTTGAAATTGCCGGCGTCGACTACGCCAACCTGCACAAAGATATAATTTCGATAGGTGTCGCCGAACATGCGCGGGACGTTCAGCAGTGTGTGCAGACCGAGGCCGTTGTAACCATTCACCAGGATGACCGCGGTGCGGGCTTTGGTGTTGATCGGCACCGCCGTATCGGCTTCGGGACCGTTGAGTTTCTCGTTGCAGACTTCGACGATGGAATCGAGACGCTGCAGGCGGCGTTTTGTATCATCATAGTGGCGACGGATGAGAAAAGCGCAACCGGTGAGCACGCCCGTCACTAGCAAGGTGGCCCAGCCACCTTCGAAGAACTTCTCGTAGGAAAGCATCAGGAGAATGAAGCCCGTAAGCAGAAGGCCGAACGAATTGATCGCGATGCGGCCCTTCCATTTTGGTTCGGTTGATCTTACCTGCCACCAGTGACGAACCATACCAGCCTGCGAGAGGGAAAACGTGATGAACACGTTGATGCTATAGAAAATGATCAACATGTCGACCACGCCATGGGTGAACCACATCATGATCGCCGCGGCTCCGCCCATGAGGAGCACGCCGTTCTGGGTGACAAAACGGTCGCTGAGATTGGCGAAGCGGGTGGGCAGCCAGCGGTCGAGGGCCATATTGGCGAGCACACGCGGACCGTCGAGGAAGCCGGCCTGCGCCGCAATGAGGAGCAGCATTGCCTCGGAGGCGAGCGCGACCCAGAGAAAGGTCTTTCCCGATAGACCCCAGTTCGTCGTCAGACTTTCGAAGAGGACGGCGTTGAGCGTTTTACCTTCGGTCGGCTGGACGTGACAGAGCAGGTAAACGAGCATCAGACCACCGACCGTGATCGCCAGTGAGCTTCCCATATAGAGCATCGTCTTGCGGCCGGTCTTGACGCGGGGTTCCTTGAGAATGGGCAGGCCGTTGCTCACTGCCTCGATGCCGGTATAGGTGCCAGCGCCCATGCTGTAAGCCTTCAGAAGAATCGCGAGAAAACCGAGGACGCCGACTTGGGTACTGACGAGTCTGACTTCGTGCACCGTCGCGTGAGCCACCTCCGTCAAGCCTGAAGCATGAATAAAGATCGCATAGCCAATGGCGAAGGCGTGGGTAAGGATGAAGAGGAAAAAAATAGGTGTCCAGAGCATCACCGATTCGCGTACACCGCGAAGGTTGGCCATGGTGAGTCCGAGCAGGCCGAGCAGTTCGAACGCAAATTTGAAACTATGCAGATCAGGCGGCAGAAGGCTGAAAAGTGCGTCTGCTCCGCTGGCGACGGAAAGTGTAATCGTGAGCACGTAGTCGATCAGTAGTGCGCTCCCCGATACAACACCGAAGGCCGGAGAAAGCAGTTTGCTAGCGACGAGGTAGCCGCCACCGCCCGAGGGGAAAAGGGCGATGATTTGCGAATAGCTCATGCAGATGACGACGATCGTGATGACCGTCATCAGGGCGACAAAGAGGCTTAGATGGACGTTGCCGCCCAGCGCCTTGAACGACTCCTCCGGGCCGTAGCATGATGAGGACAGACCGTCTGCGCCGAGCCCGACCCAAGCGAAAACGGCGGTCAACCAAAGCTTGTGGAACAGATTTTGATCTTCGAGCGATTTAGATTTTCCGAAGAGGAGTGATTTTATTGACATGATTAAAAATAGGCCGGGCGCACGGTAGAGCGGTGCGCCCGGTGGTGGCAGGTTAGGCGGCGTTTGAGTCAATTTTTTCACGGACGAGGAGGCCGAGCATGGATTCGAGCAGACCCGAACCATTCGCCTGACCCGTAACCGACACGTCGGGTACGATGCGGACGTTGCGGTCGCCTACGGTCTGCATGAGTTGCATCAGCGTGTAGCTGTGCGAACCGAGTGAATCGACGCCGGCGCGGTAGGCTTCGGCCTTGGCGTTACCGGTCGCGCGAATGGCATCGGCCTCACCGAGGGCGTGCAGGCGGGTGGACTCGGCTTCACCGGACGCCTGCTTTATCGTGGACTGCGCATGGAGTTCGGCGATGTGCACGCCCTGATCGGCATCGACGATTTGCTGCTGGATGTTGGCGAGCGCGGTGGCGCGAACGAGTTCCTGACGCTGCCGCTGGGCGGCTTCCTGAGTTTCGTAGGTTTTCTTTTCTTCCTCGGCGATTTTGCGGTCGGTCTGCGTTTTCATCAGTTCGGCTGGCGGCGTGATGTCACCGATGAGCGTATCGATCGCCTGGACATCATAGGCACCGATGGCGGCGCGGATGTGTGAGGCGGCTTCAGTCTGGCGGTCACTGCGCGCGCTGAGGAAGTCGAGCACCGTGTGATGCTGGGCGGAGTTGCGGAAATAGTTTCCGACAATCGGCTGCAGCACGTGGTCGACGAGGTTCTGCATCGAGCCGACGCGCGAAATCACTTTCGGCGCGTCGAGCGCGCCGACATGGATGATCTGCGAGACGTCGAGGTTGAAGGCGAAACCGTCGCGTGAACGCACGGTGATTGAACTCAATTTATCGTCGTAGTGGTGGGCTTCAGTTCGGTTGGCCCAGTTGAGAACGATATTGGTGGTCGGGACAAGTTCGACCCGCATGATACGGGTGTTGACCGGGTGTTTGCCAGGGAAGAGCGGTGACACCCACACGCCTTTATGGCCAACGTTGACGAGGTCGCCGTGTTTAAACGCCGCGCCGCTGACATCTTCATGCGCGAGGCCGACAAAGGAGATCACGACGCCGACGGAGCCGATCGGAATGCTGAGCATGGGAACTTGTTCGACCTGAGCGAACCATGGGTTGAGGTTCCACGAGCCGGAGAGGAGAACCTGCTCCTGCAGGCCGCGGCGACCACCACCTTCGACGAAGGCGCGGGCGTTTTGGAAGTTATCATGGCCACCGATGACCGGGCCGGCGATCTCGCCCGAATCGATCGATGCACCGTCGAGCACGGTGACGATACCAACCTGATCGGGTTCGATTTGCGTGATGGCGAGCTCGGCCCGGGTCATGCCGTGCTGTTGCGCGGTTTGGGCGGTGATGACGGTGAAGAGCGCGGGGTTTATGCGGTAAGTGCCCGCGGTGAGAATGCTCAGCTGGCGGCCTTTTTCGCCAGCGGCGAGGAGGAATTTGCGCGCGTCCTGATAGTTATCGCATTCGACGACTTTGGCGAGAATGCGACCGGGCGGGATGGCGGCGCCAGCGGAGGCGACGATGAGGGCAATTTCACCGGACGGCACGACGACGACATGGCTTTTGGCGATACTATATTGCCAGAACCAATAGCCGAAGTGAACACCCGGCGGCAGCGTGTCAGCTTGATAACCGGCTTCGCCGTTGAGCGCGATGAATTCACCGGCAGGCAGACTGTGGCTGGCGAACTTCTTGATTATCACGCCGACCTGGTCCTCACGGATAATGATGAGGCCGAGCAGAATTGGCGCGGTCAACAAGCCGTAGCCAACGAGCAGGCCGCGTTCGACCCAGGTGTCGGCCAATGCCAGCGGCGTAAGCAGCAACATGCTTGTGGCGATGCCGGCAGAAATGCGCAGGAAGGTGTGGCGGGCTTTAAGGGACAGGCTTGCGCTGAGCAGGCCGAGCGTGATGGACGCGAGATGCCAGAGCAGGCTTGCAACACTGAGCGACGACAGAGTTGTCGGGTTCATGATAAGTCTCCGAATTGAGCGCTCGTCGCGAAGGCGGTGTTCCCGTCTCCGCAAGCGTGCGCGGTTGAACTGGGGAGACCGTGGGAGCCGTCACCTGACGGCCCTAGTGGATCACCCTTCCAAATGCCTGCGAGGTTAGCTGTCGGACTAGGGCTTGGAAGTGCCCCTGAAGGCGGTTACCCGCCTTCATGCGCCCCGTCCCTGGTTTTTTAGGCCAAGGATGTTGGGTCCCCCGTGCCACCACTCAGGAAGGAGCAGCGGCTTCGGCGAAAGAACAGAAAGGAAGGTGCCCAGATCCCGGACACGCTCAAGTCTTTAGCGGGTGAGGTCACCTAAGCATTGTGTACAGTCGGAGGTTGCTGCGATTTTTTACGCGCCTGTTTGTAACATGGCGTTGCCTCCGTGCGGCTTGACACGGTTGGCCTGCGACCTTACGCACGAAATCTGTTATGGATGCTGCTCTCGACCAACCGGTGCTCGTCCTCAACCGCCTCTGGCAGGCGGTGAACGTAATTGGGGCGAAACGCGCCTTCGCGTTGCTGGCGCGGGGCCACGCGCATGTCGTGCATCATCACGACGAAGACTTCCGCGTCTTCTCGATGTTGGATTGGATTGATTTTTCGCAGAATAACCCGCCGCTGATCGCGCTTGAAACAGTGCACACGCCGAGCCGCACGATCCGCCTGCCGCGGGTGATTTTGCTGACTTTTTTTGACAAGCTACCGTGCAAGGAACTGAAACTGACGCGCAACAACGTGTTCGAGCGCGACAAAAACCATTGTCAGTATTGCGCCAAAGTTTTCCCGCGCGAGGAGCTGAATCTCGATCACGTCATCCCGCGCCATGCCGGTGGCCGCACGACCTGGGAAAATATCGTATGCTCCTGCGTGAAGTGTAATACGCGGAAGGCCAACCGCCTGCCGCACGAGGCCGGCATGCGTCTCATCCGCAAACCGGTGCGTCCGAAGTGGCGCCCGGTGATCAGTTTGCTGCTCGGCAAACAGCAGCGCGAAATGTGGAAGGATTTTCTAGATCTTGCTTATTGGAACGTCGAACTTGACGAGTGAGGGCTTGGGCGCAATCAGGTGCAATTACACGAGATTGACGGAGCGACTGATTTCGAGGCTGGAAAGTCGCGGGTGGTTCGTTAGGCTCGCGAATCTGCAACGTCTTGTTGCGGGACCTACCCTCGAAATGGCCAGCAATACCCAGGTCATTTGCTCAATTTTAGTTATCCCTAGTAATTTGGTTATAAGATCTATGTGATGCTAGTAAACTCCTCCATCCCCGAGTTTCTGCGTTTGTGTTGCCAATGGTTGGCCGGCCTGTTCCTGACGATGGCGTGTGCCTTGGCCTTGGATCCGCTGCGGTCACCGGAGCAGTACAAGTTTGACCGTTGGGCTGAAGATCAGGGGCTGCCCTACCTTTCGATCCGGGCACTTTTGCAGACGACAGATGGTTATTTGTGGGTAGGCACGCGAGGTGGGCTAGCGCGTTATGATGGCGCCGTCTTTAAGGCGTTTACCTCGGCGAGCCAGCCTCAGTTGAAGGATGACGGGATACTGTCGTTGTGCGAGGATCGCGAAGGACGGATCTGGATAGGCACGAATCGCGGCGTCGTCTGGTATGCTCATGGTGAATGGTCGCGTCCAGCTCTGGCGAATGGTTTGGACGCTGACCGCATCTCGGTGCTGTTTTGCGATAAGGATGGCAGCATGCTCATCGGCGGTTCCGAAGGGCTTTTTCGTTATTGGTTGGGGAAGTGCGTGCCCTTCGCACTGCCTGGTGGTGAATCGCCCGCACGGCTGAACGCAATCTGTCGGCTTTCGAACGGCGACCTCTTTCTCAGTGGCAAGAAGTTTTATCGGATCAAGGGCAACGACACCCATGTGTACACCGTTGCGGACGGCCTCGCTTATTCCGAAACCACTTCAATGGTGCCCGACCGCGAGGGTGGTCTCTGGGTTGGTTCAAACCGAGGCCTAAACTATTACAAAGAGGGAAGATTGAGGGTTTTTACAACCGAGGACGGACTGCCTTCTAACGTGATTCGCAGTCTCCAACTGGATCGTGACGGGAACCTCTGGATTGGTTCCACCGGTGGATTGACTCGCAGGGCGGGCGGGGCTTTTCAGCGAATGGCGGCCGAAGATGAAGATATGCTGAACAGCGTTCGCTGCATGGTCGAGGACCGGGAAGGCAATCTTTGGGGTGGAACTGACAGCGGCCTGATTCGTTTGCAGGACGTGAAAGCCATCAATATCACCAAGCGCGAAGGATTGCCTTCAAACTCAGTCACTTGCCTGCTCGCCTCTTTGGACGGAAGCAAATGGGTCGGTACTCTCGGTGGTGGACTGGCCCATGTCACAGGTGCTGAAATCAGGACTTTTCGCCAGAGCGACGGTTTGATCGAGGACAGCATCGGCAGTCTGTCTGAGGATGCTTCCGGTGGCATCTGGGTTGTTTATGCGAGCCGTGGTGTGAGTCTTTTGAAGGACGGTAAGTTCACTCATTACCGGGAGGATCAGGGAATAGCGGCTCGTATCCGCGGATGTGTTACAGACCGGAACGGAGTGGTCTGGGTGGTGAGCGATACTTTCGGGCTGCAACGCCTGGAGGGAGACAAGTTTCAAATTGTGCCGATGGAGGGTGTGACCAAGGCACGTGCGTTGCGTATGGATCCACGGGGACGCATCTGGATCGCGGGGCATGGTGGGGTGACGTGCCTCCTAGACGGGAAGTGGACCTTTTATGCCAACCCACCGGATTCGCCAGGATCTCTCGCGCAGGAAATATTCTTCGATCTGCGTGGAGATACCTGGGTGACGAGAGATGATGCGGAGTTGCAGCGCGTTCGTAACGGGAAAATCGAGAGCTATCGGCTGCCATCCGTGGTTGGACCGATTACTTTTGGCGGTGTTGAGTTAAACGGTGAGCTTTGGCTCAGCTTCGGCAATGGCGTGGCCCGTGTTTCGCTTGCGGAGATCGACCAAGTGGTGGGGGGGAGGAAGTCGCTGCCCGAAATCGCACTTTACGACGAGTCGGATGGCTTGCGTGGTCGCGCGCCCAGCCTTTCTGGAGCAAATGTAGCGCGGATGCAGGACGGTAGCCTATGGTTTGGGACAAGTAAGGGTGTGGCGGTGATCGATCCGAAACGTATTCGCCGGGACGAAATCGCTCCGGTCGTCATCATCGAACGGGTTATGATCGACAAGCGCGAACGTGGCTTCACGGATTTGAAAAATAATCCGCCTGGTCGGGGCGAACTGGAGTTTATTTTCACGGCTCCCTGTTTCTCGGACTCGAAGGGGGTGCAGTTTGTTTATCAGTTAGAAGGTTTCGATAACGGTTGGGTAGAAGCCAATGGTCGCCGTGTGGCAAACTATGGCGGCCTGCCGCCTGGTACCTATCGTTTTCTGGTCAGAGCACGCAATAGCGAGGGAATCTGGAGTAGAGAGCCTGCGGTTTGTGAGGTCAGGCTGACGCCACGTTTTTCCCAAACCCCGTGGTTCTGGCCGGTCGTTGTGGTCGGCTTCTTGCTGCTACTTGCGGCGTCATATCTGGGTTGGACGGCGCGACATCGCGCACGCGAGCGCCAGCTCAGTCAGCTTGTGGATGAGCGGACGCGGGATCTGAATGTGGCCAAGGACGCAGCTGAAGCCGCCAGCCGTGCGAAGAGCGATTTTGTCGCCAACATGAGCCACGAGATTCGTACGCCCATGAACGGCGTTATTGGCATGAGCGAACTCGCCCTCGATCTCGCTACGAATCCTGAGCAGCGCTCCTACCTCCAGACGGCGCTGGCGTCTAGCGAGGCGTTAATGACGGTGATTGGGGATGTGCTTGATTTTTCCAAAATCGAATCAGGGCGGATGACGCTGGATCTCGCCGAATTCGACCTGCATGGCTGTGTGGAGGGCGCGGTCGAGACGATGGCGGCGAAGTTGGGGCAGAAAAAGGTCGAGCTGGTCTGTGACATCGACCCCGCCGTGCCGGACTTGGTGATTGGTGATGCGTCCCGGTTGAGGCAGATACTATTGAATTTGTTGAGCAACGCCATCAAATTCACCGAACGAGGAGAAATCGTTCTTCGGGTTTCGGCCGCCGTCGCTGAAGCCGAAAAATGCGAGCTGTTCTTTTCGATTTCCGATACCGGGATAGGAATCCCGCCTGACCAGCATCAGGCCATTTTCGAATCATTCGCTCAGGTGGACAACTCGATCACTCGTCGTTACGGCGGCTCCGGATTGGGGCTCACAATCTGCCGTAATCTCGTCGAACTCATGGGAGGCCGCTTGTGGGTGGAGAGTGATTTCGGTCGTGGGAGTTGCTTTAATTTCATGATCCAGGTTGGCCATGTGGCAAAGGGACCGAACGTGACCAAAGCAATTTGCACGGAGATGGAAAACGTAGCGGTTCTGATCATCGACGACAACGATACCAATCGCCGCATCGTCGATGAGATGGCCCGACATTGGAAGATGCTTCCGACCGTGGTCGATAGCGGTCGTGCAGCCGTGACAACCGTGACGGCGCGGCATAACCGGGGCGAGGCGCCATTTGGACTGATCATCACGGATGTACAGATGCCGCAGATGGATGGTTTTGAGACCATCCGTGCGATCAAGGTATTGCCTGCCTATTGGACGGTTCCGGTGGTCGTGCTGTCATCGGGTGATCATCAGGATGATGCCCGCCGTTGCCGTGAGGTGGGGGTGCAGGTGTACATGCGGAAACCAGTCTTGTACGCCCGGCTGCAGGACCGGCTGCGGGCCTTTTTCAAGAAAATGCCCTCGCTGGCCGGGAGCAATGCAGGGCCGACCGATCTACCAGAGACAAAACAGTTGAGGGTCCTGTTGGCCGAAGACAATATCGTGAATCAACTGGTTGTGCAAAAGATGCTCGAACGAGTGGGGCACACGGTCGAATGCGTGACGAACGGTGCCTTGGCGCTCGCGCGGTATCAGGAAGAGCGATACGATTTGATTTTGATGGATGTACAGATGCCGGAGATGGACGGATGCGAGGCGACCCGACGTATCCGCCAGTTGGAGAAGGAAAAAGGCGGCCACATCAGTATCGTGGCATTGACCGCGCATGCTTTAAGCGGGCATCGCGAACAATGCCTAATGGCGGGCATGGATAAATATTTGAGCAAGCCCCTCCGCTCGCAAGAGCTGTACGCTGTCTTGCAAGAACTGTTTCCTGCCGTCATGGGCGTTCGAGTCTAGGCTGACGCTGACGGTGCCTTTGCCGCTCGGATGCGGGCTTTTCGCGCAGCCAGTTCCTTGAGAATAAGGGCTGCACCCGCCGCTCCGGTCGTGAGCAAACCGAGTGATCCGCCACCGCCACTACCTTTACTTGTTCCTGAACTCGACGAACTACTTCCCGACGACGAAGACGAAGAGGACGAAGAAGAAGACGAAGAGGACGAAGAAGAGGACGAAGAGGAAGATGAAGAAGAAGAGGACGAAGACGATGATGACGAAGACGAAGGAGGTATATAAGGTTGGCCAATGACGCCGAGTTGGTCGCGACCGGCAAAACGGCTACTATAAGCGGGCAGGACGTAGTCCATGTCGCCGTTGGTGACGCCAAACCAAGAAAGCAGATCGCGCGCATATTCATCGACAGCGACCCCAGGAATAAGCCGACCCTGGCCAGTGTCGATTTGGGCGATGTTTTGAAAATCGGGATAGTATCCCTGAGCACGATCACCGAACACGTAGCCACCGGCAACTGCTCCGCCGAGTGCCAGGTGATTGCCACCCCAGGCATGGTCGGAGCCGTTACCGTTTGAGGTAAGCGTGCGGCCGAAATCAGACGCGGTGAAGAGGGTGACGTTGTTTTGCAGACCGACGTCTGCGAGCGCCGACCAGAAAAAGCCTAGAGCCTGGCTGACGATCGGCAGCATGGCTTGTTGCTTCGTCAGCACATCATCATGGTGATCCCAGCCACCGATCTGGACGAAGAAGACCTGCCGCTTGGCCCCTAGTTTGCCGTTGGCGGCAGCGATACGGGCGATCATGGCAAGGTTACTGGCCAAGGAATTGTTTGTGGGAATCGGAGTGGTAAGGGCAACACCGGTGAGTGCGTTGGTGAACTCGTAGTAGGTTTCGACCGCATCGAGCGTCGAGCCGGCGTACGATTTTTCGAAGAGGTTGCGGTAATCGCCAACGAGCATGCTGTCCACCGCGGCGGAGCGCAGCGACGTGAGGTTGTTCACAGCAAGTGGATTGTACCCCGTCAGAGCGGTGGCACCGCTGGAGCCGACGCTGTAGGTGAAGGCTTGTTGGCCCGTAAGAAAAACATTCTGGCCGGAGAGCGAGATGTTCATCGAGACCAGGCTATCCTTGTTGAGCGAGTGGATGATGTCAGCGGCGCGACCGCCCCAGCCAATGGCGGTGCGTTTGTCAGGAATACAAGTCTGCCATTGCTTGACCTGATCAGCGTGCGAATAGAGCGAAACGGGACGATAGCGACCGGATTTATAGTCGGCCAGCGTCGTGGGTCTCACGAGCGAACCGACGTTCGAGACAAAGGAGAGATGGCCGGCGTTGAAGAGGTCTCGTACTTCTGTCATGGCTGGATGGATACCGAGGGTGCGTCCGCCCAGGTTGCCTGGCTTGATCTGCAAGAGGGTATCCTGCGCCAGTGCGAGATTGCCGCGGATTTTCCCGTAGGCCTGGTATTCACCGGCGGTGGTCGGCACCAGCATATTGAAGGAGTCGTTGCCACCGGCGAGAAAGAGGCAGACGAGGGCTTTGTAGTCGCTGCCCGCTGGGGCCGTTTGCGCGGCGAGGGAGTTGGCGAGTCGCAAGCTCAGCAGGGTGGAAAAGAGCGCGGTGGCGCCGACGCCTGCACAGCTGGCCTGGCCGATGAATTCGCGACGAGAAATACCAGTATTAGGTGGGTTCACAGATTCGGCTTTTATTTAAGGGTGGCGAAATCGGGTGAGAGCGCGGTCAGGTAGAGCGCAAGTCGGGCCTGGGTCTGGTTGAGCGTGCTGCCGGAAGGAACCATCGCGGTGGTGACTTTCTGCACGGCGCTGAGGATGGCGGTGCGGGTGTCGGCGCTCATGGTGCCATGAGTGAGATACAGATCGAGGTTGTTGATTAGATCAGGCGGATTGGTGGCGAGGTTTTCCTGCTCGGCGAGGTTGAGACGGAACTGGCCGGCGCCGGACTGGATGAGGGTATTGACCGCATTCGGCATGGTGACGGCAAAGACCGAGTTCAGAATCTGAAACTCCGGTCCGACCAGCCCGGCAGTCCCAATCGGGCCGGCCGGTGAATAGTCAGGCGAATAGAAATTAAAAACCGATGAAGCGCCGAGAGGAAACTGGCCCATGGTGTTTTCGGTAAAAGTGCCACCGAAGTCGTACGGGAGCGTACCGGCGACGACGGTGTAACGGAATGCCCGGAGCAACTGCGTAACGCGCAGGAACGGTTCCTGAAGTTTGCCGTGTGCTGGGTCTGTGATGAACGAGGTATCGCGAGCTTCGGAATCTAGCAGGATAGCTTTAACCACCGAGAGGAGGTCGCCGCGCACTCCTTGACCGTTGTTGGCAAAAATCGCTGCGACACGGCCGATATAGGCTGGTGTCGGGTTTGAGGAGACAAGACGTTGAATGAGCAGGCGAGAGATGAACGGCGCGGTGCTCGGATGCTCGACCAGATTAGTGATGGCGCCTTGGACGTCAACCAAACCGGTTTGGCCGGCGGGCAATATGGATTTCGTGGCGCCGGTGTAGCTCAACAGTTTTTTGCTACCGGTATCGTGTTGCTGTTCCCACATGCGCATGGGGATGGTGTAGTTGGCTACGGCGCTCGGAAAATCGGCGGCGCCGGTACCTGTGCCGGTGTTGTTGGTACTGTCGTCGGTGAAGCCGGTAAACACGCGCGCGAACTCAGTGATGTCGTCGTTGGTGTAGGCTTCGAGCGGACGACCATTGCTGTCAGTCTGGTAGGTGCCGTCTTGGTTAAGCAGGTAAAGCCCGACCGAAAATAGCTGCATCACTTCGCGGGCGTAATTTTCATCGGGCCGTGTGCCGGTTGTGGTGTTGGCCTTCCGGTTTTTGTAATGGCTTAGGTAGCGTCCCATCATTGGGTGACGGGTGACGTCCATGAGTAAGGTGCTGAAGTTCCCGAGAGCGTCGCGCGCCAGCATGTCGTAATAACTACTCGAACCCTCCAGGCCGCCTGCGACGTTGGAATCCGTGTCGGAAATGACCATGATCTGACTCAAGGCGTAGGCGACGCGCTGGCGCAGCTGATCTGAGCCGGCCAGCATGGCTTGGTTGCGGGCGCGACGGTTGGAGCTGGTATCGAACGTCGTGATGAGAGCGGCGTCTTTGGCGGCTTGTTCGATCGCTACTGCGGAGGTTGCGGGCTTGGCCGCCTCCAACGTGATCCATGCACCGTAGTCGTAGCCGAGTGCCTTGAGTTCAGCGAGAGAATCGGGCGACGGGCCGAAGGTAGCCTGGGCAAGGAAGCGCGTGGCGCGTTGGTCCGCGGTCAACGTGGCATTGGGCGTGATCGCCGCGACCAATCCCGTTGTGAACAAAATCCAAATGGCGATCAGGACTCCAATAATCTTTGAAGTATTAGTCACGACCTACGGTTCGGCAGGAAAGGCGTCGGCCGCAAGGCCATTAGTGTAAATACTCAGTAACATTAGAACGACTCCCCGGTAGGATTTGCCAGCTGCTCGTAGGGCGGTTTTGCCGTATGAGAAAAGTCGTAAGCACCGGATCGTGTGGGCAGTGCGACTTGTTTTTTCGCCCGACAGGGCGTTCGCGTTGCTTGGAGTTGCACACGCCAGACCACCTCCTGGTGGCGGCGGCGAAGATTGGCGGCAGCGCAACGAGCAGTGCTCGCTCACCGCAACCGTCACTGAGCCTGCTTGGCGATCTTGTAGGCGCCGGGCTTTTCGCCAGGCGGCAGAGCGAGCAAATCGTAGTCGTGGCTGCCGGTGATCTTTACTTCGACAAATTCGCTGACTGGCAAATTGTGCGGCACGTAAACACGGCCGTCGATGTCGGGTGCGTCCGCTTCGCCGCGCGCGACGCCGGGTTCTTCAACCAACACTTTGAGGGTACGGCCGACGACGTGGCTGCTCACTTCCGCGGCGATATCTTTTTGCAGGGCCATCGTGCGATGCCAGCGGGCGTCCTTCACTTTTTGGGAGAGCTGGCCCGGCATTTTTGAGGCGCGCGTGCCTTCTTCTTGCGAGTACCGAAACACTCCGAGGCGTTCGAACTTTGTCTCGCTGATAAAGCCGCAGAGTTCGTCGACGTCGGCCTCGGTCTCACCAGGGAAACCGACAATAAAAGTAGTGCGTAGTGCGATGCCGGGAATGCCGCCGCGAATGCGTTTCACGAGATCGCGAATGTGCGCGGAGGAAGTTTCACGCTGCATCTCGGTCAGCATGTGATCGCTGATGTGCTGCAGCGGCATGTCGACGTAGCGGGCAACTTTGGGGCATTCGGCAATCGTCTTGATGAGTTCGTCGCTCCAGTGAGCTGGATGCGTGTAGAGCAGGCGTATCCAGAAATCCCCTTCAATCGCGTTGAGCTGGCGGAGCAGCGTCGTCAATGCTGTGCCGCGGGCGGAGTCGACCTTGGCGCGAGGTCCGGCTTTTTCGTCCCAGGTGTCCATGCCGAAGAAGGTCGTGTCTTGGGAAATGAGGTTGAGCTCTTTGACGCCTTCTTTGACGAGCTGACGGGCTTCGGCGACCACGCTCTCAACGGTGCGGCTGCGATGGCGTCCGCGGATTTGCGGGATGATGCAGAAGGTGCACGGATGGTTGCAGCCTTCGGCGATCTTGACGTAGGCAAAATGGCGCGGTGTCAGGCGGAAGCGTGGTGTGTCGTAGTCGGGTATATAGGTGGAGCGACCGGTTACGAAATTTTCCGGCAGGGCCTTGGCGCTGCGTTCCTTGGCGAACATCGCCTCGATGATGGGCGCGACTTTGGTGACTTGATCCAGGCCGATAAAAGCATCGACCTCTGGCATGGAGTTCGGCAAGTCCTTGGAAAAACGCTGTGACATGCAGCCGGCAACGATGAGTTTTTGCTCTTTGCGACGTTTGCGCAGCCCGCGGTTTTCATGCGCTTCGAGGATGGCAGAGATGGATTCCTCCTTAGCGGAGTTGAGGAAAGAACACGTGTTGACGATGACGACGTCCGCTTTCTCCGCGTCGGGGATGACTTGCATGCCGGCCTGATGCAGGTGGCCGACCATGATCTCGCTATCGACGAGATTTTTGGCGCAACCGAGGGAGATGAGACTGACTTTAATCATGGGCGGTCAACTTGTGGCAAAGCGGCTGGGCGTAAAGCTCGGGAGACGAAAAAACCGCGGCTGGGCGGCCGCGGTTGGGAAAGACGGTTGAAATGCCTTACTTCTTAGACGGCTTGGCGGCGAGCTTGGCGGCAGCCTTCCTGCGTTTAATGTAGGCGATGTGGCGCTTCTTCTTGATAATCTTGTTGGTTTGTTGGCCCATGGTTTTATTAGGTTGAGATTGTGTTAGGTTGCAACCTTGCGACGGAGGCAGGAGGGGAGTCAAGCATCGGGCGAAGTGCCGTTGGGGGAAAGCGCGGATGCTCTGGTGGTGCTCGTCCGAGCTGAATCGCCATCGAAGAGAGGCCGGACTACAGGACTCAATTCCTGCACAAACGTTCTCCTCACGCTCCGAGCCTGCCGTCCGATATTCTGATCATCAGCTTGCGGAGTCGGTGGTTTGCGGTGCAACCTGCGTGCTCCTTGCCCTCCCAAAGGCGCAGTGCTCAATCCCCAGTATTCCCTTAAAAACCATGAACCGGCGCAGCTTTATCGCGGCATCAACTTCCTTAGCGGCAGGCATGCTGCTGACCAAACGTATCCACGGCATGGAGACTAAAGACCAGAAACCCGTTCAGCCGAGCATCCCGTATTGGCGCGGGTTTAATCTCACCGAGCTGACTCCTGGCGAACGCGGACAATCGTTCCGCGAGTCGGACTTTGCCTGGATGGCGGAGTGGGGCTTCAACTTTGCCCGGCTGCCCTTGTCATACTGGGCTTGGTCGTCGCCCAAGAATTGGAGCACTATCGATGAGAGCGCGTTAAAGCCGATCGATCAGGCGATTGCTTGGGGAAAACAGTACGGGATTCACATCAATTTGTGCCTTCACCGCATCCCGGGTTATTGCGTGAATGGTCGCGAGCGTGAGCCTTTCCAGCTTTTCGCCAGCACTCCCGACTCGATGGCGCGTGCGCTGGACGCGGCTGTTCTTCACTGGGGCACTTTTGCAAAACGCTACAAAGACGTGTCGGCAGCGAACCTCAGCTTCGACTTGTTGAATGAACCACCGTTCATGCCCGATCAGTCACGTTATGTGGAAGTGATTCGCGCGCTGGTTGGGAAGATCCGTGAGAGCAATCCTGATCGACTCATCGTGATTGACGGTGCTGACATCGGCCAGACGCCCGTGCTCGGCGTGGTTGATCTGGGTCTTGTGCAAAGCACGCGCGGTTACCTCCCGAAGATGGTTAGCCACTACACGGCGACCTGGGTGCCTGAGAATGAATTTGAATCCTTTGAGAAACCGGTCTGGCCGATGGTCGATAAGCACGGCACGCGCTGGGACCGGGAAAAACTCCGCACCGAACTCGTCGAGAAATGGCAACCCCTTGTGAAACTGGGCGTGCCGGTTCACGTCGGCGAGTGGGGCTGCTTTATCAAGACTCCGCATGATGTGGCGCTTGCCTGGATGACCGATCTGCTCGCAATCTGGAAAGAAGCAGGCTGGGGCTGGTCCATGTGGAATCTCCGTGGTCAGTTCGGCATTATTGACAGCCACCGCGCGGATGTCGCGTACGAGAGTTTTCGCGGTCATAAACTCGACCGCAAGATGCTCGAACTGCTCCTTAGTTGCTAAATCTCCTATGAAATCAATTCTCTGGCGTGGTCTTATTGCTGGCTTCGTTTTGCCTCTTGTCGGAGTTTCCGCAGCCGTCGCGGAGACGGTTGCACCGACTTTACCAGTGGCGACGGAGTCGAAAACCACGTCGGCGGCTGGGGTTGACCCAGTTGTGCGGACGGAATTCGCCGCGCGAGCCGAACGTGAACTCCGCGGTAATATCCTGCCGTTCTGGCTGCGCTACGCTCCCGACCCGACAGGCGGTGGGTTTTACGGCACAGTCAAAGATGATCTCACGGTAGTGAAATCGGCGCCGCGTGGTTCGCTTCTGACCAGCCGCATACTTTGGGCGTTTTCTGCGGCGTACCGACGCTATCACGATCCGATGTATCTTGACATGGCTCGCCGGGCTTACGACGAATTGCTTAAGCGTTTTTGGGACGACCAAAATGGAGGGCTTTACTGGACCATCTCGGCCGACGGGAAACCACACGACGCGAGCAAGCAGATCTACGACCAGGTTTTTGGAATTTATGCCCTGAGCGAATACCACCGGGCGACCGCCGATCCGATGGCGCTGGAGCGGGCCATCGCACTTTATCGCGTCGTGGAAAAGTACGGACATGATCCCGTCAACGGCGGCTACTACGAAGTCTTCACGCGTGACTGGCGGCGGGATCGTCCCGGGAAAAGCCCGGTCAATACGATATCAACAAAGTCGCAAAACACGCACCTGCACGTCATGGAGGCTTATGCCAATCTACTCCGTGTGTGGCCTGATGCCGGTCTGAAAGCAAATCAGCGAGCATTGTTGGAGCTGATGCTGACGCGGATTTATGACGCGAAGACTCACCATCTACGTTTGTTCATGAACGACGACTGGACGCCGCACTCGGAGGCTTTCTCCTACGGTCACGACATCGAAGCGGCGTGGCTGATGACGGAAGCCGCAAACGTGCTCGGTGACAGTGAAATCATTGCGCATGCCCGGCGTGTTGCGGTGGAGATTGCCGAAACGACGTTGAAAGAAGGCATCGATCGAGACGGCGGAGTCTGCAACGAAGGCGGACCTAGCGGTGTCACTGATCGCACCAAGGCTTGGTGGCCGCAGGCGGAGGCGGTGGTCGGCTTTCTAGAGGCGTATCAAATTTCTGGTGACAAACGCTTCTTCGATACGGCGCTGAGGAGCTGGAATTATATCGATCAACATTTTGTTGATCATGCGCGCGGCGAGTGGTTTGAGTCGGTTTCGCGTGATGGCGTGGCGCGGCGGCAGCCCAAGATCAGCCTTTGGAAATGCCCTTATCACAATAGCCGTTCTTGCCATGAAATCATTGATCGCATGGCGGCGCTATCGGCCGAACCGCAACACTGAGCCACTACTTTTCCTCTACGGGAAAAGCGTCTCGGTCGCTGTGATCTTTTCACCGTCGCGCTGCCAGTGGTAGAGCGGGATCGGCGGTTTTTTTTCGAACTGCTTGGTGAGCGCAGGATTGGTGCGCCTGAACAGTTTTAGCTCATTGAGGCCGGTACGGTCGCAACTCAGCAGATCGGTATGCGCTTTGTGGACACGCGGGCGACCGATAACACGACTGGCG
>Ga0302321_100001757_pt1 | contig 18506 bp, 11 predicted proteins | sample Fen_T0_1_FD_202505 | JGI IMG/M metagenome (GOLD analysis project Ga0302321, IMG submission 202505) | Peat permafrost microbial communities from Stordalen Mire near Abisko, Sweden - Fen_T0_1 | ecosystem: Environmental > Terrestrial > Soil > Wetlands > Permafrost | place: Sweden: Abisko...
TGCACGGCCCCTGGCAGGTGGTCATCAAAGGCGTGGGCGCCCATCAAGGCCGCTCCGTCGTGGGGCGATGGGAGATCTACCGGTCCTGGGTCGCCGAGGAGAAGGCTGAAATGCCCGGCGGCGGCGGCGAGATGAAAGAGTATGCCATCCCGGGCAGCTCCGAAATGCTGATGGTGGGTGCCAGCGAACGGCGCTGGCGCTATGCCAGCGAAATGCGTCTGGGGGGTGCCTCGGAGATCTTCTTCCTCGGCGCCAGCGAATACCGGGCGCGCGGGGCCAGCGAACGTCTCTTCATGGGGGCAAGCCAATACAAGATGCAAGGCGCGAGCGAGCGCATGTACGCGGGCGGCAGCGAGGTTCGCATGCGTGGTGCCAGCGAGCAGCGCTTGGGCGGGGCCAGCGAGTCACGCCTGGGTGGGGCCAGCGAACGGATGCTTGGCGGCGGCAGCGAAGGCCGGCTGGGCGGCGAGCCTGGCGAGGCCGCGTCGCCGACGCCGTCTGTCGACGAGGCGGGCCACTATCCATCCCCGGAATCCATCGGCAAAGAACCAGAGCACAAGGACTAGCCACCATGCCCACTGGATACTTCGCACTGGTCTTGCACGCCCACCTTCCCTTTGTTCGTCACCCGGACGATCCAACGGTCATGGAAGAGCAGTGGCTCTACGAAGCCATCACCGGCACGTACCTGCCCCTCTTGCAGATGTTCGAAGGGCTGCAATCCGACCACGTTCCCTACCGCTGCACGGTTTCGCTGTCCGCGCCGCTCATCGCGATGCTGACCGACGATTTGCTCAAGGTGCGCTACGCCGACCACCTGGATGACCTCATTCTCCTCGCCGAGAAAGAGCTCGACCGGACCAAGCACGAGCCGCAGTACCACCGCCTGGCCGAGATGTACCACAATCGCTTTCAGAGCTTGCGCCACACCTGGCGCTGCCATGAGGGCAATCTGGTGCTCGCGTTCCGCAAGCTGCAGGACATTGGCGGGTTGGAGGTCATCACCTCGACCGCGACCCACGGTTTCTTCCCGCTGCTCGACCGCAACTGGGCGGCGTTGCGCGCGCAGGTTCATGTAGCCGCCGACTTCTACGAGACGCATTTCGGCCGCCGACCACCCGGCATGTGGCTGGGCGAATGCGGCTACACGCCTGGCGTCGACGAGCTTCTGCGCGAGGCCGCGGTTCGCTACTTCATCGTCGACAGCCATGCCATCTTGTTTGCCGACCGTCCGCCCGTGTACGGCGTGTACGCCCCTATCTACTGCGCCACGGGCGTGGCCGCGTTTGGCCGCGACACCGAATCCTCCGAGCAAGTGTGGAGCTCGAAGTTCGGTTACCCCGGCGACCCGCACTACCGCGACTTCTACCGCGACATCGGCTTCGATCTACCCCTCGACTACATCGGCCCGCACATCCATCCCGAAGGGCATCGGATGTACACGGGCTTCAAGTACCAGGCCATCACCCACGACAAGCTGCACGACAAGTGGGTTTACGATCCAGACGCCGCGCGCGGCAAGGCCGGTCTGCACGCCTCGCACTTCCGCGGCAACATGGAAAAGCAGGTCGAGCGCCTGGCCGCGGGCATGGATCGGCCACCCATCATCGTCAGCCCCTACGACGCCGAGTTGTACGGCCACTGGTGGTACGAGGGCCCGATCTTCTTGTCCGATCTCTTCCGCCAGCTGCACTTCGATCAAAGCGTGGTTCAGCCCATCACCCCGGGCGAGTATCTCGACCGCCACGCCACCAACCAACTGGCCACGCCCTGTGCCTCGTCCTGGGGACTCAAGGGCTACTGCGAGCAGTGGCTCAACGAGACCAACGCCTGGACCTGGCGGCATATCCACGCGGCTGGCGAGCGCATGGTGGAGCTGGCGCGCGGCCACTGGGGCGCGTCCAACCCATTGACCGTGCGCGCCCTGAAGCAGGCTGCGCGCGAGCTCATGCTGCTGCAATCGAGCGACTGGACCTTCATCATGTCGACGGGAACAACAGTTCCCTACGCCACCCGACGATTCAACGAACACGTGGTTCGCTTCTCCCGGCTTTACGATGATCTAAAGAAGGGGCAAGTGGACGAGAAGTACCTGGCATCTGTTGAAGCACAAGACAACATCTTCCCGGACATCGACTACCGGATCTACGCGTCGTAGCGGCTCTGCGCGCGGCAAGCGCGCCGAAAGCGACACGCCCAGTAGCCCCAAGTTGAAAGTCGGCAGCAAATCCGCAAGCGGCAAGTCGGCCGGGACGCGGAGATCCGTTCCCAAGGGCGCGGGCAGCGGACCTGCCCAAACAGCACCGGCTAGGCCGACTCTGCGAGCTGGCGCGGCTCCGGCTCCACCCAAGACCTTGGTGGTACCAGAGCTCATCAAGGTCGAGCCGGGCGACAAGAGGCTGAAGGTTCTCTTCGTCGCGTCGGAAGTGGCACCCTTCCGCAAGACCGGAGGGCTGGCGGACGTGGCTGGGGTTCTGCCGCGCAGCTTGCGCCAGCGCGGGATCGACATTCGCGTGGTGATGCCGCTTTACCAGGGCATCCAGTGGAGCGCGCTTGAGAAACTGGATGGAACCCTGTCCGTGCCCATGTACTACGGCAGCGCGCGCGCCGGGCTGCGCATGGGCACGCTGCCAGGCAGCGACCTGCCCATCTACTTCATCGAGTACAACCGATTCTTCGACCGTCCCCATCTCTATGGTCCGCCCGGCCAGGCCTACTCCGACAACCTGGAGCGCTTTTCGTTCTTCTCGCGTGCCGCGCTGGAGATGTGCAAGACCATTGGGTTCATTCCCGACATCATCCACGCCAACGACTGGCAGACCGCCTTGGTTCCCGTGTACGTGAACACCGTCGAGTGGTCGAAGCCGTTGCATGGTGCGGGCACCCTGTTCACGATTCACAACCTGGCCTACCAGGGCAATTTCGAGAGCGGGGCCATGTTCATCACCGGGCTCGGCTGGAATCACTACAACCCCTACGAGTTCGAGCACTTCGGCGACATGAACCTGATGAAGGCGGCCATTCGCCACTCGAATCTGCTGTCCACCGTCAGCCCCACCTACGCGCGCGAGATCCAAACCTCGGCCTATGGCTTCGGCCTCGACGGCGAGCTGTCGCTGCGCAGCCGCGATCTGCGCGGGGTGCTCAATGGCATCGACACGCACGAATGGAATCCAGCCGCCGATCCCCACATCGCCGCGCCCTACAGTGTTGACGATGCGTCTGCCAAGGCGGTGTGCAAGGCGTCCCTGCAGAAGCAGCTTGGTCTGCCCGTGCGCCCGGACGTGCCCCTGTTCGGCGTGGTCGGCCGGCTGACCCCGCAGAAGGGCTTCGACGTGCTGGCGCATGCCCTCGACAAGATCCTCGCGTGGGATCTGCAGATGGTGCTGCTGGGCAACGGCGACCAGGAGGCCGAGCACTTCTTTTCGCATTTGGCCGCTCGGCGTAGCGACAAGTTCCGCACCTTCATTGGCTTCGACGAGCGGCTGGCGCACCGGATCGAAGCGGGTTCGGATTTTCTGCTCATGCCCTCGCGCTTCGAGCCTTGTGGGCTCAACCAGATGTACAGCCAGCGCTACGGTACCTTGCCCATCGTGCGCGGAACCGGCGGCCTGCTCGACACGGTGGCGAACTACGATCAGGCAACCGGCAATGGGACCGGCTTCATTTTCTGGGATCTGACCCCGGGTGCCATCGCGGATTCCGTGGGCTGGGCGCTTTCGACGTATTTCGAACGGCCCGCCCACATCGCGGCCATGCGCCATCGAGCCATGCAGCAGGATTTTTCCTGGGATCGCGCCGCCGACGCCTACGAAGGCCTGTACCGCGAGGCCTACCAAATGCGACGCGGACATCCGTTCCCCTAGCGGATCCGGATTCTTCACCACAGAGGGCACAGAGGCCACAGGGGCCGGAGAAAATCTGGTTCTCCGGATCCTGGATCCGAACCCTTCTGATCTCTTCCGAGCTCCGTGTCCTCTGTGTTCTCTGTGGTGAACTCTTCCTTTGCTCGGTCAGCGACTGTCGGCGGCTTTCTCGGTGGCTCGCCGGCCGAGATCTGTGCCGGCCTCGAGAATCGCTATACGGGTCCAGACCTCGCGTGCTTCGCTCGCGCGGCCGAGGCCCGTCAGGGCCAGGGCGCGGGTGGTGAGAACGGCAGTGTCTTGGGGGGCGACGGCCAGTGCGCGTTCGAGCAGGGGCAAGGCTTGCGCGAATCTGCCGGCAGAAACTTCCAGGGAACCGATCCAGGCGGCAGCCGAAAGCTCGTGCGCGCTTGCCAGGCATCCGGCTGGCGCGGTGAGGGCCGCGCGGTAGGCGGCGGTGGCCCGGTCGCTCTTGCCGCTGTCGAGATCGAAGTACAGATCGCCCAGGCGAATCTGCCACTCGCACGCGGGCACGGGCGAAAGCGCGGGCGGCGCAAGCAGCGGGCGAGTTGCGGCACCGGTCTCGATGGCGAAGTCGAAGGTCGCGGGGATCTCGAAGTCGGCGATGAATTCCTTCCAGCGCGGCAGTCGACGTACGAACACGCGGCTGTCCTTGGCGCGAAAGACCAGCGCCCAGCGTTCGGGATCCCAGAATGCCGCCCGGCGATTGATGCCAGCGTAGTCGAGCAGGGCGCTCTCCACGCCAAGCGCTTCCATGGCCTGGTTCCATTCCTCGCGCGAGATGTCCATGCGCCCGAGCAGACGATGGAAAGGGGCGGGATAGGCGGGGAGACGCGGATCCACGAACACGCGGTAACGGGGATAGCCCTGCCACAGCAGGTACGCACCGGTTTCGAAATCGTTGTACATGCGTTCGCGCAGTCCGTGCTTTTCGACGAACTGGATGGCGTCGAGTGGCAGGGCGCTCTGGTCGAGGCTGATGGCCAGGAATCGCCCACCGCGACTTGCTTCGGCGATACGTGGCACCAGTGCAGTGGCTGCTAGGACGGCCAGGACAGCGGCCTGCAGCAGTCGCGCGTGTGCTTGTTCGAAACGCTGGCCGAGATGCGAGAGCGACGGCGTCGCGACCACGGCTAGAACCAGGATGGCGTCCGCGCTGAAGCGAACGTGCCACGCGCCAAGTCCGAGCAGTCCAAGCGCGGGCAACCGAAACATCCAAGTCTGCCGGCGGCCGATAGCGAGCAGAAGCAACGCGCCCAGCGCGAAAACGATGAAGGGCGCATCCGAACGCCAGGTCAGGCTGCGAAACTCGTCCACGGGATGCAGGTCGAAGATACCAACGTGAAAGGTGAGGTAGCGGAGGATGCCAAAGCCGACGGGCGTGGCGAGCAGGGCGAGCAAGGACAGAAGCGCGAAGGCAAGGAAGCGCAAACAGACGCGCGTTCCGCTCCGGTCGAGGCAGGCGCCGAACCCCGCCAGTCCCAGCAGCACTGCAGCGAGAAAGGCACCCGCGTGCAGATTCGACCACAGCGCCACCAGGGGAATCAGAAGCCACGCACGTCGGCTGCCCTTTGCAATGGAGGGCAGGAACCCAAGCATCACGACATCTCCTAGCAGCGAGAAAATGTGCGGTCGTTCCACCAGCCGTTCGTGCATGCACAGAAAGGCCAGCGCCAGCGCCAGTGCCGATGCCACCGCACTGGCGCCCTGGCGGCGGCAGATGCGATAGGCGAGCGTCGCGATCAAAACGACCACCACTGTCTTGCCCATGACGACGGCGGGAAAGCCGCCAAGCCGACAGAGCAACGCCGCCGCCACGTCAAACAGCCAGGCGCTGTCCAGATAGGGCGCGTCGGGAAAGGTAAACGAAAACAGGTTGTGGTGAAGGATGTGCCCGGTTTGCAGAAACTGCTCGCCGCTGGCCAGGCGAAAGAACAGATCCGTTTCCTGCACCGGTGCGATGCACAGCCCGGCCACGAACACGAGCAGCCCAGCGAGGGCCATCCTTCCGATAGCTTTCCGCTACTTCATGGACTTCGAGAGGTTGACCGCTTCGGCCTTGGTGCAGACCTTGTTCGATGTCATGACGCTGACGAAGTACCCGCGCCCCGGCAAATAGAGCCCCGTGCTTGAAGCCGCCATGGCGGCCGCCTTCGGCGACTTGGACTTGTCGGTCATCCAGACCTTGCCGACCTTCTTGTAGCTCAAGAATGGGTCGGTGGGCTTGTCCAGGACTTCCTTTACCGCTGGCGCATAGACCTGCACGAAGGTCTCCTCGGAATTCTCGCCTGCCACCTTGAAGTGGAACTTGCAGGTTTCCTTTGAGCCAGCCTCGCCCAGGAAGGTGGCGTCGGACTCGCCACAAGCCTGGTAGATGGCTTCCTTCGAGAGGTGCAGGGTGACATCGGGGCTACAACACTTCCCGGCGCCGAAGGTCTTGCAATCGCCGGCCTTGGCAGCCGCCGGAGGCGGCGCGGCCGGCGTGGGCGGGGCAGCGAACGTCGCGGTCTGATGAATCAGCACCGGGACGGCGAGGGCGGCGGCGAAAACCGAGCTTGCGAGAATGATGCGAGTTGGCTTCATGGAAAGCTATCCTAGCACCACAATCGCCAGGTGGAACATGCTCGTGCCGCCTATCCGCCGTACAGCTTTTCCAGAAAGGCGTGCATGTCTTCGCGGCGGCCGGTCAGAAAGACGCGGCCGACCTGCGCCGCCAGGCGCGCCAGGGGCGGCCCTAGCTTGGCGATTCGTTCCAGGTGATCCTTGGCCTCCTTGGCCTTGGTGTTTGCCTTGGCTCCTTGCTTGCCGTCTTGCTTGGCATCCTGTGGTTGCGACGCTTGCAGCACGAGCGCCTCAAGGGCCACCATGCGGCGCACACTGTCGGCCTCGGAACCTTCGAGAATGACCGCCACTGCCGTGGGCGAACGCTCGGCGGCCCACACCGCGCCTAGGCCGCGCACGGCGGCGGCGCGAACATCGTAGGCGGGATCGACCAGCGCTTGTTCGAGCAGGGGCGTGGCGGTCTTGGGATCGCGCTGGGCGATGCGCGCGATGGCCTCGGCGGCGGCCGAGCGCACGGACTCGCCGCGCTGGCGTAGCACCGCCCCTAGCATGGCCGTCGTGGACTCGGACGCGCCAGCCACCTCGCCGAGAGCGATGGCGCCTGCCCTGCGCGTCGCCGGATCCCCGGCGCGCAACATGGTCTCGAAGACAGGCAGAACCTTGGCGGCACCGGCGCCCGAGGAGGTGGACAGGGCGCGCACGGCCTCGGCGCGAACGAAGGCATCACGATCCTCGGCGCCCGCTTGCAGGATGTCGAGCACGATGGGCTGCATGGCAGCGGCGGCCTTCATGGCTTCCAGGCGCATGGTTTCGTCGGAATCGCGCGCAGCCTGGCGCAGGATGGCCGCCACGGAAAGGCGGGCGGCCACGCGCAGGACAAGCTGGCGTTCTTCCAGATCGCCCTGCCCGAAAAAGGCCGAGAGCTTCTTCTCCAGCTCGGGCATGTGCTTGCCCACGCTCACATTGGCCTTGCCACTCGCGATGAGTGCCTCGGCAGCGGACATGCGCACCGAGCGTTCGTGGTCTTCAAGCAGGCCGATAAGCGGCCCGAGGACGACGTCGCGGGCCTCGGCGGCCAAAGCCCCCAGCGAAGACGTGGCGGCGGCGCGTACCGCGGGCTCGTCGGAGGCGGCCAGCTGCACGGCCATGCGCGCGGCGCCCTTGGGGTCGCCTTCGGTCAGACTGCCAAGGCACGACGCTGCCTCCGTCCGAACCTCGCGGTTGTCGTCGCGTGAGGCGATGCGCAGGTAGGGCGACGCCGCCAGCGGCGCCTTCTTGGCGATTTCGCAGAAGGCGCGAGCAGCGGAAACCCGCGTCGGGATCTCGCCCTGTTTAAGCGCCTTGGCCAGCGGCGGCAGGACCGCGGCCGGCCGGGTCTGTCCGATCAGTCCCAGGGCTTCAACGATGGCCTTGCGTGTGGCAGGCCGTACCTTGATCATGGCGTGTCCAAGGTCTTCTGCCACCAGCGCGGGTTGCGAAGCAGCCAGGCGGATGGACGACTCGATGGCGGCGCGAGCCACGTCGGGGTTGGGATCGACCAGGGCCTTGCGCACCAGCTCCGGTCCCTCGCGCTTGAGGAAGCCAAAGGCGCGCGCGGCCTCGGCGCGCACATCGGGAGATTGATCGTAAAGGAAGACCTTGAGCGGTTTGCTGGCCGAGTCGGGTGCCTTGATGGCCACCACGCCCCACAGGGCGGCCGCGGTCACCCGGCCAGCGGGCGGCCCTTTGGTGGCTGCGGCGGCCAGTGTTTCCACCTCGGACGGATCGATGAGGCGCGCGTAGATGGGCAGCGCGGCCGTGCGCAGGCGCGGTGGCGCATCGGCGGCAACGGCCTTTTCCAGTACGGTCTTGAGCGATGCTTGCGCCTCGCCGTTCTTGCGTAGATAGGAAAGGGCCGAGATGCGTGCCTCCTCGGGGGCTTGTTCGTCGGCCGCGATCAGGGTCAGCGCTGACATCGCCTCGCGCGGCACCGCGACCGCGATACGTTCCAGCAGGGCCAAAGCGGTGCGCCGGGACTGACCATCGGTGCTGCCCAGGCCTTGGCGGACAGCCTCGGTGGCGGCCGTGGGTGCGCGCGCGGCCAAATCCATGACACCCTTTTCGGCCAGTCGGCGGAACGACGGATCTTTGTCGGCGAGGGCAATCGACAGGATGCTGGCGGCCGTGGTCCCGTCCAGGCTGGCGCATTCGTGCAGGACCGTGCTGCGCACGGCGAACGAAGCATCAGCCAAGGCCGTGCGCAAAATCGCTGCGTGCGTCCCCTTGCCCTGGCGGCGATCGATGGCGGCCGCAACCTCGACGCCGCGGCGGCGTACGTCCGACGATTGATCGTTGAGCGCGGCAGCGAGAATTTCGTCTTCCCCGGCGCCCCCGGTGCCGACCACGGCCAGGGCTTCCAGGGCCTCGCGGCGCAGGCTGGGATCCACGAACGCCTGCTTGAGCGACACGATGCCTGCGGGATCGCCAAGCAGCACCAGCGAGATGCCACGTGGGACGGGGCCCAGCCCGTCGAGCACGGTGCGCAGCCAGGTGGGGATGGGCGTGCTGCGGTTCTTGTCCAGGGTGCCCGAGGCGTGGCCCGAAGTGATGCGGCGATAGAGATCGGTGGCCACGCCGGTCGATGCAAACCCGGTGTCGGCGATGATGGAGCCGAAGCGCGGCTTGGCGGGAAGGAAATTCAGGAAGGCCAGGCTGCTGCGCCCGCGCCGCACGACCACGCGGCTGGACGGCGAATCCTTGGCCGGGTCGAAGGCCAAGGTGTACGAGGTGCGCAGCTCGAAGACCAAGCCGAAGAGAACCGCGACCAGGACCACGACGGTGAGCCCAGCCCGCAGGACCACGCGGCGGATGCTGCGGCGGAGGGTGGCGCTTTCCTCGCTTGATAGATCCCTGGCCACGTGGGCCCGGACATTGCGGATCTCGATGAGGGTCAGGGCAGTTCCGGTGAGAATACGGCGGCGCAAGATGCGCCGTGACTGCTGAACATGCGCGGTGGCGATGGCGGCGTGTTCGCGGATGCGCGGAATGAGGCAGGGATGGGACAGGACCAGGAGGCCTTCGCTTTGCCCCGTGTTTTCACGCAAGATCCCGCGCGCGGTCAGCACGTCCACCGCCTTTTCCACGGCGTGCTCGGTCAGCTTGCTGCGCGCCACGAATTGGCTGGCGGTGAGGCGCTCTTTTTCGGCGCAAGCAAGCAGCAGGCGCATGGCCGTCGCTTCGCCAGCGTCGACGATGGCGCGATGAAGGAAGGTGTATAGGATGGTGCTGGCGCCGCCCGCGCGTTCGTAGCGGCGGGTGGTGGTCATGCGCTGCTCGACCGCGGCGGTGGCCACGATTTGTAGGTCCGCGGGCAGGCAGGGGCCGGGCCGGCACAGATCCGCGGCCATGAGCTCGGCCAGTCCGGCTTCGAAGAAGGTGCCGGTGTTGAGCGCGGTTTGTTCCAGGATCTCCGCCACCTGGGTTTCGCCCAGCCGGCCAAGCTCCATCCACGCGCCCGCGGCGGGCGAGATGGCCGCGATGTCGTGCAAGCGCTCCAGGCGATGAAAGGATGCGCCGTCGATGCATAGAAGCAGGCGCAAGCGGCTGCCCGCGCCCGCCATGGCCACCTTGAGCAGCGCGGCCAGGGTGGGCAAGGCAGCGGCCGAGGCCGTGTCCGCGTCGTCGCCCAGCAGGTCTTCCAGGTGGTCGAGCACGAGCAGGGTGCCGCCCGGTGAGGAGCGCGCCACGCTGACCAGGTAGTCGGAGGCGCTCTCGCCCGGCACCGGCGGTTCGCCGCGCACCCGGCCTAGTGCCTGCCACAATTCCTGATCGAAATTGGCGTAGCTGCCCAGGTACACCGTGGCTACGCTGCGCGCGGAGAGCAGGGGCAGAAGGCCGGCGCGCAAGAGCGACGTTTTGCCCACGCCAGGCTCGCCGCACAGGGCAGCCACGCGCGCGGCGTCCTTGGTGACAAGTTGGAGCAGGGCCTGGGTCTCTTCGGCGCGGCCGAAAAAGAGACTGGTGCTGCTTTCATCGTAGGGGCCGAGCCCCCGGAAGGGACCTAGGGCGGGATTTCCAGACGAAGACATTGGCAGCAGAATAGCCGCCCCTGGCCGCAACTGGGCAGGAAAGTTTGCCGCTACACTTCGCTGGCGAAGTCGGACTCGACCACGGCCGGGTCGTTGTCGTAGTCCGCGATGACCACTTCGCGCATGGTGGCGTCGGTGGACGAGGGCGGGAAGAAGCCATCCACCATGTCGGCGATTTCGTCGTGCGAGGTGCCGCGCTTCACGGTGGCCAGCGCATACACCACGTTGCCGTCATCGACGACGGACAGGAAGCCCACGCGGCGCCCGTCCTCGACGGCCCACAAGTCCCAGACTTCCGACGACTTGGTGCGCGTGGTGCGCGTGGCGTAGAAGGTGCGGGGTTCGTGGCGGGTGATGGGCGTGATCTTGGGGTCGCGAGGCATGGGCCGCGAACCGTAGCACGGTTATCGCCAAGGGGCGGGCAGGATCGGCGGGCGTTCGAGGGCGCGACGGGTGCGCTGCAGTTCGATTTCGCTGATGAGCACGGCGGGCGCCACGGTGGACACGGGCACGTAACCCGATTCGGCGCCGCAGAAGCCGTTGAAAACGGCGGTCTGATCGGACGCGGCCACGATGCGATTGAGCGAGCCGATCGGGGTGCCCACGAACTCCACGCCGCGCACCAGGGTTTCCTCGCCGGTGACGGCGTCAACCCGGTACACGATGCGCGGCATGCCCTTGAAGGCCTGGAAATCGTAGGTCGTGGTGTTGGTCTGGCCGCCGCTGATGTCGGCGATGATGAGGCCAAAGGCCTTTTTCTGCCGGCGGACCTCCTCCAGCAGCATCTCTTTCAACTTGGCATAGGTGACCACCTTGTCGAGCTTGACGATGGTGCTGGCCATGCGCCCGATGGGATCCAGGGTGCCTTCGGCGCGGCCGTGGCCGTTCGATTCAAGCGAGCCTTTTACTGGCGTGCGGCTCTTGAGGTAGTTACGCAAAATTCCGTGGTCGACCAGGGTCACCGGGCGCGCGTAGACGCCCTCGTCGTCGAATTTGTAGAACCCGTTGAGCGACACGTTGCCGACCTTACGCAGGGTTGGATCGTCGAGCACGCTGACGAAGGTGGGCAACACTGGCTTGCCGATCTGGCCCTTGAAGGTGGCGCCTTCCTTGTTGTCGTTCTGGCGCTCGCCCTCCAGGCGGTGGCCCAGGGCCTCGTGGAAGAACACGCCGGCGGCCTCGGGCAGAAGAATGGCCGGGCCGTTGAAGGGATCCAGCATGGGCGCCTCACGCAGGCGCTTGACCTCGTCGGCCAGCTGAGCCGCGGTTCGCCCCAACTCGGCCTCGTCGGGCATTTCGGCCTCGCTGGCACCGTAGAAGCTCTTGAAGTGGTTGACCAGCAGGCCGTCCTTGGCGCGCGACGAGGCGAGCAGCTGGATGGAATAGATGAGGCGTTCGCTGACCAGCTCGGTGCCTTCGCTGGTGACCAGGTAGCGGGTCTGGTGGTCGACCGCCATCTTGACCTGCGAGTCGAAGATTTCAGGATAGGTCTTAAACAGCGCGGACACCCGGCGCAAGCGGTCGCTCCACACGGCGCGGTCGAGCTTCAGGGTAACCGGCGCATCCACCGCCTTTGCGGCCTTCTCGCGCGAGAAGCTGGGCATCTTCTCGTCTTCGACCATCTTGGTCACGCGCGTGCCACGCTTCTTGTGCAGGGCCGCCAGCGCCTGCTTGTAGCGCGCGTCCGTCTGCAGCCACAGGGTGGCGCGCATGGCGTCCACATCGTTATCGATGGGCGCGAAGGTGGGCGGCTCGTAGCGGTCGAAATCGTCGAGGTCGAAGGCCTTTTCGGCCGAATCGTCCGCCGTGTTGTCGAACTGGTAGCTGCCCACGCGCACCTCGACCGAGGCTTGGCGCACGTTCTGGTAGCTGTCCTCGAAGATGGCGCCGAAGCGTGCGCCCATGTCGTAGTCGTCGTACTCGCGCACGAGGTAGCGGATGAAGTAGGGTCCGTCCTCGCCGGGCATCTTGAGCTTCTGCTTGGAGCGGCCGAGCTCGTCCTTGAGGGCGCTGAGCATGGTCAGGCGATGGTCCTTTGCTGCCTCGCCACTGGGCTTGGCCGCAGCGCTGGCCACGTGACCGCTGAGGATGAGGAACAGGGGAAGAAGGACTTTGAGGGATGATTCCATGATGTCCTCAGCAGTCTGACCGTTTCTGATTGGCAAAGAAAGCGCTATGGTTGGGCACCATGGCGACGATCAACACGAACTACCAGAAGCTTCAGGCCGGGTATTTGTTCCCGGAAATCGGCAAGCGCGTGCGCAATTTCGCGGCGGCCAATCCGGCCGCGCGCATCATTCGCCTCGGCATCGGCGACGTGGTGCTGCCGCTGCCCGCGCCCATCATCGACGCCATGAAGGCCGGCGTAGACGAGATGGCACGCAAGGAAACCTTTCAGGGTTACGGCCCCGAGCAGGGCCACGAGTTTTTGCGCGAGGCCATCGCCGGCCACTTTCGCGGCCAAGGCGCCGAGGTGGCGGCCGACGAGGTTTTCGTCTCGGACGGCTCGAAGTGCGACACCGCCAACATCCAAGAGATCTTCGCCGTCGACAACATCATCGCGGTGACCGACCCGGTCTATCCGGTGTACGTGGACACCAACGTCATGGCCGGCCGCACCGGCCCAGCCGAGAATGGCCGCTACGGCAAGCTGGTCTACCTGCCCACCACGGCCGAGAACGGCTTCGAGCCCGCCTTGCCCAGCGGTCACGTGGATTTAATCTACCTGTGCTCGCCCAACAACCCGACCGGCGCGGTCATGTCGCGCGCCTCGCTGCAGCGCTGGGTCGACTACGCCAAGCGTGAGGGTGCCATCATTCTGTTCGACGCCGCCTACGAGGCCTTCATCCGCGAGCCTGGGTTGGTGCACAGCATTTTCGAGATCCCCGGCGCGCGCAACGTGGCCATCGAGTTCCGCAGCTTTTCGAAGACGGCGGGCTTCACCGGCACGCGCTGCGCGTTCACCGTCATTCCCAAAGAGCTGTGCGCCCGCGACGGAGCCGGCGTGCCCGTGCCCCTGCACAGCCTGTGGAACCGTCGCCACACCACCAAGTTCAACGGCGTGAGCTACCCCGTGCAACGGGCCGCCGCCGCTGTCTTCAGCCCCGAGGGCAGCAAGGCCGTGCAAGCCAACATCGACTACTACATGGAAAACGCACGCATCATCCGCGAAGGCCTGGCCAAGGCCGGCTACCGCGTGCACGGCGGCGTCAACGGCCCCTACATCTGGCTGCGCGTCCCCGAGGGGTTGACCTCGTGGCAGTTCTTCGATCGTTTGCTGGGCGAGGCGAACGTGGTCGGCACGCCCGGTTCTGGCTTCGGAACTTGCGGCGAAGGCTACTTCCGGCTGAGCGCGTTCGGGTTCAGGGAGAACGTGGAGTAGGCCGTGGAACGGATTCGCAGCAAGGTGCCGCTCTAAAGCCTCTCCCCGCTTCCGGGGAGAGGCCAACGCGCGAAGCGCGGCGGGTGAGGGGAGACTGCCAAATGTCCATTGGGAAGCCCGACATCCGGGAGAGCGGCGCTCGGCTGCTGCGGGCTTGCACCAGGAGCGATTCCGCCGGGAACGTCCTTCAACGGCCGCGCTTCGCGCGTCCATGAAGGACTCGGTCGTCGTCTAGCATCCGCTCGCGGACTCGCGGAGCGCCTCCTCACGTCCCGTCGGAAGTCGCTCCTGGCCGCCCGCGCGCCGAGCTTGCGCCTGTCGACTTGAGATGCGGAAACTCATCCGCGGTGGGGCCGGGCTGGTCCGTCCGGTCGCCTACCTGATTTTGATCGGTCAACCCATGGACAGCCATTCGCCAAGAGAGACAGCATGCGTGCGCAAAGGAAACTCTCTTGCTGCGAACATCATCTTCTTCTGTTGGCATTTGTCCTCAGTGAGAAGAAAGCGGCAATACGCGGCGCAGGCGGCGATTTGGGCATCCACCCAGTCTCCCCTGTGGGGTGCCCTGAGGATGCCAGCGAACCGGCCGTACCCGATGTCCCCATAGATCGCCCCAACGGAGATCAAGAAAGAGTACACAGCGAAGGTGAGCGCCGTAGGGTAACGGTGTGGCACCTCACGCATGCGCTGCCGGTAGCATCCTTGATTGGTCACGGTATTCACCCAGGGAATTTGCCAGAACTCTTCCCTTCTCCGAAGTCCATGCAGAAGCTTGTCAAGGTCATCTGGCCGGGCTTTCGAAATTGCCCGAGGAGCCAGTGAACGAGTCCTCTTGTCATTCTCGAAAGTCTGCTCCTTCCGAAGATGCCGTTGAAGCTCTGGTACTATCGCAGGCAGCTTGGTCTCAAGTTCAGACGTGGAAAGGATCGCTATCATTCGGCGCCCCTCATGAGCTTCGACCGACAATGTGCTGCTTCGTGGCCCCGTCCATTCCGCCTTAATGATTCGAGAGAATTCGCCTGCGAGTACGAAGCGTGTGCCGAGCTTCGTCGCCAGCGATGCCAGAAGTCGAGCGCGGCCTGCCGCCCTTGGGAAGTTACGCGTCGCAAGCGTTTCGTGCAGGACTGGGTATGAGACGACCAATCGAGCCCCAGTTGCAGCGAATTTGGTTTCAAAGGCAGCGAGTAGTGCCCCGTCCTCATCAAGTCGGGATACAATTGTGTTATCGACCGCAATGTCCATGTAGGCCCTCAATCCAGCCAGGCTTCTCCTATGAGGAGCTGCAGAAAGCCGCGTTTGTTCGCCCAACTCGACGCGCCAGTATGTTCGTTGGCCCCCGCGCTTTTGGCAAGTTGGTTTGGTGTCGGCGCGGGAAAGGGAACCTGGGTAGCCCCAGACGGCCTTGTCCATCGTGGAAATGGAAGCTGGGTGGACCCATATGGCCTTTTCCACTGTGGAAATGTGCACTGGGTGGAAGCGGCGCGACATCATTCGCTGTGGAAACGGGAGTTGGGTGGACCCAGGTGGCATTTCCATTTGGGAAAGTGGAATCTGGGTGAACCCAGATGGTGTTTCCTACTGTGGAAAGTGGGCTCTGGGTGGACCCGGGTGGCGCCCACCACGTTGGAAATGGGAGATGGGCCGACTCAGGGGCTCTTTCCCTGCTTTTCTTCCAACTGCCCCACCAACCGCAGCAAACCATCCAAAATGGTGTACGGGTGGGGCGGGCAGCCAGGGATGTAGAGATCCACGGGGACCACGCTGTCGACGCCGTTGTGGACTTCGGGGTGGCCTGCGAAGGGGCCGCCGGAGATGGCGCAGGCGCCGACGGCGATGACGATTTTGGGCGGGGTCAGGGCATCGTAGCTCTTCTGCAGCGCAAGCTTCATGTTCTCGCTGACCGGGCCGGTGACGATGAGGCCGTCGGCGTGCCTGGGTGAGGCCACCATTTGGATGCCGAAGCGGCCTAGGTCGAAGACCAAGGTGCCGAGCACATTGATGTCGGCTTCGCAGGCGTTGCAGCCCCCGGCGCTCACCTGGCGCAGTTTGAGCGAACGTCCGAAGAGGCGCAGCAGTCGCTTTTCCAGGGCGTGAACTGGCACGGGCTCGCCCCCGCTGACCATCAATGCCTGGCGTGTATTGCCGGAAAGGTGGAAGTCCGGTCCGTGCTGGATGGCCCCGGTTGGGCAGGCCTGGGTGCAGTCGGTACAGAACAGGCAGCGGCCCAGGTCGACCTTGGGCGCGCGCGCTTCGATGGTGATGGCATCGGTGGGGCAGGCATCGGCGCAGGCGTGGCAGCCGTCGGCGCACTTGCTGGCGTCGATGACGGGCAAGCCGCGAAAGCGGTCGGAGAGAACAGGCTTTTCGATGGGGAAGTGCGAGGTGCGATGGCCTTGTCGCCAACGCTCAGTGAGAATTTTCAACATGGGTTTAGTCTCCCCTCACCCGACGCGCGTTGCGCGTCGGCCTCTCCCCCGCAGCGGGGAGAGGCGGTTCTAGAGGTCATGGCCACAGTAGGAAAGGTTGAAGCTTTTGTTGCAGATGGGGAAGTCAGATATCTGCTGATCGCGCAGGGACATGGCCAGGCCAGCCCAATTGTGGAAGGAGGGATCCACGACTTTGTAGGTTGCGAAGCGCCCCTGCGGGTCGGTCATGGCCACGTGGCAGATTTCACCGCGCCAGCCTTCCACCAGGGAAACGCAGAAGTGGTCGGGTCGCAATGTTGGGCAATCCACGCGCGCCGCCCCGGCGGGAAGCTCTTTCAATTGCGTGCGCAGGAATTGCACCGAGCGCTCGATTTCCAGCCAGCGCAGGAAGGCTCGCGCGAACACGTCGCCGGTGTGAAAGGTGGAAATGGGAATGTGCACGAACTGGAAGATGCCGAAGGGGTGGTGGGTGCGCACGTCCCGCCGTAGGCCGCAGGCGCGCGCGGCGGGCCCGACCAGGCCGAGGTTGCGGGCGGTGTCTTCGCTGACGATGCCCACGTCCTCGAAGCGCGCCTGCACCGAGCCGGTTTGCCAGAGCAGCTTGGCAGCGCCTTCGACGTCGCGGTAGGCGGACTCCAGGCGTTCGAGCACCTGGGCCACGCGCGCCTGGTCGACATCGAAGCCGACGCCGCCGGGCCGGATCAGGCCGCGGCCAAAACGGTTGCCGCACAGAAGCGCCGTGATGTTGAGGAAGTCGCCGCGCAGGCGCCCGCAGTAGGAAGCTGTGGGCAGGTAGCCGATGTCGCCGGCCAAGGCGCCCAGATCGCCGGTGTGATTGGCCAGGCGTTCAAGCTCCAGGGCAATCCCGCGCAAAGCCAGCGCTCGGGCCGAGGGCCGGCAAACGGATAGGCTTTCCACGGCCTGGCAGTAGGCGCTGGCATGTCCCACCGTGGTGTCGCCGGCCAGGGTTTCCATGTGATGGATGGTGCGTTTGCCAGGGCCGCCAGCCAGGGTCTTTTCAATGCCGCGGTGTTGGTAGCCGAGTGAGATCTCCAGATGGAAGACGTGCTCGCCGTGGCACTGGAAGCGGAAATGGCCGGGTTCGATGACCCCGGCGTGCACCGGGCCCACGGCCACCTCGTGAATCTCCTCGCCCTCGACGCGGTAGAAGTCGGTCACGCCCACCACGCGGGGCTCGCCTTGGGCACGGCCAAAGGCATCGGGGCCTGGCCGGTAGGCGCTGTGAAAGCGCACGGGCTTCCACCACGGATGTCCTTCTGGAATCAAGTTCCATTGCTCGCCCAGCTCGCGCTCGAACATGTGCACCTGCGGGCATTCCGGGGTCATGCTTGGGAAGGTGTTTCCCTCGATGGCGGCCCGTGCGATCTCCAGTAGGCCGTCGCGGTCGGCGGCGAGCACGGCAAAGAGCTCGATGCTGCTACCCGCGGGGCGGCCGAACAACGCTGCCACGCGCCGACTGCGCGCGGGCGCCGCAATGATGGCTTGGCGCAAGTCCGAGAATGGTAGTTGCGGAATCTTGTGCATGGGCACCGCGATGCCATTGCGCAAGGTGAGCCACTTGGTAGTCATGGTTTCATCTCGATGAAGGCCGCCGCCTCTTGGAGAGCGCGGCTGAGTGGCGGCGGTACGTACACGCCGAGCAGCAGCACCAGGCCCAGAAATACAATGATGGGTGCGACGGTGAAGAAGGTGTCCTTGTAGCCGCTGGCGCTCGCCTTCTCCGAGGGCTCGCCTTGAACCACGGCGAACACGGTCGAGCTCATGCCCACGAACACCACGAACAGCAGGACCAGGAAGAGGCCCGCGATCCAGAATCGGCCGCCCGCGACGGCGGCGCGCAGAATGGTGAACTCGCTGAAGAAGGGGCCGAAGGGTGGCGAGCCGGTGATGGCGAAAAAACCGGCCAGGAAGAGCGCGCCGGTGATGGGCAGTCGACGAATGGCGCCGCTGACGTCTTCGACCCGTTTGCTGCCGTAGGCGCGGTGGATGTTGGCCGCGGCCAGGAAAAGCACGCCCTTGGTCAGGCCGTTGTTGATGAGGTGGAGCAAGGAGCCGAAGATGCCCGCGCCACCGATGCCGATGCCCAGCACCAGGATGCCCATGTGCTCAACACTGGAATAGGCGAGCATGCGCTTGTAGTCACGCTGGCGGACCATGAACACGG
>Ga0302321_100001758_pt1 | contig 18504 bp, 12 predicted proteins | sample Fen_T0_1_FD_202505 | JGI IMG/M metagenome (GOLD analysis project Ga0302321, IMG submission 202505) | Peat permafrost microbial communities from Stordalen Mire near Abisko, Sweden - Fen_T0_1 | ecosystem: Environmental > Terrestrial > Soil > Wetlands > Permafrost | place: Sweden: Abisko...
TGATGAGCCCGATAAGCAGCTGCCCGAACAGGGCCTGCGTGGGGATGCCGAAGATTTCCATGCGGAGAAAACGTCCCGTGGAAACGTTCCAGCCCCCTGTCCTCTCGCGGCGCGAGAGGACGGAGGGTGGGCCGTATTTTCCTTATTTAACCAGCGGGCAGCCGCCGTCGGCCATCGGCCGGAACGCCTGGTCGGCCGGGATCGTCGTGCGGACCTTGTAGTAGTCCCACGGGTACTTGGACTCGGCAGGAGTCTTGACCTGCACCAGGTACGCCGGATGGATCTTGCGGCCGTCGGCGCGGATCGAGCCCTTGCCGAACAGCGGGTCGTCGGTCGGCATTTCCTTCATCTTGGCGATGACCTTGGTGCCGTCGTCGCTCTTCAGCGCTTCGACGGCCTTGAGGTAGTGCGTCACCGCCGAGTACACGCCGGCATGCACCATCGTCGGATAGATACCCTTGTCGAGCGCAGAGAAGCGCTTGGCGAAGGCCCGGGTCTGGTCGTTCTGGTCCCAGTAGAAGGTGTTGGTGACGATCAGCCCCTGCGCGGTCGGCAGGCCGAGCGCGTGGATGTCGGTCAGGAAGACCAGCAGGCCGGCGAGATTCTGGCCGCCCTTGACGATGCCGAACTCGGCCGCCTGCTTGATCGAGTTCGTCGTGTCGCCACCGGCGTTGGCGAGGCCGACGATCTTGGCCTTCGACGCCTGCGCCTGCAGCAGGAACGAGCTGAAGTCCTGCGTGTTCAGCGGATGGCGCACCTTGCCCAGCACCTTGCCGCCGTTCTTGAGGACGACCGCCTCGGTGTCGCGTTCGAGCGCCTGCCCGAACGCGTAGTCCGCGGTGAGGAAGAACCAGGTGTCGCCGCCCGTCTTGACGATGGCGCCGCCCGTTCCGTTGGCCAGCATCCACGTGTCGTAGGTCCAGTGGATGGTGTTGGGCGTGCAGGCCTTGCCGGTGAGGTCCGACGACGCCGCACCGGAGACCAGGAACGCCTTGCCCTTGTCCTTGGTGATCTGGTTGACGGCCAGCGCAACGCCCGAGTTCGGCACGTCGACGATGACGTCGACCTTTTCGGCGTCGTACCACTTGCTGGCAATGCCGGAGCCGATGTCGGGCTTGTTCTGATGGTCGGCGGACACGAGCTCGACCTTGTAGCCGCGCTTCTCGATGCCCGAATCCTCGATCGCCAGCTTGGCGGCGACGACCGAGCCCGCGCCCGCCAGGTCGGTGTAGAGGCTGGACATGTCCGACAGCACGCCGATCTTGATCAGGTTGTCCGACACCTGCGCCTGCGCGGTGCCGAGCGACAGCGCGGTCGCGACCGCCATCCCGATCACCGTACGTTTGAATGCATTCATCGTGCTCCTCCGTGGGTTGGGTACCGCTTTTTTCTCCGGCTACACGCCGAGATAGTCGTGAAGCTTGGCCATGTTCGCTTCGAGGTCCGCGTTGCGGATCATGTCCACGACGCGACCGTGCTCCATCACGTAATGCCGGTCGGCGACGGTAGCCGCGAACCGGAAATTCTGTTCGACCAGCAGGATCGTGAAGCCCCGCTGCTTCAGCTGCGCGATCGTGCGCCCGATCTGCTGCACGATCACCGGCGCCAGTCCTTCCGTCGGCTCGTCCAGCAACAGTAAGCGCGCGCCGGTGCGCAGGATGCGGCCGATCGCCAGCATCTGCTGCTCGCCGCCGGACAGCTTGGTGCCCTGGCTGTGCAGGCGTTCCTTGAGGTTGGGAAAGAGCTCGTAGATTTCCGCGAGCGGCAATCCGCCTTCGCGCACGATTGGCGGCAGCAGCAGGTTCTCCTCGACGTCGAGGGAGGCGAAGATGCCGCGCTCCTCCGGACACCAGGCGATTCCGCGCCGCGCGATGCGGTTGGACGACAGCGCGATCGTTTCCGCGCCCTCGAAGGCGATCGATCCCTCGCGCCGGGGCACTACACCCATGATGGACTTGAGCGTCGTCGTCTTCCCGGCGCCGTTGCGGCCGAGCAGCGTGACGACTTCGCCCGCGGCGACGTCGAAGTCCACGCCGTGCAGGATGTGCGACTCGCCGTACCAGGCGTTGAGCCCGCGCACGGCCAGCAGCGGCGCGGCGGCGGTACCCGACGACTGCTTTGCGGCGACGGCGTCAGGCATGTCCGGCACCCAGGTAGGCGGTGATCACTTCGGGATGCTGCGACACCGATGCGTAATCGCCTTCCGCGAGAATTTCGCCACGCGCCAGTACGGTGATCCGGTCGGCCAGCGTCGACACGACCGACAGGTTGTGCTCGACCATCAGCACGGTGCGGTTCGCCGCCACCTTCCTGATCAGCGCCGCGATGCGTTCGACGTCCTCGTGCGTCATTCCGGCCGTCGGCTCGTCCAGCAGCATCATTTCCGGATCGAGCGCCAGCGTCGTCGCGATTTCCAGCGCGCGCTTGCGGCCGTAGGGCAATTCGCCGGCGCGCGTGAGCGTGAACTCTGACAGCCCGACGGCGTCGATCAGGTCGGCGGCCCGGGCGTCGAGTTGCGCCAGGTGCGCCTCGGAGCGCCAGAAATCCAGCGAATGCCCCTGCTTGCGCTGCAATGCAATACGCACGTTTTCGTGGACGGTCAGGTTGGGAAACACCGCGGAAATCTGGAACGACCGCACCAAGCCGGTGCGCGCGATGGCGGCAGGACGCGACCCGGTGATTTCCTTGCCGTTGAAGAAGATCTGGCCGCGCGTGGGCGTGAGGAAGTGCGTGAGCAGGTTGAAACAGGTCGTCTTGCCGGCGCCATTGGGACCGATCAGCGCATGGATGCTGCCGCGGCGGACGGTCAGGTTCACGTCCTTGACCGCGACGAATCCCTTGAACTCCTTGGTCAGGCTCCTCGTTTCGAGAATCGTGTCGTCGGCCATTCTGGAATCTACAGCCCTATGCGCCGCGGGCGCACATGAGCGGCGCCGCATCTCGTATGTTGGGGGGCGATTATGGGGGTGTGGTGCAGGTTAGCGCAACCCGGACGCGCGCCGACGACCAGGAACTTCAGTATTCGATGCGCGCGAAATAGGTCGCCTGCGACGCTTCGCGCGCTTCGCCCAGCGTACGAATGCCCTGCTCCGCGAGCAGCGGAATCATGCGCAGAAAGACCTCGCCGGTCATGATGGCATCGCCCAGCGCCGTGTGGCGGCCCATGGGACTCACGCCCATCCGCTCCGCGATCGCCTCGAGACTGTGGGACTCGAGGTCCGGATGAATCACCGCCGACAGCAGCAGCGTGTCGAGGACCGGCTGCGTGAACCGCACGCCGGTCGCCTGCTCCTTGAGGCGCAGGAAGCGCATGTCGAACGCCGCGTTGTGCGCAACCAGCACCGTGTCTTCGCAGAATTGCTTGAAAGCCGGAAGCACCCGGTCGATCGTCGGTTGGTTCTCGAGCATCGCCGCATCGAGACCCGTGATCCTGCCCGCCTCCGGGGACATGGCGCGCTTCGGATCGACGAGCTGCTCGAACACCTCGTGTTCCAGCAACCGGCCATTGACGATGCGCACCGCACCGACGGAAACGATCTCGTCGCCCGCCGAAGGCTGCAAGCCGGTCGTCTCTGTGTCGAATACCGTGTAACTAAGGCTCGCGAGCGTCCGGCCGTCCTGCTCGGGTGTCTGTCCGGGCTGGTGGAAGAGATCGAAATCGTAGAACTCCGGGCGGCTCTCGGCAGTGGTGGCAACGCTCGTCGGCGACTCCTCCGGCCGGGTGAGCGGCATGGCGATGCGGAAGTATTCGCGCTGCGATTGCTTGTGGATCTGGTACCAGATCTCCGCGTTGTGGCGCTCCATGATCTGCTTCAACGTAATTGGACTCGCCTCGCCCCCCAATTCCAGCGAATCGGTCTGCCAGGCCATCGTGGTTTCGGTCCCCAGCGGCGCCCCGGTCCAGATCAGGTCGAGATGGGCGAGCTGGCCGACCGCCGCCAACGAGAAGCGAACCTCGCGGATGCCGAACTCCTCCATAAGCCGGCTCACGATGTAGGTGATGCCCTGCATCAGCGAGTAGCTGTCCACCTTCATCCAGAGGGACTCGGCAACGTCCTCGATCTTGGTCGGCAACCCGAGCCTGCTTTCGATGCGCCGGCGCGCCGCAGTGATGAGGTCGGCGCCGCGAATGTCCTCGAGCGGCCACTCGGTGCGCAGCGAATCGGCGAAATCGGAGGCGGCACGGTCGAGTCCGGCGCTCATCCTGGTGGCCTCCTCGCCGATGATCCCGATGAAGCGGCTGCGCGCGGCGTTGTCCATTTCCGGGAACGACGCGATGGTCTCGACCGCTGCGCGCACGCTGGCGAGCGAGGCGCGCGTGCCCTGCGTCAGCGTCTGCAGCAGCGAATCGCGGCGGCTTCCCGTTTCGATGCGCCGCGTGATGTTGTCGAGCAGCATCACGAACCCGGTGATTCCCTCCGGTGCGCGTTGCGCGTCCTCATCGGCCGCAGTGGCCTTCCCGGCTTCCGCCCCCAGGACCGGCGCGATCTGCACGCGCACCAGCTGGCCGGCCGGCGCGGTCGTGACGAAGCTCGCGACGGGACCGTGCGCCTCCCCGGTCATGCGGTCGCGGATGTTTTCCAGCGCGTGGATGATGAGATTGCGGTCGAAGACGGCAAAGATCGAGCGGCCCAGCCCGATGACGGCGTGCGCCTTGGCCGCGGCGGCGTCGCCTGCGATCGGCTTCCTGAGGAGCTGCATGGCCCGCGCGTTGTACAGCAGGATCCGGCCCTCGCTGTTGCAGACGACGACGCTCTGTGCCAATTCCGACATCAGCGCCGCCAGGCGGTTGCGTTCCTCCTCGATGCGCGCGTTCGCCTCGTGCACGCGCGCCGCGACATCCCGAGTGAGCTCGGCATGCGCGGTGGCGAAGGCGTTGAATGCCGCCGCGAGCCTGCGCGTTTCGGCCGAGCCGGCAAGCGCCGCGCGGTGAGCAGGATTGGCGGTGAGCATCACGCGGGCATCCTCGGCCAGGCGCCGCGGCGCGCTGACGTAGCGGCGGAACAGCACGCGCACCGCAAAATAGAGCGGCACCAGCAGCAGCAGCGCCGCCACGACGACGTGCGCGGCGCGGTCGCGCAGGATCGCCACCGCTTGGTCGCGTTCCGCGGCATCGAGGTCCGCGCCCACCAGCAGCACGGTGCCGGCCAGCGCGAGGAGCACGCAGCCCCACGCGAGCGCGAGCGCCAGAGCGAAGCGAGACTTGCCGGACATCACCTAGTCGCCCAGCATCCGTGCCACCTGCTCGATCAGGTCCTTCGTGGAAAACGGCTTGGTCACATAGGCATCGGCGCCCACGGCCAGCCCCTTGTTCACCTCGACGTCGCGTCCCTTGGCGGAAAGCATGATGATGCGGATGCCGGCCCAGGCCGGGTTCTCACGGACCTTCTGGCAGACGTCGTACCCGGAGAGGCGGGGCATCATCACGTCGAGCAGGATCAGGTCCGGCGCGAATTCGCCCACTGCCTGCAGCGCGTCCTCGCCGTTGGTCGCAACCTTCACTTCATAGCCCTTCTGCCGCATCAGGAACTCGAGCGAGACCACGATGTTGGGCTCGTCGTCGGCGATCAGGATTTTCTTGCCCATGCCTTACTCCTGCTCCATGGATAAATGCGCGTCCCGGCCGCGTGCCGCTCCGGACGACGGCTCCTGCGCTGCCGCGTGTGTGGCGACCGGCAGTTCGAACGTGAATGTCGCGCCGGCGCCCGGCACGCTGTCCACCCACAGGCGCCCGCCGAAGTGCTCGATGATCTGGCGGCTGATCGGCAGGCCGAGCCCTGTGCCGTGCGGCTTCCCGGTCAGCGTGTCTCCGGCCTGGCGGAACTTCTCGAAGATGACCTGCTGATTAAGAGGCTCGATGCCCGGGCCGTTGTCCGAAACGCTGACGCGAAGCATGCCGGCAGCGGCGGCCACCTCGACCACGACGTGCCCAACTTCCGGCGGCACGAACTTCACCGCGTTCGACAGGAGGTTGATCAGCACCTGCACCAGCCGGTCGCGGTCCGCCCTGACGAACGGCGCCGCATCCGGCAGGCGCGTCGCCAGTCCGACATTCTTGGCGCGGAACAGCTGGCTGGTCGCGTCGAGAGAATCCTCGACGACCGCCTTGACGTCGACCTCGCCGACCTGCCATTCCGCGCGGCCGGACTCCAGCTTGGCGAGGTCCAGCACCTGGTTGATGAGGCGCGTGAGCCGCTCGCTTTCCTGGATGATGATCGTCAGGAACTTCTGCCGCTCGTCGGCGTCGAGTCCGGGATTGTCGTGGAGGATTTCCGAGAACGCCCGGATCGACGTCAGCGGCGTTCGCAGTTCGTGCGTGACGGTCGAGACGAAGTCGTCCTTCAGGCGGTCCAGTTCCTGCAACTGTTCGTTGGCCGCGCGCAGCTCGGTGGTCGCCGCCATCAGCTCGCGCGACTTGTGCTCGAGTTCGTGGCTGTACGCGATGACCTGCGACGCCTCGTCCAGCATCGTCCGCATCTCGTCCATCGACAGCACGTCCTCGTTCACCGTCGACGCCACCAGGATGCGCGCGGATGCGCCACCGACGGCGCCCGCGAGCGCGGTTTCGACGAAACGAACCAGGACGGCGTCCGCGGGAAGCTGGTCCGGCGACGCGACGCCGCGACGCCGCGCATGGTCGGCCAGGCCTTCGCGGGCACGTTCCGGCCCGAGGAAGCGCGCGAGCAGCGCCTGGAGTTCGGGCAGCGACGCCGTGCCCTTCCATACGTGCACGTCGGGTCCGTCGCCGCCGTGACGAAAGACGTCGACGAAGCGCGCCGCCTGCGCCTGCTCGGCCACGCTCTGCCGCGTGGACACGGAGACCAGCACATAGGCGCCGACGTTGGCGAGCATGCTCCACAGCATCGCGTGCGTGATGTCGTTCAGGCCCGTGAGGCCGAACAGCGCGTAAGGCTTGAGCAGCGCGACGCCGAACGGCCCGTTCTCCAGGAATCCGATCGGCAGCCAGCCCGACTTCGCGAACGACGGCAGCAGCAGCGTATACAGCCACACGGCGAATCCGGCCCCGAGACCCGCGAGCGCGCCGGCGCGCGTCGCGCCCTTCCAGTAGATGCCGCCGATCACCGCGGGCGCGAACTGCGCCACCGCCGCGAACGAAATGAGTCCGATGGCCACCAGCGCATAGGCCTCGCCGGCCAGCCGGAAATAGCAGTAGCCGAGCAGCACGACGGCGACGATCGCGCCCCGGCGTATTCCCAGCAGCAGTCCCGTCAGGTTGCGGCGCCCCGCGAGCCCGAGCGAAGGCATCCGGAGCAGCACCGGCATCACCAGATCGTTGCATACCATCGTCGAGAGCGCGATGGTCTCGACGATCACCATGCCCGTCGCGGCCGAGAGCCCGCCGATGAACACGAGCAGCGCGAGCGCCTCCTGCTTCTGCGCCATCGGCAGCGTGAGGACGAACGTGTCGGGATCCATCGCCGCGCCGGAGAAGTGCATGACGCCGCCGAAGGCAACCGGAATGACGAACACGTTCATCGCCAGCATGTACAGCGGAAAGAGCCAGATCGCCTTGCCCAGGTGGTTCTCGTTGACGTTCTCCACGACTGCGATGTGGAACTGGCGCGGCAGGAACATGATCGCGAACATCGACAGCACCGTCAGCGACGCCCAGCCCGCGTAGCTTCCGGCCGCGCCGTTCAGCGGCGCGAACAGATCAGCCAGCTTCACGTGCGCGGCGGCACGCCCGAAGATGTCGGCGAAGCCGTCGTAGATGCCCCACGTGACGAACGCGCCGATCGCCAGGAACGCGACCAGCTTCACCAGCGATTCGAAGGCGATCGCGGCGACCAGCCCCTCGTGCCGCTCGGAAGCGTCGAGGTGGCGGGTGCCGAAGAGAATGGTGAATGCCGCCAGCACCAGCGCCGTCCAGAACGCCGTATCGGCCAGGATCGGGCCCGCATCGCGCGGCACGGCGAGCGCGATGTCCGGGAAGCGAACCAGGATCGCGAAGCTGTGCGACACGGCTTTGAGCTGCAGCGCGATGTACGGCACGACGCCGACGACGGCGATGATCGTCACCAGGCCGGCCAGCGCAGCGCTCTTGCCGTAGCGCGACGAGACGAAGTCGGCCAGCGACGTGATGCGGTTGGCCTTGCTGATCCGGATGATCTTGCGCATCACCAGCCACCACAGCGCCATCATCAGCGTCGGGCCGATGTAGATGGGCAGGAAGCCGATCCCGTCGGCCGCCGCGCGCCCGACGCTCCCGTAGAACGTCCACGCCGTCGCGTAGACGCCGAGCGACAGCGAGTAGATGTACGGATTGGCGATCAGCGACCGGCCCTGGTCCGCCCGGTGGTCGCCGTAGTACGCGATGGCGAACAGCGCGCCCAGGTAGGCGAGCGCGACCGGCAGGATCACCCAGCTCTGGAGCATCGCGGGACCTCGCCGGCCGCCCTAGCGCGAGCGCTCGACGACGAGCGCCGCAAGGCCGATGAGCAGCGCCCACGCCACGAATATGTATGCGTAGAGGAGCGGGACGCCGAAGACCAGCACCGTCCGGTTGAACAGCGCGAGCAGCGGATAGTTAAACAGCAGGACGCCCAGCAGGAAGACCGCCACCAGGCGCGGGCCCTTCATCGTCGTGCGCATCTTCGCCTCCTTCTTCCGGTCTGGCGCCGGAGCAGTCCGATACTAGCAATATCGCTTCGGCGCGCGGGCTTCTTCGCGCGCCGCCTACAGCCGATACGTCATGCGCAGGCGGTCCTGCAGCTGCTTCGCCTGCCGGAATGCCTCCTTCAGCATGCGCTGGTCGACCTCGTGCAGCGAGTACGGATCGATGCGGTTCGGGCCGCCGCGAGCGGTCAGGTCCTGCTGCCGCAGCCGCAGGAACTGCAGGAAATGAAACGCCTCCACCGTCGCGTCGACGTGCTTCTGCGGCACGTGCAGGCGCGCGCCGGCCAGCCGTATCCGCGCGGCCGTCCCGGTCTCGGGAATGCCGTGGGCCAGCGCGAAGACGCGCGCGCAATCGACGAAGATCCGCGTGCCGCGCGCCTTGAGGTCCAGCGTGCCCTTGACGCCTTCGTCGTCGTCGACGGTGAACGTGCGGATGAGGCCGAGCGGCGGCTCGGCCGCCAGCGCGTTCTGCACCATGAGCCGCAGGAACATCGGATTGGCCTGCGTGTAGCCGAAGAGCCAGTCGCGCAGCGCGTCGGACAGCGTCGTGTCGCCGTACAGCACGCGGAAGTCGAAGACGATGTTGGCGTTGAGCAGCGCCTGCGGCGTCGGGGCGCGGATCCACGCCAGGAACTTGGCCTTCCACTCCTCGGTGGTCAGGCAGAGCTCCGAATTGCCCGCCATCACGTTGCCTGCGCACAATGGAAAGCCGAGCGCGTCGAGGCTCTGGTTGACGTCGCGGGCGAAGGCCAGCAGCCGTGCGCGGCATGCCTCCGTATCGCCGTCGCCGGTATCCGAGAACAGGATCGCGTTGTCCTGGTCCGTGGCAAACGTCTGCTCGCCGCGGCCCTCGCTGCCGAGCGCCAGCCAGCACCAGTCGATGCCGCCCAGATCGTGGCGAACCAGCGCCAGTTCGATCGCCCGCCGCGACAGCGCGTCGTTGAGCGACGCGATCGTGCGTGTGAGCGGCTCCGCAGTGACTCCCTGGGCAAGCAGGTTTCGCGTGAGCTGCCGGATGTCCTCGCCGGCGCGCGCAAGCCGCTCAATGGAGTCGGCCGCGTGCAGTCCCTCGATCACCTGGCGCATCGAGACGCGCTGCAGCGCAAACAGGTCGCGTTCGTTGATGACGCCGGAAAGCCGACCCGCCTCGACGACGATGATCTGGCGGATGCCACGCTCGGCCATCACGTGCAGCGCCTCGTAGGCGGTCACCGACGCGGGCAGCGTGACGATCGGCGTCGACATCACCTCGGACAGCGGCGTATCGAGTGAACGCGCGGGCAGCACGACGCGGCGCAAGAGGTCGACCAGCGTGAACATCCCGACCGGCGCGCCCTCGACGTCGACGGCGACGATCGTGCGCACCTTGGCGTCGGCCATCTGCCGCAGCGCGTCGGTTAGCGGCAGCGTCGCCGGACACGCGATCGGCTGGCCGCGCACGAGTTCGCCCAGCGTGCGCGTGAGCGTCTGCTGCTCGGCCGCGCGCTGGCTGTACTGGCTGTAGAGGCTCTCCAGCGACTGCTTCAGCTTCTCGGTGATCGCCTGCGTGCAATAGCGCTCGAATTCGGGCGACGCGCGGCGCAATTCCAGGAAATCGTCGCGCCGCAGCACATAGCAGAACGTCTCCTGCAGCGCATGGAAGACCCGGGTCGTCGCCCCGCCTGCCGAAAGCGCGCCGACCGGGAACAGGTCGCCGGGACCGAGCGTACGGTCCGTGTCGGCCTGCAGGTTGTTGGGACGGCTGCCGACGAGTCCGCGCTGGACGATGTAAAGATGCGCGACGGGTCCACTTTGCGTCGCCAGGATCGTCGCGTCCTTCGCGAAGCGCTGCAGCGCGAGCTTCGCCGGCAGCGCCCGCAGCGTCTCCTCCGGCATCCGGTTGAACGGGGCGTAGCGGCGCAGAAAATCGCAGGTCGCATCGACCGCGAGGGGCGAAGGCGCCGTCCCGGCAGGTTGTGTCGTCATCGTCGTCGCGCTCGAGGCGGGACCGAAGTCACGCCACACAGGCAAAAACCCCCGCGCGGTGGCGGGGGTCGTTGCACCATGCAAGCGCCGGCTTCAGTGTGCTGCGGCCTTGGCCATGAGGATGCCGGTGTTCTGGCGCACATACAGCTCGTCCCACATGTCCAGTGCCCGCTTGTCGCGATACAGCAGTGAACCGATGATTACCGCGAGGAAACCCAGCGGGATCGAATACAGTCCCGGATTGCGCAACGAGAACCATGGCGTCTCGAGTCCGACGAGGCTCGTGGTCTGACCCTTGAACTTGGTCAGGTTCGCCTGCGCGCCCGCGACGTTCTTGTCGAGCGCCGCGATGGCCTTTGCGACCTTCGCCTTTGCGGCGTCGTCCGCCGCGACCGCGAGGTCGGCCTCGAGCTTCGGCTTGGCAAGGGCCGCGCCGTCGACGACCTTCTGCGCCGCAGCCGTGACCGCCAGCGGATAGGTCATGTTGGGCGACACCAGCACGAGTCCGATGGCCGTCAATGTGCCGACGATCATCCCGAGCACGATGCCGCCGGTGTTGCACTTCTTCCAGAACAGCGTCAGCAGCACGCAGGGGAAGTTCGCCGACGAGGCAACCGCGAACGCGAGCGCCACGAGGTGCGCGACGTTCTGGCCCTTGGCCGCGATGCCGATCGTGATGGCCAGCGCGCCGACGATAACCGTCGCGACGCGCGCTGCCTTGACCTGCTCCTGCGGCGTCACGTGGCCTTCGCGGATCACGCCGACGTACAGGTCGTGCGCCATGGCGGACGCCGCAGCCAGCACGAGGCCCGCGACCACCGCGACGATCGTCGCGAACGCCACCGCCGCGACGAATGCCAGGAAGAGGTTGCCGAGCATCGAGTCGGCGCCGCCGCCCACCCACTGCGCAAGGAGCGGACCGGCCATGTTGCCGCCCGGATCCACCGCACGGATGTTGGCCGGACCGACGTTCATCGCCGCGCCCATGCCGAGGAACAGCGTCAGCACGTAGAAGCCGCCGATGATCGCCATCGCCCAGATCACCGACTTGCGGGCGTCCTGGGCCGTCGGCACCGTGAAGAAGCGCATCAGGATGTGCGGCATGCCGGCGGTTCCCAGCACCAGCGCCATGCCGAGCGAGATCTGGTCGATCGGATTCTTGAGGTACAGGCCCGGTTCCAGGAAGCGCTGGCCGAGTTGCTCCGGCGTCATGTTCTTGGCCGCATCACCGAGGAGCGCTGCCACCTGCGCCTGGACCTTGGCGTCGCCGACGACCGCGGTCAGGAACCCGGGCAGGCTGAACCCGTACGGCGTCCAGACGAACATCACGAGCAGGATCGACGCGGTGACCAGCAGGATCGCCTTGATGATCTGCACCCACGTCGTCGCGACCATGCCGCCGAAGAGCACGTAGCCCAGCATGAGAATGCCGACCACGATGACCGAGATCTCGTAGTCGATGCCGATCAGCGTCTTGACGAGCACGCCGCCACCGACCATCTGCGCGGTCAGGTAGAACGTCGAAACCGTGATCGTCGAGATCGCGCCGACGACGCGCACCTTCTTGGGGTCGTTACGATAGGCGAGGATGTCGGACAGCGTGTATTTGCCGATGTTGCGGCAGGGTTCCGCAATCACCAGCAGCACGGTGATGTACGCGACCAGCCAGCCCACCGAGTACATGAAGCCGTCGTAGCCGTAGAGCGAGATCAGGCCGGCGATGCCCAGGAACGACGCCGCCGACAGGTAATCGCCGGCAATCGCCCAGCCATTCTGCAGTCCGGACACGCCGCCGCCCGCGACATAGAAGTCCGACGCGGTCTTGACACGCTTGGCCGCGATGTACGTGACGAACATCGTCACCGAAATGATGATGCCGAACACGAGGAACGTGAGCCACCGGAACTTCTCCGGCACGGCGCCCTGGGCAAACGCGGGCGTGGCAATCGCGCAGAGTGTCAGGAGTGAGGCGAGAACTGCGAGGCGACGGGTGTTCATTTGCGGCCTCCCAGCTTGCGCTCGACGTCCTGGACGATGGCCGCGGCCTCGGAATCGAACACGGCGTTGGCATGGTGCGAGTAGTACCAGGCGAGTCCCCACGCGACGACGAACTGGGACAGCGCGAAGAGGATGCCGACGTTGACCGGTCCCCAGACCTTGATGATGAAAAGATTCTGGAAATACGCTGCGCCGATCGGCAGCAGAAAGTAATAGACCATCGAGAAGACCATCAATCCCCACAGGAAAAAAGTCTTCTTCCGGTGCAGCTGCTGGAACCTCGGATCCTCGTCGATCGCCTTCCAGTCCACCTGGGTCATGTCCGCCATCATCCCCTCCTTCGTCCGTTTTCAGGTCGGCGGCCTTCGACGCACCACTCGATTCCGCTGATTGGCGCACGATTCCGGTGAGCCCGAGTTGACACAGGTCAAGCCATGGCGTCGCGCGCGGCCGAAGTTCGGTCCCGCGGGGAACCCGGGTTGCCCGGGCGGCAGCCTTCGGGAGAGGAGAAAAGGCGAGCGGTCAGCGTGGGTGCCAGGCGGGGGGGCGCTTGGCGAGGAACGCGTCGATGCCTTCGGCGGCGTCGGGTTCGAGCAGGTTGCACGCCATCGCCTCGCCCGCCGTTTCATAGGCGCCCGCCAACCCCCGGTCTACCTGCTGATAGAACGCGCGCTTGCCCAGCGCGACGACGGCGGGGCTGCGGGCCGTGATGACGTCCGTAAACGCCTTCACCGCCGCATCGAGCCCGGCCTCCGGCACGACGCGATTGACGAGCCCCCACGCCAGCGCCGTCGGGGCGTCGATCATCTCGCCCGTCAGCAGCATTTCCATCACGCGCTTGCGGGCGATGTTGCGCGCGACGCCGACGGCCGGCGTCGAGCAGAAGACGCCGACGTTCACGCCGGGCAGCGCGAACTTCGCGGTGTCGACAGCGACGGCCAGGTCGCACATCGACACCAGCTGGCAGCCGGCGGCCGTGGCGATGCCGTGAACCCGGGCAATGACGGGTTGCGGCAGCTGCGTGAGCTTCTGCATCATCCTGCCGCAGGCGCCGAACATTTCGCGCTGCCAGGCAAGATCGGGATGCGCGCGCATTTCCTTCAGGTCGTGGCCCGCGCAGAATCCCCGGCCCCTGGCCGCGAGCACCACGGCGCGAACGCTGCCATCGGCGGCCAGTGCATCGAGTGCCGCTTCGAGCGCGGCGATCATCGGCAGCGACAGCGCATTGAAGCGGTCGCCGCGGTTCAGTGTCACGGTGGCCACGCCTTCGCGGCTGTCCACCAGAACATGGGGTTGGGTACCGGCGTCTGCCGTTGCGTCCATCGTGAGCTCCCGCGGGAAATTCGGCGCTCGCCGGGCAGGCAGCACCGGGCCGCCGCCGCGCAAGCCGGTATGATACGCCGCCGGTTCGCGTATCTTCATGGCCGGCGCAGGATTCGATTGCACCAGCCAACGTGAGCCGGCCGTGAGCGACAGACTTCCTCCACTCGCCATTCCCTACACCACCGCCGCCACCTTGCGCGAGCGCATCGCGGCGGACTATCGCGGCGACGAACCTGCCGCGGTCCTGGCGCTGGCCTCCGAGGCCCGCCTCTCCGCGGACCAGCTCGCGACGACACAGCGGCTCGCGACGACGATTGCGGAAGGCGTCCGGAAATCGCGGACAACGGCCGGTGGCGTCGATGCGCTGATGCTCGAGTTCTCCCTCGAATCGCGCGAGGGCATCGCGCTCATGTGCCTTGCCGAGGCGCTGCTGCGCATCCCCGACGCGGCCACGCGCGACCGCCTGATCCGCGACAAGATCGCGCAGGGCGACTGGCGCTCGCACGTCGGCCGCAGTCCGTCGCTGTTCGTCAACGCCGCCGCGTGGGGGCTTCTCGTCACCGGCAAGCTCGTCGACTCGCGCAGCGATTCGGCGATGGAGCAGGCGCTGTCGTCGCTGCTGCGCAAGGGCGGCGAGCCACTGATCCGCAAGGGCGTGGACCTGGCGATGCGCCTGCTGGGCAAGCAGTTCGTCACCGGCCGGACCATCGACGAGGCCCTGGACAACGCGAAGCCGCGCGTCGCGCGGGGCTATTGCTACTCGTTCGACATGCTGGGCGAGGCCGCGATGACGATGGACGATGCGCGGCACTATTTCACCGCGTACGAAACGGCGATCCACGCGATCGGCAAGGCCAGCCGCGGCGCGGGCATCTACAAGGGGCCGGGCATCTCGATCAAGCTGTCGGCGATGCACCCGCGCTATTCGCGAGCGCAGCGCGCGCGGGCATTGGACGAACTCGTACCCACCGTGGCGCGGCTCGCGCAGCTTGCGCGCGGCTACGACATCGGCTTCAACATCGACGCCGAGGAAGCCGACCGGCTCGACCTGTCGCTCGACATCCTCGAAATGCTCGCTGCCGATCCGGCGCTGGCCGGCTGGAACGGCCTGGGATTCGTCGTCCAGTGCTACCAGAAGCGCGCCCGCGCCGTCGTCGACTGGCTGGTCGACTTGGGGCGAAGGCACCAGCGCCGCTTCATGGTGCGCCTGGTGAAGGGCGCGTACTGGGATGCCGAGATCAAGCGCGCGCAGGTCGACGGGCTCGCCGGCTACCCGGTCTTCACGCGCAAGGTGCACACCGACGTCGCGTACCTCGCGTGCGCGAAAGCGACGCTGGCGGCGCCGGATGCGATCTATCCGCAGTTCGCAAGCCACAACGCGTTCACCATCGCCGCCGTGCACACGCTGGCTGCCGGTGGCGACTTCGAATTCCAGTGCCTGCACGGGATGGGCGAAAGCCTGTTCGACCAGGTGGTGGGGAAGGAGAACTGGGGCGACGCCTGCCGCATTTACGCCCCGGTCGGGTCGCACGAGACGCTGCTGGCCTACCTGGTGCGGCGCCTGCTCGAAAATGGATCGAATTCATCGTTCGTGAACCGCATCGTCGACCCGAACGTCGCGATCGCTGACCTGGTCGCCGATCCGGTGGCCCGCGCGCTCGAGACCGGCGGGACGCCGCATCCGCGCATTCCGCAGCCGATCGCGCTGTTCCCCGACCGCGTCAATTCCCGCGGCATCGACTTTTCCGACGAGATCGCTCTGCGCGCGCTGGACACCGAACTCCTCGCCGTGCCGGCGCGCTTCGCGGCGATGCCGATGCTGGGCGACGCATCGCCACGGCCTTCGCAGGAGCCCGCGACGATCACCAATCCTTGCGACCGCCGCGAAGTCGTCGGCACCGTTGTCGACGCCACGGCCGCCGACGTCGCGCATGCCGTCGACATTGCCGTCGCCGCGGGCGCCGCGTGGTCCCGCGTTCCGGCGGCCGAGCGTGCCGCGTGCCTGGAACGCGCGGCAGATCTGATCGAAGCCGAACGCGCGACGCTGATCGCGCTGGCCACGCGCGAAGCCGGCAAGACGCTCGCCAACGCCGTGGGCGAAGTGCGCGAGGCCGCCGATTTCTGTCGCTACTACGCGCTCCAGGCGCGGCGCACGCTGGCCGGCGCCGAGGCGCTGGGGCCCATCGCGTGCATCGCGCCGTGGAATTTCCCGCTTGCCATCTTTGTCGGGCAGGTCAGCGCCGCGCTTGCGGCCGGCAACCCGGTGCTGGCCAAGCCCGCCGAGCAGACGCCGCTGATCGCCGCCGTGGCCGTGCAGCTGTTCCATCGCGCCGGCGTGCCGCGCGCCGCGCTGCAGTTGCTGACCGGCCGGGGCGAGACCGTCGGCGCGGCGCTGGTCGCCGATCCGTGCATCGCCGGCGTCCTCTTCACCGGTTCCACCGCCGTGGCGCAACTCATCAACCGCACGCTCGCGCAGCGCGCCGACAACCCGATGCTGGTCGCCGAGACCGGCGGCCAGAACGCGATGATCGTCGACAGTTCCGCGCTGTCCGAGCAGGTGGTGGCGGACGCGCTGTCGTCGGCGTTCGACAGCGCGGGCCAGCGCTGCTCGGCACTGCGCGTGCTTTGCCTGCAGGAAGACATCGCCGACCGCGTGATGGAAATGCTGAAGGGCGCGATGCACGAGCTGCGCCTGGGCAACAGTGCGTCCCTTGCGACCGACGTCGGCCCCGTCATCGATGCCGACGCACAGGCAATGCTCGCGGCTCACGTGGCACGCATGCGCGCCTCGGGCGCCGACGTGTTCCAGCTGCCGCTTCCCGCCGAATGCGGTCAGGGCACTTACTTTCCGCCGACGCTGATCGCCTTGCCCGATCTGCGCGCGCTGACCGCCGAGGTGTTCGGTCCGGTCCTGCATGTCGTGCGCTTCCGGCAGGGCCAGCTCCCGCAGCTGCTCGACGCGATCAACGCCACCGGCTACGGCCTGACCCACGGCGTGCAGACGCGGATCGACGAGACCGTCGAGGCCGTCTGCGCGCGCATCCGCGCCGGCAACATCTACGTCAATCGCAACATCGTCGGGGCCGTCGTCGGCGTGCAGCCGTTCGGCGGCGACCGGATGTCGGGTACCGGCCCCAAGGCGGGCGGGCCGCATTACCTGGAACGGCTGGTGAAAGGCGCGCCGCCGCCGCTGCCGGCTGACGTCAACGAAGGCGTGACGCTGCCCGGACCCACCGGCGAAACGAACACGCTGTACCTGCGCCCGCGCGGCCGCGTCGCGTGCGTCGCGGAGACCGAAAGCGCGCTGATCGCGCAGGCGCGCGCTGCCGTGGCGACCGGCAACGTGGCATTGCTCGCTGCGTCGGCGCTCGGTGATCGCGTTCGCAGAACCGTCGGCGACGGCTGCGAACTCGTGCCCGACCTGCTGGACGCCGGCCCCGACGCGGTGATGTTCGCGGGCGACGCGGACGCCGCGCACGCGCTGCGCCGCAAACTTGCAGCACTTCCAGGCGCCATCATCCCGCTCGTGGTCGCGGGCGCCGGCGGCTACGACACGTCGCGGCTGGTTTGCGAGCGCACGATAACGATCAACACGACGGCCTCCGGCGGCAACGCGTCGCTGCTTTCGCTGGCCGAAACCCCCGGCTGATGCAGTTTCTCGACGCCGCGACCATTCGCGCGCGCCTGCCCTGGCCGCGAATGCTCGCTGCGCTTGACGAGGCGCTGCGCGGGGAAGTCCATGCTCCGCTGCGCGTCAATCACGCGGTCGACGTGCCGGGCTTGCCGGCCGCATCGCTACTGCTGATGCCCGCGTGGCGCACCGGACGTCACCTCGGCGTCAAGCTGGTGACGGTGTTTCCCGGCAATGCCACCCGCGGCGAGCGCTCGGTTGCCGCCGTCTACGTGCTGTTCGACGCGACCAATGGAAAGGTCGTCGCGACGATGGACGGCGAGGAGCTGACTGCGCGCAGGACCGCCGGCGCGTCGGCGTACGCCGCGGACAGGCTCGCCCGCCGCGACGCGCACCGGCTGCTGATGGTCGGCGCAGGCCGGCAAAGCCGCGGCCTGATCGACGCTCACAGGGCCGTGCGTCCGATCGACGAGGTCGTCATCTGGAGCCGTACGCCGACGCACGCCGAGCAGACGGCCGACGAATGCACGCGTGCAGGCATCCCCGCCCGCGCTACGACGGATCTCGAAGCCGCGGTGGCGGGTGCCGACATCGTGTCGTGCGCGACACTCTCGACCACGCCGCTCGTCCTCGGCCGCTGGCTGACACCGGGGACGCACCTCGACCTGGTCGGCGCCTACCAGCGGCACATGCGCGAGACGGACGACGCCGCGATGCAGCGCGCCGACCTGATCGTCGTCGACGACCGGCAGGCAGCACTTGCGGAAGGCGGCGACGTCGTGCAGGCGATCGCGAGCGGCGCCATCGATGCGCGCAAGGTCGTGGCGGAGCTGCGGGATTTCGCGCGCGGCGCGCACCCGGGCCGCACGCGTGACGACCAGGTCACAGTGTTCAAGTCCGTCGGTTTCGCCCTCGAGGACCTGGCCGCGGCGGAGGCCGTGGTCGCGGCG
>Ga0302321_100001759_pt1 | contig 18503 bp, 17 predicted proteins | sample Fen_T0_1_FD_202505 | JGI IMG/M metagenome (GOLD analysis project Ga0302321, IMG submission 202505) | Peat permafrost microbial communities from Stordalen Mire near Abisko, Sweden - Fen_T0_1 | ecosystem: Environmental > Terrestrial > Soil > Wetlands > Permafrost | place: Sweden: Abisko...
TGGATGCCGGATTATTACGAAACTTCATCAAGGTTCATTTGTCCTCGATTCATGGCTAACGAAATTCGGTCTGCAAACAGGTGCATCAGAGACGATGGTATTGCGCTTGGAATTCGATGAATCTATGTCGGGAATGCCTGTTTTGAAGCACAAAACTGAATTAGTCAGCTTGAGTAAACAGGAACCGGATGCGGCGGTATTCCAGCCTCCAAAAAGCTACGAAATTAGAAAAATGGAGATGCAGGAGGTTCCGTGTGAAGGACCAAAGCCGTCGCTGCCTGCGCAATAGCGCCTTCCCGTTTACACTAGATAGGTTATGGCTGAAGAAAACGAACTGCGTTACGACCCGGCGGCAATTGAACCTAAATGGCAGAAGCGGTGGGCGGCAGACCCCACCATGTATGCTGCGGAGCCTGTCTCCTGCGGCAAGCCCAAGTATTACGTCCTCGAGATGCTGCCTTACCCGAGCGGCCAGTTGCACATGGGCCACGTGCGCAACTACTCGATCGGCGACGCGTTGGCGCGGCACATGTGGATGCGCGGCTACAACGTGCTGCATCCGATGGGCTGGGATGCCTTCGGACTGCCGGCAGAGAACGCCGCGCTCAAGAACAATACGCCCCCGCGCGAGTGGACACAGTCCAACATCGCCGCCATGAAACGGCAGATGGACCGGCTGGGCCTGGGCTACGACTGGGCGACCGAGGTGACCACCTGCCTGCCGGAATACTATCGCTGGAATCAGTGGTTTTTCCTGCGGATGTACGAGAAGAACCTCGTCTACAGAAAAAAGTCCAAGGTCAACTGGTGCCCGGAGTGCGCCACCGTGCTGGCCAACGAGCAGGTGGTCGATGGCTGTTGCTGGCGGCATGAGACGACGCAGGTCGAACAGCGCGACCTGGTGCAGTGGTTCTTCCGCATCACGGCTTACGCGCAGGAACTGCTCGACGGCCTCGACAAGCTCGAAGGCTGGCCAGAAAAAGTCCGCACCATGCAGCGCAACTGGATTGGGCGCAGCGAAGGAACGGAAGTCGATTTTTTCCTCGCGGAAGAAGCTGACAAGGGAACAGAAAAGACCCGCATTCGCGTCTTTACGACTCGCGTGGACACAATCTTTGGCGCGACCAGCGTGCAGCTTGCTCCGCAACATGCGCTGGTAGCCACTTTCACCGCTATCGACCCCGCACTGAAGGCGCAGGTCGATGAACTGCTCGATCAGCAGAAGAAGGCGCGCGAAGCAGGCGATCTGGGTGCAATCGAAAAGCATGGCATCCCGACTGGACGCTTTGCCATCAATCCCTACAACGGCCAGTGCGTGCCGATCTGGGTTGCCAACTACATTCTGGCCGACTACGGCACCGGCGCCATCATGAGCGTTCCGGCGCATGACGAGCGCGACTACGAGTTTGCGACCAAGTACAACCTGCCGATTGTGCAAGTCATCAAGCCCACTGACCCCAACGTCTCGCAGGAATTGCCGTTTTGCGCGCACGAGGGGGTGGTGATCAACTCCGACCCGCAAGTCGATGGCTTAAGTTGCGCCGACGCCGAAAAGAAGCTGCAAGAGATTGCTGTTGCCGGGAACTTCGGCGAGGCGAAAGTGACCTTCCGGCTGAAAGATTGGGGCGTGAGTCGGCAGCGCTATTGGGGCACGCCGATCCCGATGATCCACTGCGAAAAGGACGGGCTGGTGCAGGTGCCGGATGAGCAGTTGCCGGTGGTGCTGCCTGCGCAGATTGAGATTACGCAGCAAGGCGGCTCGCCGCTGAGCCGCGTGGCAGAGTTTGTGAACGTGACCTGCCCCAAGTGCGGCGGGCCGGCCAAGCGCGAGACCGACACGATGGATACGTTCGTCGATTCGAGCTGGTACTTCTACCGTTATACCGATGCGAAGAATGCGAATGCGCCGTTCGACTCCAAGGTCGCGCAGTACTGGTTCCCCATCGACCAGTACATCGGCGGCGTGGAGCACGCGATTCTGCATCTGATCTACTCGCGCTTCTGGACCAAGGTGATGCGCGACCTGGGCTTGATTGTGAACGACGAGCCTGCGCGGCGGCTTTTCACGCAGGGCATGGTCATCAAAGACGGTTCCAAGATGTCCAAGTCCAAGGGCAACGTGGTCTCGCCCGACGAGATGGTGGGCCGCTACGGTGCAGATGCCGCGAGGATGTACGCGTTGTTTGCCGCGCCTCCAGATCGCGATCTGGACTGGCAGGAAGACGGCGTTGCTGGCGTGAGCCGCTTCCTGGCGCGCGTCTGGCGACTGGCCGACAAATACGCTCCAGTGGCCCGCAGTGGCCGCGGCCAGCAGGTTGAGACGCCCACGGGCATCTCGCTGAAGCTGCTGCGCAAGCTGCACCAGACCATCGCCAAGATCACGCTGGACTTCGAAGGCCGCTGGCACTTCAACACCTGCGTGGCGGCGATCATGGAGCTGGTGAACGAGATCCAGGGAGCCGACGCGCAACTGGCGGCGGGCGATGTGCCTGCGCCAGTGATGCTGGAACTGCTGCGCTCGCTGGCGCTGCTGCTCGCTCCGTTTGCACCGCACCTTGCGGCCGAGTTGTGGGAAGAGCTGGGTGAAGAAGGCGCAATCTTGCGCGCTCCTTGGCCCAAGAGCGACCCCGAACTCGCCAAAGACGACGAACTGAAGATCCCGGTGCAGATCAACGGCAAGCTGGTCGAGGTGGTGAGCGTAGCCGCCGATGCCGATGCCAAGACCATCGAGGCCGCGGCCTTGGCCGGTGAAAAGGTGCAGTCGCGTATGGCGGGCAAGACCGTGGTCAAGGTGATCGTGGTGCCGGGCAAGCTGGTGAACCTGGTGGTGAAGTGAAGGGCTCCGCGCCGTTGCGCGGAACCCAGTCGCTCGTCGGCCAGATGGGCTGGGTCTTCGACCGGCCCTTGCTGACGGCGCTTGAAGTTGGCTGGCGCTGGATTTTTGGCGTGCCGCTTCTCGTTGTTTGCTGGCACCAGGCCCGGCAGATTCTCGCGGCGCTCCCGCCTGAGTCTGCCGGGCTTTCAACGCTCGATCCGCAAAATCCCTGGATTGCCGCGGTGCAGTTGAGCCACGCATGGGCGCTTTACCAACCGCATGTCTTCGCCGTTCTGCTCTGGCTTGTACCGGTCTCCGCTGTGGCTTGGGTCATTCTTTCCGGGCTGGGCCGCGGGCTGGTCTTGAAGCATATCGAGCCAACTCTGCGCTTTCGTCCTCTCCGGATGATCGGGTTGCAGGCTGCATGGCTGGCGCTCTTCGCCGTCACTTGCTGGGGGTGGTTTTGCTCGATCTCGTGGGTGGCGGCTGTGCACATCGCCGCCGTCGGCGAGCCGGATCTGATCGGCTACTCGATGTGGGTGATCTTCCTCTCGCTGGGCTTCTTCACGGCGTGGGCGCTGGTGAGCTGGCCGCTGTCGATCGCGCCGCTGCTGATGCTGCTCGAAGAGCGACCCGTGCTCTCATCCCTTCAGGAGAGCCTGCGGCTGGGAAAAGTCTTTTCCGCCAAACTCGTTGAGATCAATCTGGTGATGGGCATCGTCAACCTGGCGCTGATCGTGCTGGCGATGGTGCTTTCGGCGGCGCCGTTGCCCTTTGGCGATCAACTCGGCTCCGGCGCGCTGCATGTGGTTTGGGCCTTGGCGGCGATCTTTTACTTGGTTGCCAGCGACTACTTTCAGGTTGTCCGGCTCAAAGGTTTCGTCGAGTTCTGGAAGATGTTTCGAGGCGCGCAGGCGGGCGACTGATTGCAGCCGTCAGGCCGGGATGGCGGCAAAGTAGTCGGCGACCTCTTGCCAGTTGTTGACTCGAACGAAGCCGGTGGCGGCGAGGTTGTGCGGAGCCGAGTAGAGCAGGCCCTGGCCCTCGAAGCGGAGCAGGTTTCTGGGCTGGTCGTCGATGAGGTAGTCGGCGCGGAGAATGGCTTTGCTGCCGCAGAAGACGTAGTTGTGGGGCGGAATGAATGGGAAGTGGCGCTGGAGCCAGCGGTACTTGGGGCCGAGCGAGTTGGGCACGGCCATGGCCTGCGTAGCGATGAAGATTTCAAACCGCGCAGCGAGCTGCTCAAGAACCTCTTGCGCGCCGGGCATCAGAGCCAGAACTTCGAAAAAATCTTCGGCGTCTAAGAAGGCGCGAAGCTGCTGCTGGCGGTCTTGCGGGGCGTGCTCCCAGAGGCCTTTACCGGCCAGATCGCCCGGGGTGAGCTCTTCGTCGAAGGCCAGGTTGTAGCGGCGGAGGTGCTCGGCGAGAGTATCCGCCATGACCTCATCCATGTCGACACAGATGCGCGGCACAGCTTGCTCCTCGAATGAAGACGTTAGGGCTGGGTAGGCCCATAACCAGGGTAGCAGTTTGGAATCGGACGGCCCTTGTCAGAGGGCTGAAGCCCTCTGCCCCCTCCGGGTTCGCAGATCTACACGTGTGGTACTACTCTTCTTCCGCGGCCTTGGGGGGCTTGCGTTTGGATTTTGGCTTCGGTTTGGGGTCGTCCGGCATCACAACTGGCGCCATCGAAGGGTCCCAGTAGATGTAGCGGGAGCAACTATCGCAGACGAGCAGTTCGCCCTCGCGGAGCTGGTTCCACATTTGAGGACGGACTCCCATGCGGCAGCCGATGCATTGCTGGTTGTCAATGCGCGCTATGCCGGTGCCGCGCGAGCCGCAGAGGCGGTCGAAGCGAGTAAGTACATCGGGCTCGATGAGGGGGCGGACGGCTTCGCGCTGGAGAGTCAGCTTGGCCAATTCGCGGTCAAATTCGGCCTGATGGCGCGCGATCCGGGTGCGGGTGTGACCAAGAGCAACCGTGAGGGACTCGACCTGGGCGCCAGCGGCAGCCAGCGCGGCCTCCTGTGCTTCAGTGCGTTCGAGGCTGACAATTCCTTCGGCCTCAAGCCGTTCGATCTCGGCTTCGGCAAAGTGAAGCTCGTGTTCCGCGGCGTTGGCCTGCTCGGTGGTGGTGAGCGAATCCTGCTGGGCGCGGAGCCGTGCGGCCTTTTTACGGGCGGCGGCAACCTCGAGATCCAGCCGTGTGCGGAGGGTTTCTTCGGTGCTGAGCGCCGCGGAGATCTTGGCGGCCTGACTCTCGGCGGCTGCCAGTGCGGACTTGGCTTCGGCGATCTCCGCCGGCAGGGCGCGCGCAGCCAGAGTCACGCGAGTGCGCTCCAATTCAATTGCTTGCAACTTTACGAGGTTTTCAATCAGCTCTTGCATCGGTGTATTGAAGTCTACGCCATTGAGCGTCTATTCAGTAAATGGCGCATCGAAGATCTGTGCAAGGGAGAGCAATCCAGCTCAGTTTTGAGGGGGTATTGCTTTGCGACAATAAAAGCCAATCGGGAGGCGGGTGTGACAGAGGCAAGAAGATCGCTTTGGCGCGGACGCCGGTGGGTGAAGTGGGTGGCAGGCGGTCTGCTGGTGGTGCTGGCAGGGGCGGCCGTGGTTGTGGAACTGGCGCTGCGCCGGGCAGAACCGTACTTGCGCGCACGGATTGTGGAGGAGCTCACAGATCGCTTCCATTCCCGCGTGGAACTGGACAGCTTCCATGTCTCGCTGGTCAATGGGCTGTGGGCCGAGGGCAAGGGACTGCGCATCTGGCCACCTTCCCGCGTAGAGGGAGTCGGGATTCCGGCAGGTGAGGGCGAGCCGCTGATTCGCCTCGATGAGTTTCGCTTTCATGCGCCTCTGCGCTATGCGCCGGGCAAGCCGATCACGGTTTCAATGATTGAATTGAAGGGCTTGAAGATCGACATGCCGCCGAAATCGCATTTTCAGCATGCGGCTGATGCGGGGAGCTCCGAAGCGACCACCAAGCCAAAGAGCGCGATGGCGCGGCTGGTGAGTTTTCAAGTCGAGACCATGAAGTGCACCGGCACCGAGCTGGTGATGGAGACCAGCAAGCCGGGGAAGCTGCCCATGGTTTTTCAGATTGCGCACTTGAGCCTGACCGGCATTGCCTCGCAGAAGGCGATGGGCTACGACGCTGAGCTGACCAATCCGCGGCCGCATGGGGCGATTCATTCGAAGGGAAGTTTTGGCCCGTGGCAGACGGACGATCCCGGCGAGACTCCCGTGCTGGGCGACTACACGTTCGATCATGCGGACCTGGGCGACTTCAAAGAGATTGCGGGAATTCTCTCATCCACCGGGCACTTTGAGGGCACGCTACGCAACCTGACGGTGGACGGGCAGACCGAGACACCGGATTTCAGGCTGACTCACTTTGGCAATGCGATGAATCTCACCACACGCTTCCATGCGCGCGTGGATGGGACCAACGGAGATACATGGCTGGAGCCGGTGGATGCGGTGCTGGGCCACTCGCACTTCACCGCGGCGGGTCAGATTGTGCGCGTGCGCGGGGATGTGGTTGGAGGAGCGCAGCAGTACATCGGCCATGACATTGCACTGACCGTGAATGTGGACAAGGCGCGGATCGAGGATTTCATGCGTCTGGCCAGCAATTCAAACAAGGTGCTGCTGACCGGCGATGTGACGGTGAAGACCAAGCTGCACATTCCTCCGGGAAAGATCCACGTACACGAGCGCCTGTCGCTGGATGGCAGCTTTTCGCTGAGCAATGCGCTGTTTACCAGCGATAAGATTCAGGGGCGAATCGCGGAGTTGAGCATGCGCGGGCAGGGACGGCCGGATGAGCGGAAGACCGTCGATCCAGCGAGCATTCGGTCGCAGATGCAGAGCAGTTTCACGCTGAAGAACGGCGTGATCACGCTGCCGGCGCTGGAGTATACCGTGCCTGGAGCGAAGATCGAACTCAGCGGAACCTACAAGCTGGATGGTGGCTCCGTGGATTTCACCGGCGCGGCGAAGATGGACGCCCCAGTTTCGGAGGTTGTGGGGGGATGGAAGGGACTGCTGCTGATGCCGGCCAACCGCTACTTCAAGAAAGACGACGCGGGGACCGCGGTTCCGATTCACATTGAGGGAACGCGGGATGCGCTGAAGTTCGGAATCGATTTCGGAAGGGTCAAGACAGAGGAGAAGCCAGCGGAGCAGCAACCGTAGATTCGTGTTCATATCTTTCAGCCGACGTCGCGCGTAATCCTGCGATCTTTGCCGTCACGTATAATTCTCCGTTGCTTCCAAATGAGGCAGCGGAGGAAACGAATGGACGTACTGTATCTGATTCCAGTGGGAGTATTGGCTCTTTTTGCACTGATTCTGATTCTTGGCAGCTTCTTTACCGTCAGCACGGCCCAAGTGGCTGTGATAACGCGCTTCGGCAAGTTTCTGCGCATTGCCGACCCAGGATTGAACTGGAAGATCCCGATCTTCGACAACGTGTCGGGCATCGTGAGCCTGCGCGTCAACCAGATCTCGCTGACGATGGAGACCAAGACGAAGGACAACGTCTTTGTCACGATTCCGATCTCGGTGCAGAATCGCGTGCGGCCTGAGAAAGTCTACGACGCCTACTACAAACTCTCCGACCCGACAGCGCAGATCAAAAGTTATGTCGAACAGGTGATTCTGGGCCATGTGCCCGGCATGACGCTCGACGAGGTCTTTGCCTCGCAGTCGTCGATTGCCGCGGCGGTGAAGCTGGAACTCGATGCGGACATGGCGACCTTTGGCTTCGAGATTGTGAATGTGCTGGTGACGGATATTGTTCCCGACGCCAAGGTGAAGTCGGCGATGAACGACATCAACGCGGCGCAGCGCGAACAGGTTGCCGCGAACGCGCGAGGCGAGGCAGAGAAGATTCTGGTCGTCAAAAAGGCCGAAGCCGAGGCTGAGAGCAAGGCTCTGCAAGGCCAGGGCATCGCCAACCAGCGCAAGGCAATTATCGAAGGCTTGCAGGTCTCGATCGAGCAGTTCCAGAAGGTCGTCGACGGAGCTTCGTCGAAGGATGTGATGCAGTTGGTGATGGTGACGCAATACTTCGACACGCTGAAGTCGATTGGCGAAAACGACAAGACGAATACGCTGTTTCTCTCTCATTCGCCGTCAGCGGTAAAGGATGTCTCGGAGCAGATTCTGGAATCGATGGTGGTGGCGCAGCGAGCGAACGGCTAGCCACCACCTGCCACCTGCGGTGGGGCAGCCGCTCGCTTTTCGCTCGCATGGGGTTCGTGGTCTCCCAGGTCCCAAAAGCTGGACCTGGGGCACCCGGGCGATAGGGTATTTGGTCAGAATATGCATTATTTTGTATAATAGCGACATGATCAGAAGTGCCAAGCCGATTGAGTTCCGCGGTGGGGCAATGGACGATCTTCTCGGCTTTCCTGCCACGGCGCGGCGAGAGGCGGGCTACCAGCTTTTTCAGGTGCAGGAAGGACTGGACCCGGACGATTGGAAGCCAATGAATAGCATCGGCCAGGGAGTTCGAGAGATTCGGATTCGAGAAATAGATGGAGCTTTCCGCGTGGTCTACATCGCCAAGTTTGCGGACGCGGTCTATGTATTGCATTGCTTTCAGAAGAAGTCTCAGAAAACCAGTTCAGAAGATGTTGCGCTTGCCACGCGGCGTTACAAAGAGTTGATCCGGGAGTTGAAGCCATGACCAAGAATCGTTTTGCCAGTGTGTGGGACGCCATTGAAGAGACTCCGGCGCAGGCTGAGAACCTGAAGCTGCGTTCCAGGCTGATGCTGGCTCTGAAGCGTCACATCGAGCGCGAGGGATTGAGCCAGACCGAGGCGGCCAAGGTCTTCGGCGTGACTCAGCCGCGCATCTCCAACTTGATGCGCGGCAAGATCGAAGTCTTTGGGCTCGATATGCTGGTGAACATGCTCTCTGCCGCCGGGCTGCGCGTGACAGTGCAGGTGAAGAAAGCAGCGTGACCACCTGCAGTGGGGCGGACGCGCTTCGCGCTCGGGGTTCGTGGTTTCCCAGGTCCGCAAAAGCGGGACCTGGGGCACCCGGCATGGCATATTCAAGTCTATTATTATCTATGGTTTGCATATTGAAACTTGTGTTGGGTTCACAAAGCCATGCGGGTGACGTCGACGGTGGATGCAGGAATTAGGTATCATATCTTCTAGACGATTGAGGCACTTTTGAGCGTTTTCGACGAGCTATCCTGATTCGGCAACGTCTAATGGTCAGGGTTGCATTCTTATTATTGAGCATTGTTGTATCATTTGAATGCAAACACTGCACAATCTGATGAGAATTGCCGATTGACACATGAACCGGCGGTATCGTATCGTGCAACCATCCGATCACCGCGAACATCTAACGAACTGAACGCAATCGATTAACAAACCGTATCAGGGAGAGAGGAGAGGCTATGAAAAAAGCAAACAACTTGCATGAGGGATGGGAAGATTAGTTGAACGACCCCACAATTGTCGCCGAGCCAGCTCGATGGCTCGGCGAAACTATTGGGTTCTGGATTCAAACGGTGATCTTGGCAATATCGGCTGGGGCAGGAATCTTAATAATCAAATCAAGAGGTAAGCAGGAAGCACGTCGCGCTACTGTCGATTTCATAGTTGAACAGAGGCGAGATGCGGAACTGACCAATGCGAAAACCGCCATCAGGGGAATGCACGAGAACCATGAAGCCAACTTCGCTAGGCATCTTCAAGATCCGACCTCAGACGAGTATAAGGCGATCTTGATAGTTCTCAATAATTATGAATTTGCCGCTTCAGGGATACGAACCCACGCTTTCGATGATGATGTTTACAAGAGGCTCAGATTCTCTACGGTGATACGAGACTGGGAAGCGCTTAAGGGCTTTGTAGCGGATTTTAGAAACCAAAAATCAAAGAACACTCTCTTTCAAGACTTTGAGTGGCTTTATGAGCAATGGAGAAAGAAACCGCTGACTCCGGACTCATAAATAAAGGGTTTCACCTCTTCATCTCGAAGAATCATAGTGCGTTGCTGGCAAGTGTCTCAGCAACGCACTATTGGTAAAGCACGTCAAATTCAAAGTTTGAGAAGGTGTATCGCCCGCCTAGTACACTGGATAGTTCCCTATTTTTTGTACTCGCCCGCAGGAGGGCCTTATGGCATCGATCATCATTCCTTCAGTTCCATCCGAGTCGCGGGCGGGGCGGTTTGGCGTTTATGGCGGGCGGTATGTGCCGGAGACGCTGATGGCGGCGCTGGTCGAGCTAGAGCGCGAATACGATTTGGCCAGGGCTGACGCGGCTTTTCAGGCGGAGTTGAGCGATCTGCTGAAAAATTATGCCGGGCGGCCTACGCCTCTTTACTTTTGTAAGCGGCTGACGGAGCAGTTGGGCGGGGCGAAGATTTATCTCAAGCGCGAAGACCTGCTGCATACCGGCGCGCACAAGATCAACAACGCGCTGGGGCAGGGCCTGCTGGCAAAGCGCATGGGCAAGCGGCGCATCATTGCCGAGACCGGCGCGGGACAGCACGGCGTGGCTACGGCGACGGTGTGCGCGCTGCTGGGCCTGGAGTGCGTGGTCTACATGGGCGATGTGGACATGGAACGCCAGGAGCTGAACGTGCTGCGGATGCGGCTGCTTGGCGCTGAGGTGCGCGGGGTTTCTTCGGGGTCAAAAACTCTGAAAGACGCGATCAGCGAAGCGATGCGAGACTGGGTTACGAACGTTAGGACGACCTATTATCTGCTTGGCTCGGCCCTGGGCGCGCATCCTTATCCGACCATGGTGCGGGATTTTCATCGCTGCATCAGTCGCGAGATGAAGGAGCAGATACTGGAGCGCGAGGGCCGGCTGCCGACGGCCGTGATTGCCTGCGTGGGCGGCGGATCGAATGCGATTGGTGCGTTTTACGAGTTCCTTCAGGATCGCGATGTGCGGCTGATTGGCGTCGAGGCCGGAGGCTGCGGGACTGAGCTGGGGCAGCACGCGGTGCGTTTTCGCGGCGGATCGCCGGGAGTGTTGCAGGGGACTTATTCGTATGTTTTGCAGGATGAGAATGGGCAGATTGCGCTGACGCATTCAGTTTCGGCGGGGCTGGACTATGCTTCGATTGGGCCGGAGCACGCGGCGCTGCACGATTCGGGGCGGGCGGAGTATGTGGCGCAGGATGACAAGTCGGTTCTCGACGCGGTGGTGAGGCTGTCACGGACGGAAGGAATTTTGCCGGCGCTGGAGAGTGCGCACGCTGTGGCCGAGGCTCTGCGGATTGCCCCGGCGATGTCGGCGCGTGACATACTGGTAGTGAACCTTTCTGGACGCGGCGACAAGGATATGGGGATTTTGGCGCGGGAGTTGAATATCCACGGAGCTTGATTCAGGTTCGTGGTTTCCCCGGTCTCAAAATCGAGACCGGGGGCACCCAGGCACCCAGGGGTTCGTGAGTTAGCTTAGCGGATTTTCGATGGCGATACGGTTCGAACACAAACCGGGGCTGGTGGTTTATCTGACGGCTGGCGATCCTAGCCTCGATGCCACGCGCGCGATTGCCATTGCGGCGATTGATGCGGGGGCTGACGTGATTGAGCTGGGTGTGCCGTTCAGCGATCCGCTGGCCGATGGGCCGGTGATCCAGCGCGCGATGGAGCGGGCTGTGGCGCGGGGAACGAGCCTGAAAGATGTGGTGTCCCTGGCCGGCGAGATTCGCGCGGAGCGGCCTCAGGCGGGCTTGGTCATCTTTACTTACTTGAATCCGATTTTGCGTTTTGGTTTGACGAAGTTTGTTGATGCCGCGAAGAGCGCCGGCGCCGATGGCGTGCTGGTGACCGACATGATTGTCGAGGAAGCGGACGCGTATCTGGCCGAGATGGAGCGGGTAAAGCTTGCGCCAATTTTTCTGGCAGCGCCGACCAGTCCCGATGAGCGGCTCGAAGCGATCGCGACTCACTCGAAGGGTTTTATTTACGCCATCTCGCGCGTGGGCATTACTGGCACGCAGCAGAACATGACGAATGACGCTGAGTCTTTGGTCGCGCGCATTCGGCGATGGTCCGAGCTGCCGGTGGCCGTGGGGTTCGGCATCTCGAACAGCGAACACGTTGCCCAGGTGGGCCGGTTCGCGGACGCCGCGGTGATTGGCAGCGCGATTGTGGAGTTGATCGAGAGGTCGACTGCGGAGACTGCGCCCGGCGCGGTGGCTCGATTTATCATGGGCCTTCGCTTGCCGCACGCGGCGCTGGCCCGGTAAAAACGACCCGCAAGCGGCATCAAGCCGTTTGGATGGATTCAACTCTTACCCCTACGCATCTTGACGCTCAGGCTATTAAATACTCCGAGCGCCGGAGGCAACACGAGGATGAAATGACGCTGGAAGAATTGCGAAATCAAATCGATGTTCTGGACCAGAGGCTTGTGGAACTGCTGAGCGAACGAGCCCGCGCTGCGCAGATGATCGGCCAACTGAAGGCTGCCACTTCGCTGCCGGTCTACGAGCCGGCGCGCGAAAAGGTGATCTATGCCAACGTGCGCGCGGCCAACAAGGGACCGCTGCCAGACATCGAGCTGACGCACATCTACGAGCGCATTATCGACGTGATGCGGGCCTTGCAGAGGGACGAGTTGGCATCGCAGAGGAACGCCCAGGCGAGTGAGCCGGGCCAAGGCACTGGCGCTAAGACGCCCGAGATTGGGACGAAGCAATGATCGTAGCGATGCAGGAAAAAGCCACCGAAGAGCAGATCGACGCCGTCATCGACGCCATGGTGGAAGTGGGAGTTGGCGTTCACCGAACTACGGGAGCGAGCCAGACGATTCTGGCTGGCGTGGGACCAACCGCTAACGTGGATCTGAACAAATTTGAGGTGCTGCCGGGTGTACTGACCGTGCACCGCATCAGCGCGCCGTACAAGCTGGCCGGGCGTGCCTTTCGTCCGGAAGGCACGGTGATCGAGTTCGCCAACGGCGTGAAGATTGGCGGCGAGAAGGTCGCGGTGATGGCCGGGCCATGTGCGATTGAGAATCACGACCAGATCTATTCCATTGCCGCTTGCGTGAAGGAAGCGGGCGGGGAGTTTCTGCGCGGAGGAGCCTTCAAGCCGCGCAGCTCGCCGTATGCCTTTCAGGGGCTGGGGATTCCGGGACTGAAGCTGATGTGGGAGGCCGCGCAGGAGCATGGCCTGCTGACGGTCAGCGAGGTGATGGAGATCTCGCAGATCGAGGCGATGCTGCCTTATACCGATTTATTTCAAGTCGGCGCGCGGAATATGCAGAACTTTAACCTGCTGCGCGAGCTGGGGCAGATTCGCAAGCCTGTGCTGCTGAAGCGCGGCATCTCGGCAACGATTGAGGAGTTGCTGCTGTCGAGCGAGTACATCATGTCGGGCGGCAACTACGACGTGATTTTGTGCGAGCGCGGCATTCGGACTTATGAGACGGCGACGCGCAATACGATGGACATCTCGGCAATTCCGGTGATTCACAAGCTGTCGCACCTGCCGATCGTCGGCGATCCTTCGCATGGGACGGGACGGCGCGATATGGTTCCGGCGATGGCCAAGGCCTCGGTGGCTGCGGGCGCGGACGCATTGATTATGGAGATTCACCCGAACGCGGACAAGGCTGTCTCGGATGCATCGCAGACCCTCTATCTGGAGCAGTTCAAAGAGCTGGTGGGGCAGTTGCGGCTGATTGCTACGGCTGTGGGGAGAACGCTGTAGATCTGAAACGCTGAATGGTGACTGGTTTCTGCGCAAGAAAGCCGCTGATCGGGTGGATGGAGGGGGATATGAGTTTCAATCGCAGAGAGTTTTTGGGCGGAGGCATCTCCCTGCTGGCGCTGGCGAAGATGTGTGCGGCTCAATCTGGGCCTGGCTACTTTAGAGGCTCCATTCCAGACGGGCCGTTTTGGCCGGATTGGGAGTCGTTGAAGGCATACCAGTGTCCGGAGTGGTTTCGAGATGCGAAGTTTGGCATCTGGGCTCATTGGGATCCGCAGTGCGTGCCGGGGCAGGGTGACTGGTATGCGCGCGGGATGTATTGCCAAGGTCAGCCCCAATATGAGTACCACGTCAAGCATTACGGCCATCCCTCGGTCTTCGGCTACAAGGACATCTGCCATCTGTGGAAGGCGGAGAGATGGGATCCCGATGCGCTGATGCAGCTTTACAAGAAGGCTGGGGCCAAGTATATGGTCGCGCTGGCCAACCATCATGACAACTTCGATTGCTGGGACTCGAAGTATCAGCCGTGGAATGCCGTCAACGTTGGCCCCAAGCGGGATATTGTGGGCGGATGGGCAAAGGCTGCGCGCGCGCATGGGCTGCGCTTTGGCGTGAGCTATCACGGGACGCCGCACCGGACGTGGGACGAGTTCCTGCCGGTCCGGTATCGGAGCGACAAGACGGGTCCTCTGGCAGGCGTTCCCTACGACGGCGTGATGACCAAAGCCGACGGCATAGGCAAATGGTGGGAGGGCATGGACCCGCAGATGCTGAACGGCAGGCCCCACCTGAAGAACACGCCCTGCCCGGAGTTTGTGAAGCAATTCATGCTGCGGGTGCAGGATGTGATCGATAAGTACGACCCCGACACCTTCACCTTCGACGACAATCCGGTCTTCGATTTCGATGACGGCGGGCCTATTCTGGACCTGAAGGTTTGGCTGGGCATTCCGGATCTTGCGCCGGTGATTATGGCGTATTACTACAACGCCAATATGCGCGCGCACGGAGGAAAGCTGGAGGGCGTGCTCGACCTGAAGACTGTTCCGGAGCCGATTTGGGGCACGATGACGCGGGATTTCGAAGGGGATTCAGCGAGAGGCTTGCAAGAGAAGCCTTGGCAGACGGAGGCCTGCATCGGCAACTGGCATTACCTGCGGTCGGTCTATGAGAGTCACACCTACAAGACCGCGGCACAGATGGTGCCCGTGCTGGTGGACATCGTCAGCAAGAACGGCAATCTGCTGTTGAGCATTCCGCTGCCCGGAGACGGCCAGCCGGACGACGATGAATTGAAGTTTCTCGATGAGCTTGCCAAGTGGAATGCGATCAACGGCGAGGCCATCCACGGCACGCGCCCCTGGCAGATCTACGGCGAAGGCCCCACCCAGACGGGCGCAGGCGGGGCTTATACGCTGGAGAAGCATAGTTATGCGACGGGCGACATTCGCTTTACGCAAAAGGGCGACGTGCTTTATGCCATCGCTCTGGCATGGCCCGGCGATGGGAAGTTGGTGGTGAAGTCGCTGGGATTGAACTCGCCGCATTACCCGAAACAGATTGGGAAGATCGAGTTGCTTGGGTACAAAGGCGAGCTGAAATGGAAGCGCGATGCGGATGGCGTGAGTATTGCTCTTCCCGCGCAAAAGCCGTGCGATTACGCGTATGCGTTCAAGATCAGCCCGGCATAGGGCATGGATGGGCGAAGTGATTTTGTAGCGGGGCACGGCTTTAGTCGGGCCGAAGATGAAGAATCACGAAACTGGAATTTAGTTTCTGAGGAACGGTACGGTGAAGGTAATCTACAAGGTCACATACCCGAATGGCAAAATATACGTTGGGCAAGATGTGACTGACAGCATCAATTACTTCGGCTCCGCTAGTTCGAAGATCATTGCCGCTGACTTTACCAGAGAACAACGACGTGATTTCACCATTCGACGAGAGATTTTGTGGGAGTCAGAAACGGCAACGAATTCGGAAGTGAATATCAAAGAAGTCGAGTACATCAACGCCTTTCATTCAAACGACCCTGCGATTGGTTATAACCGATGGCCAAAATATGAGACTTCATGAGTTTTTACATTACTGTTTCTCAGGGGCTAAAGCCCTGCATATTCTGAGGCGTTTTCGGCACGACTAAAGTCATGCCCTTTCAAAGCTCACGTACGACAAACAGTTTTAGCAAGGAATGAAAAATGATCGAACGCATCGCCATTCTCGGTACGGGGTTGCTGGGCACGTCTGTTGGACTGGCGCTGCGGGCGGCTGGCTTTGGCGGCTCGATTGTGGGCTGGAACCGGGGCAACGATGGTGCGCAGACTGCACTCAAGGCCGGTGCGATCGACTCCAGTGCATGGGACCCGTTGCAGGCGGCGGTAGAGAGCCAGGTGGTGGTGCTGGCCGTGCCAATCTATGCGACTCTTGACCTCATGGAGAAGCTTGCTCGCGTATTGGGACCGGAGCATTTGGTCACAGATGTGGGCAGCACGAAAGGCGAGATCACAGCGGCTGCGGGCAGGCTCTTCAATACGCCGGAGCGCGCGGGTTTTCTTCCCGGCCACCCGATGGCGGGCAAGGAGCGGGGCGGAGCGGCACTGGGCGATGCGGAGCTGTTTCGCGGCGCGGTGTGGCTCTTTACCGACGACGCTTCGTGGAATCGCTCGGCGCAGTCGGCGGAGCTGGTGAAGGGCTGGCGGGAGTTAGTCGCGGCGATGGGCTCGAAGACGCTCGATCTCGACCCTGTGCGGCACGACAAGTTAGTGGCGTGGGTTAGCCACATGCCACAATTTGTTTCGACGGCGATGAGCGCTCTCTTGCAGGATGAGGTGGGCGAGGCGCCAGAGTTGAAAGATGTCGGCGGGCGCGCGCTGCGCGAGATGACGCGGCTGGGCTCGAGCCCTTATTCTATGTGGCGCGACATTGCGCTGACGAATACGGAGGCTGTCGAGGCTACGCTCTTTGCACTCGAACAGAGGCTGGCGCATCTGCGCGAAAACCTGCGGACGCCGGAGTTGCGCGAAGAGTTTGAGCGAGCGAATAAGTTTCGGCGGGAGTAGGTAGGAGCCAACTTCGATGCGTACGATTGAGATTTCAAAACAGGCTCGCGCGGATGCGATTGCATCAATTCAACGCTATTTTGAAGAGAACATGACGGAGCCGATCGGCGAGATGCCGGCAGGGCTCCTGCTCAACTTTTTTATGGAAGAGATTGGACCGGCTATTTACAACGGAGCGATCCGGGACGCACAGGCGCGGATGCAGCAACGCGTGAGCGATCTTGACGGCGAGCTTTATGCCGATGAGTTTCAATACTGGCCGAAGATCGATAGCAAACGGAAGAGTCGACGGTAGGGTCGAGCTGCAGCCATTTTGTTAAACTTGCTTATTCGATCTTTTCGGCGTGGAGATGCCGGGGACGGCGTTGGGCTGTCTGAGAGGCGGGAGCATGGCAATCAAGTTTGCGCACAGGATGGACGCGGTGCGTGTCTCGACGATACGCGAGATTCTCAAAGTGACCGAGCAGCCGGAGATTATTTCCTTTGCCGGCGGACTTCCCGCGCCTGAGCTTTTTCCCGTCGATGACGTGCTGCGTGCCACCGAGCGCGTGCTTGGCGAGAGCGGCGCCGCCTCGCTGCAATATAGCCCCAGCGAGGGGTTTGCTCCGTTGCGCGAGGTCTTTGCGGTCGAGTCTCAGAAGCGCGGGATTGCTTGTTGTGCCGACGACATTCTGATCATGACGGGCTCACAGCAGCCACTCGATCTGACTGGGAAGATTTTTCTCGATGCGGGTGATTGCGTTCTGACTGAGAGCCCGACCTACATGGCCGCGATTCAGGCCTTTCAAAGTTACGGGGCGCGCTTTGCCTCTGTGCCTACCGATGACGAAGGCTTGATTCCGGAGGCGCTACCGGCGCTGATCGAGCGCGAGCGGCCGAAGTTTCTCTACACGATTCCGAACTTCCAGAATCCCACGGGAGTGACGCTCACGGCAGAGCGGCGGAAGAAGCTCTATGAGGTTGCGGTGCGTTATGGATTGATTGTGCTGGAAGACGATCCTTATGGAGCGCTGCGTTATGCGGGAAAGAATGTTCCTTCAATCAAGGCGCTGGATACGGAAGGAATTGTGATCTATCAGAGCACGATTTCGAAGACGATTGCGCCGGGGCTGCGAGTGGGCTGGGTGGTTGCGTCGAAAGAGATTCGCGCCAAGATGACGATCGCCAAACAGGCGGCCGATCTGCATACTTCGAGCCTGGATCAGCGCATCGTTCACCGCTATCTGACGGACTGCGACAGCGATGCACATGTCGAGAAGATCCGGCAGGCGTATGGAGAGCGCTTCGGCGTCATGGACGCGCGGCTGCGTGAGACGATGCCGCCGGGATTTACATGGACGCATCCCGAGGGAGGCATGTTCCTGTGGGTTACTTGTCCCGAAGGCGTGAATACGAACGAGTTGATGCGCGAGGCTTTGGCGCGCAAGGTTCTGTTTGTGCCGGGGCAGGATTTCTTCTCGGATGCACCGGGGCTCCGGTACATGCGTTTGAACTTCTCGAATGCAGCGCCCGAGCAGATTCGGGTGGGCATCGGGCGGCTGGCGGAGGTTTGCGCGGCGGCGGTGGAGCAGACGATCAGCTAAAGATGCCGTGAGTCGCCAAGACTATGATGGGGAGCGGAGGCACTTATGCAGATGTTTACGCCGCGACCGATCGGATTCGTCGCCAGCCCATTCAAAGATACAAGCACGATTCCCAAGGGCCTGGGTGCAAAGCACGAAGAAGAGGGTGTGCTGAAGATTTTGCCGGGCTTTGAGCAGGGGCTGACAGACATCGAAGGCTACTCCCATCTGATTGTGCTCTGGGCTTTTGACCGCTCGGACGGCTTCGATCTGATGGTCTCTCCGCCGACAGACGATCGCCCGCATGGCCTCTTCTCCACACGGTCGCCGCGCCGGCCTAACCCGATTGGACTTA
>Ga0302321_100001760_pt1 | contig 18502 bp, 10 predicted proteins | sample Fen_T0_1_FD_202505 | JGI IMG/M metagenome (GOLD analysis project Ga0302321, IMG submission 202505) | Peat permafrost microbial communities from Stordalen Mire near Abisko, Sweden - Fen_T0_1 | ecosystem: Environmental > Terrestrial > Soil > Wetlands > Permafrost | place: Sweden: Abisko...
CGAAATCGGCCGGCGCGTGTTTCCACGTCGAGATCGCGGTTGGTGGCGGCGATGACACGAATATCGACCGATTCAGACACGGTGTCGCCCACCTTGGTCACGATGTGCTCTTGCAGAGCGCGCAGGATCTTGACCTGCAAGGCGTGCGGCATCTCGCCGATTTCGTCGAGGAACAGCGTTCCCTTGTTGGCGGATTGGAAGCGTCCTTGTTTGCTGGCGATGGCGCCGGTGAAGGCCCCGCGCACGTGGCCGAACAACTCCGATTCAAGCAGGTTCTCGGGAATGGCCCCGCAGTTCACGCTGATGAAGGGCCCCTTGGCGCGCAGCGATCGGTTGTGGATTTCGCGCGCGATGAGCTCTTTGCCAGTGCCGGTTTCCCCGGTGACCAGCACCGTGATGTCGGTCCCCGCCACGCGCTGGACCTTGCGGAACACCTCCTGGATCGCAGGTGATGAGCCGAGAATCTCGCCGAAACGGATGCGCTCGATGCGCTCCTGCAACGACTGGTTGTCGAGCTGCAACTCGTTGACCAGAAGCGCGTTTCGAATGACCAGCGAGGCCTGGGCCGCGAAAATGGTCAAGATCTCCAGGGCGGCCTGGTCGAAAAGCTGGGCCACGTTGTCGTTACCCACGTAGATGAGTCCGATGAGATTGCCCCGTTCCAGCAAGGGCACGCACATGACCGAGGTCAAGCGCAGGTTCATGACCGACAGCGAGTTCTTGAAACTGGTGTCGTTGAGCGCGTCTGAAATGATGAGCGGCTGGCGGGTTTCGACAACGCGCTTGATGATCGAGTCGGACATGTGGCGAACGGCGTCCGAGATGGTTTCGTGGCGCAGGTTGCGCGCGACCTTGACCACCGGCTCGCCGGATTCGAGCAGCACGATGAAACCCTTGTCCGCGTTGCTGACCTGGATGACCACGTCGAGAAGCGCGTCTAGCAGGCCGGGGATCTCGTAATTGTTCATCAGTTTTTGCGAGAACTCGAACAGGCGCTTGTACGAGTTCAGCTCGGCCATGGTTTTGGCCGCCACCTCGTCGGTGACCGGTTCGTCGTACAGCGAGAACTCCAGTTCGACGCCGCCGATGCGCATGCGGTCGTCCTGGGACAGCCGGTGTTTGGTACGGCGCCGGCCGTTGACGTGCAAATCCGCGTCCCGGTCAGTGACCGAGATATTGAAGTCGCGGCCGTCGAAATGGATGTGTGCGTGGGTGTCGGCCAAAAGGGGGTCTTGTAGCAGCACATCCACCCCTTCGCCTTTGCCGAGCGAAGTGAGTTTTTTGTAGATGTGGTAGACCTTCACGCTCGTTCCGGGAGCGTGGATTCGAAGGGTCGCCATGACGGGGAGTTTCGCTGGTTCTGTCTAGAAACGGAAGGAAAGACCGGGACCGATTGCGCGATCCATCACAGCGGGAGATAGGCGCAAGGTTCCGGCGGTGGTTTGGCGATTGGGAGCAGGGGCAAGTGCAAGCTGGGTTTCCGGCGTGTAGAAGTAGAGGGCGTCGATCACTCCCAAGGCCACGGCGCCGAAGAACATGGCGCCGCTGGCGACCTGAACCCGGGTGAGCCAGCGCGAACGGTTTTCGTCGGTGTGGTCGATCGCGTCCGCCGGGCAAGCCGTGCTGCCCACGTCGTAGCGGCAAGCACGTTGGGGACGAAAGCCGTAGACCGCAAGATTGGTAGCGAATGCCCCGATGGAAACAGCGCCCAGCACGGATTCGCTGACAAGAAACGCCCAGCCCTTGGTCCGCTGGCCGTTCTGGAACTGTCCCGCGCCAAAGGGAATAAAATTGGTCGTGAACGAGTTGCGCCCCACGCGCCTTTCGACCACCGTGGGGCCGGCCCGGACCTTGTCGCATTCTTCTTTGTCGCGCTGGCGGGCTTGATCCATCGCCTTGCGCCTGGCCTCAAGATCGCCGAGTTCAGCCTCGTATCCCTTGCGAACATTGTTGAAGAAATCGACCACTTCGGGGGGGTCAAGCAACGGGTCGAAATGGTAGTCCGGCGTGAGCTGGAGCATCTTGCGGAATTCGTGGGTTGCTTCGGCTTCGTCTTTTTCGAACAAGTAGGCCACACCCAAGATGCGGTGGGCCTGCACGATTTGTCCTTCGCTCTGCAGCCGAATCTCGGGGTAGAGTAGGGGCCGAATGATTTCCACGGCGCGGGCAAATTCCCCACGATCGTAGGCGTTCTTGCCTCGCTGCAGGTCTTCGTTGGGCACTGTCGGTGCCGCCTGGAAAAGAAGTGCCGCAAGAAGGAAGCTGGCGCCCAAGACTACTCGTCCATATGGATCGTGAGAGGGCGAGTCTCTCCGGCGGTGATGGTCACTTGGTTGGTCGTTGTCTTGTCGCCCTTGAATACCACTACCTCGAGACTCTTACGCATCTCATCGCCTGCGTCAAAGGGTACTGGGATTTTTTCGCCGGCTTGGGCCCGGGCACGCCAGGGTTTGGCTTTGGACTCGCTGACTTCGCGAATGAGTAAGGTCGCGCCAGGCACGGCCGGTTCAAGCGTCACGGTCAGGCGGGCCGGCTTCGGATCGAGCGTCACGAAAAGGTGATCTCCAGGCGGCCGGAAGAGCTGCGGTCCAACCACGACTTCTTTCCGGTTGCAGCAGCTGTCGTTGCGGAACTCCAGCCGATGTGGCTTGTTCCAAGGGATCTCGATGCGGTTCTGTTGCGGGCCGTAGTCGAAGGCTTTCTTGTCGTCCATCCACACCTCGACCCGCGCTGGGGTGAAGCCCAGGGTCAGTGTGATGGTCGGAGGCGGCAGGTTTTCCTCGCCGCGGGCCCTGGCGGCGGGCGCCGCGGCGTTGGCACCTTCCTCGGTGCGGGCCTTCTCAACCATGGCGAGCTCGTGGCGGCGAACGTCCCGGGCCGCGTGTGCGGCGTTGTTGGCTGGGCTGCGGGAACTGCCCGGCGTGCGGACCACAAGCTGCCCGTTTTCTGGCGCTGCCTGCACGGGAATCTGCGCGCCGCCTAGCTTGCGGGCGGGCGCCCCCCCCACCGCGGCTGTCACACTGGTCCTTTTCTCGCTCAGAGCCTTGCGTGCTAGAAACAGAGCACCCGTTGCCATGGCCACCAGAATGGCAAGCACGGTTCCGCCGATGACCCACCGGCGCACGCGCTCACCCCGTTCAAGGCGGCGCAACTCGGTCAGTACGGCATGGTTGTCTGGTTCGAAAGCGAGCGCGCGATTCCACAGCTCAAGCGCCCGCGCACGGTGTTTGGCCGCCTGTTCGCGCACGCCTGATTCAACCAACGCCGAAACCATCCGGGGAATGACGGTCTTCTCGTATTGATCTGGCTCGGTCAAGAAGGTGCGAAGCTCGTCCTTGGCCGTGCCAAGTCCCGCGTCAGCCACGTAGGCTCGAAGTTCATCCACCATGGCCAGGATGGTGGCGAATCGGTCCTCGGGTTTGCGGGCCATCGCCTTGGCGATTACCCGGGCCAGTTGATCGGAGACGATGCGATTGACGGTGCGCGGATCGGCGAACTTGCCCTCGGACACCTTGCGCAGCACCTCGTGCGGGTTCTTCCCCGGGAAGGGCAGGGCGCCGGTGGCCATCTGGTACAGCATCACGCCGACGGAAAAGACGTCGCTGCGAAAGTCGAGTGTGCGTCCGTCCAGAACCTCGGGCGCCATGTAGGCCGGCGAACCTAGGATCTGCCCCGTTACCGTCATGCGCTCGAGATCCACGACCTGGGCCACGCCGAAATCCATCAGCTTGAGTACGCCGTCCTTGCGAACCATGACGTTCTCGGGCTTGAGGTCGCGATGGATGATGCCCAGCGAGTGGGCGTGGGCAAGCGCCTCGCCCAGCTCCATCACGATGAGGGCCGCAAGTTCGGGCACAGGCAGCTTGCGATTGGCCAGAAACTGCTTGAGCGTCTGCCCGTCGATGAATTCGGTAACGATGTACGACGACGCTGCCTCCTCGCTGGAATAGTCGAAGATCTGCAGAATTCCGTCGTGGTTCAGCTTGGCCACGGCGCGCGCCTCGCGTTCGAGTCGCGCCTTGGACTCGGGTTCGGCAAGGAGGTGCGCGTGTAGGACCTTGACCGCAACTTCGCGCCGCAGCTTCTCGTCATGGGCGCGGTAAACCACAGCCATGCCGCCTTGGCCGACCTCCTCAATGATGCGATAGCGTTCTGGCAGGGGTTTCGAAAGCATCGTCCCTGATGTCCCTGGCGCGGAAGAACCGAAAGCCCAAGCTAGGTGCCGGATACTACGAGAGTAATCCCTGGGATACAACCCAAGACGCTTTGCGCTTGCTCGGTGTAGTCAAGGGAATTGACTTTTGCCGTCGTGATCCGGTGTCATCCGTCCCTTGAAACCCGAGTCAGCCGGTCTTGATCTGTGCTTGCCTGGCGATCACTATGTGGGGCCCATGCCGGCGCGTGAAAGCAACATTTCAAACCAAGCCACTCGCAGCGCGAACAGCATCTGGCGAAGCCGGGTTCTTGAATTCGCGGATCGCACCGCCTTTCGCTTTCGCCAGGCCGATGCTTGGCAAAGCCTGACCTGGCGCCAAGCCGACCAGGCGGCGCGCGAGATTGCGGCTGGATTGCTCGCGCTGGGACTTGAAAGCGGCGACCGTGTGGCCTTGCTGTGCCAGACCCGACTCGAATGGTTGCTGTGCGACGTGGCCATCGCGATGGCCGGGTTGGTGTCGGTTCCCATTTATCCTTCCACGACCGCCGAGCAGTGCGCGTTCGTGCTTGGCGACAGCGGCGCCCGAGCGGCGATCGCCGAGGACGATCAACAGATTGGTAAGCTGATTTCCCTTGGCGCCCAGCAACCGGCGTTGCACCTGATTCGCGTGGAAGCCGCCTCGGCGGGCAGTCAAGAAATTCGGGAAGCGGCGCGGTCGCTCGCCGAACTCCGCCAAGCCGGCGTGGCGTGGAGTTCCGCCAACCCTGGTGGCCTGGACAAGCGGGCCGACGCGGTGAAGCCAAGCGCCTGCTTCACCATCATTTACACCTCGGGCACCACGGGCCAGCCCAAGGGCGTGGTGCTCTCGCATGCCAATCTGGTGGCGTCGTGTGAAAGCGCGGTGCGCGCCTTCAATCTTCGGCCTGACGATGTCCAGTATCTCTTCCTGCCGCTGGCCCACGTACTCGGCCGCGAGGTGGAATGGGCCCCCATCATCATTGGTTCCGAGGTCGCCTTCGCCGAGAGCATGGCGCGCATCAAGTACGACCTCGCCGAAATTCGCCCCACCTTCATGGCCGGCGTGCCGCGCATCTTTGAAAAGCTTTATGCGGCCGTGCAGGCTGGAACCCAGCAGGGCAGCTGGCTCAAGCGCCGGCTCGTGCACTGGGCGTTCGGGGTTGCGGCCCGCTATTCGGAGGCCAGCCGGGCGAAGAAGGCTCTTTCGTTCGGCCTGCGCCTGACCTTCGCCATCGCGGACAAGCTGGTGCTGAGCAAGCTGCGCAAGCGCCTCGGCCTCGACCGTTGCCGGTTCCTGATTTCAGGCGGCGCGCCGCTGTCCAACGAAATTGCCGAGTTCTTCCACGGCGCTGGGCTGCTGATTCTGGAGGGATACGGTCTGACCGAGTCCACCGCGGCGGCCTTCGTCAATCGCTGGAACAATTTCCGTTTCGGCACCGTCGGTCCCGCCATCGACATTGTCGATTTCAAGCTGGGCGGCGACGGCGAGATCTTCCTGCGCGGGGCTTCCGTCTTCGCGGCCTACTACCGCAACCCCGAGGCCACGGCAGAGGCCTTCGATGCCGAGGGCTGGTTCCACACCGGCGACATTGGCGTGGTGGAAGACGGTTTTCTGCGCATTGTGGACCGCAAGAAGGACATCATCATCACAGCTGGCGGCAAGAACGTGGCGCCGCAAAAGCTGGAAAACGCGCTCAAGGCGCATTCACCACTGGTCAGCCAGGTCGTGGTGTTCGGCGACAAGCGTTCGTACTGCGTTGCCCTGGTCACACCCTCTGAGCCTGCGATTCGCCAGTTCGGGGGCGGTGACATCGCCAAGGCCGCGGTGTCGCCCGACCTGCTCGCGGCCATCGACAAGGCGATCGCCGAGGTCAACGCCACGCTGGCTAGCTACGAGACCATGAAGACCTTCGCCATCTTGCCGGCGGATTTCGGCGAGGCCAGCGGCGAGCTGACGCCCAGCCTCAAGGTCAAGCGCGACGTGGTGGCCAGCAAGTTCGCGTCGATCATCGCAGGCCTCTACGGCAGGTAGGCGGACCCGCATTCGTGGGGTAGGGTAGGGGACCGCCATGCAAGGCACCCTTTTCATCGTCGATGCCCTGAACTACCTTTTTCGGGCCTTCCATGCCCTGCCCGGACTGACCACCAAAACCGGGCAGCCAACCGGGGCCGTCTACGGTTTTTGCCAGATGCTTCTCCGCATCGAGCGCGAGCATCAGCCCACGCATATGTGCGTGGTCTTCGATGCGCCCGGGAGGACTTTTCGCGATGACCTCTTCAAAGACTACAAAGCCAATCGGCCGCCCACACCGCCCGATCTCATCGCGCAGATCGATCTGGCCCACCAGGTAGCGGATGCCTTCGGCTACAAGGTGCTGTCGCAGGCTGGGGTCGAGGCCGACGATGTCATCGCGACGCTGGTTCGCAACGCCAAGGCCCAGGCGTTGGCGGTCGTCATCGGCTCGTCCGACAAGGATCTCATGCAGCTGTGCACTGATGACGTGAAGCTGCTCGATGCCATGAAGAACCGGTTGATGGGGCCTGCGGAGGTGAAGGAAAAGTGGGGCGTGCTGCCCGAGAAGCTCGGCGATGTGCTGGCGCTCATGGGTGACTCCGTCGACAATGTTCCCGGCGTTCCTGGAATTGGCCCCAAGACCGCGGCCGAACTCATCACGACCTATGGTTCTCTCGATGGCGTCTTGGCCAACGTTGAGAAGATCAAAGGCAAGAAGGGGCAAGCCATTGCCGAGTCGCGCTCGGGGTTGGCACTATCGCGCGAGCTGGTCCGGCTGCGCGACGATGTGGCGCTGCCCTTGACCGTGGCCGAGCTGCTGCGGATTCCAGCCTCCGCCGAGAAACTGCGCGGGCTCTTCGCCCAGCTGGAATTCGGGCGGCTGCTCGCCCAGTACTCGCAAGCCGATGCGCCAGAGGCGACCAGCAGCAGTGAACAAGTTCCAGCAATCGCCCTGGCAATCGCCCCGGCCGCCGCCGCTCCTCCGGCCGCGACCGAAAACACCCGCATCGTCACCGACGCAGCTGCGCTTGAAGAGCTGATTGCCGCGATCCACGCGACCAAGGAATGCGCCATCGCCGTCCTGTGCGACGGCGGGTCGCCGGTGCGGGCTGGGCTCGTGGGCCTGGCCTTCGCGCTACCCACGGGTTCTCGCTTCTATGTTCCCGTCAGGCAACAAGTCCTTGGGGCCGCGCCCTGTCTGTCCGAGAGCGAGGTGCTGTCTGGGCTTGCAGCCATTCTGGCGTCGGCGGAAGTGAGCAAGCATATTCACGACGCCAAGATGTTGGAGGTCCTGCTGCGCGTGCGGGGAGGTCGCCTCGCCGGAGTTGCAAGCGATACCATGCTGGCCGGCTACGTACTCGACGCCGCCAGTGCCGACTATGACCTTTCGACCCTGGCTGCCAAGGAGCAGATCGAGGGTGTCCTGCCGCGGGCAGAGTGGCCTGGGCTTGGCCGCGGGGGCTCGGGCGCGGCAGGGCTTCCGGCCAGCGACATCGGCGCCCACCTGGCCGCGGAGGCGTTCGCCACGTTTGCACTGGCCCAAAGGCAAAAGGAAAAACTGGCGCTGTCCAACCAGGAGCATCTTTACCGCGATCTCGAGCTTGCCTTGGTGCCCGTGCTCGCTGCCATGGAATGCGTGGGCATCCGGCTCGACAGCGACTATTTGCGCAACTTGGGCAACGAGGTGGCCACCAGTGCTCGTGCGCTCGAAACCGAGATCCACGCCCTATCGGGCTCGGACTTCAACATCGCCTCGCCCAAGCAACTGGCCGAGATTCTCTTCGTCAAACTGGGTCTACCCATCCTCAAGAAGACCAAGACTGGCGCATCCACCGACGCTGACGTGCTGGAAGAGCTGGCGGTCATGCATCCGTTGCCGGCCAAGATTCTCGAGTACCGGACCCTAACCAAGTTGAAGGGTACGTATATCGATGCGCTGCCGGCCCTGGCCAATCCGCGCACCGGCCGCCTTCACACGACCTTTGGCCAAGCCGTCGCGGCCACTGGCCGGCTGTCGTCGAGCGATCCCAACCTGCAGAACATTCCCATTCGCTCGGAGATCGGGAAGAAGATCCGCCACGCCTTTGTCGCCGATCCCGGATTCGTGCTGGTTTCGGCTGACTACTCGCAAATCGAGCTGCGAGTGCTCGCGCATTTTTCGCAAGATCCGGCCTTTCTCGATGCCTTTCGCTCTGGTGTCGATATCCACCGTCGAACCGCGGCGGAGGTGTTCGGCGTCACCGAGGCAGAGGTCACCGGCGAGCAGCGGCGCATCGCCAAGGCCATCAACTTCGGCCTGGTGTTCGGCCAAGGTGACTTCGGGCTGGCGCAGGTTCTGCACATCCCGCGCGCCGAAGCGCACAAGTACATCGAGAGTTACTTCAAGCGCTACGCCCGCGTGCGCGAGCACATGGATGCCATGATTGCCGACGCCCGGCGCACCCAGTCCGTATCGACGCTGCTTGGCCGCACGCGTGCCTTGCCCGAAATCAACGCCAAGCGGCCACAAGAACGCAACTACGCCGAGCGTATCGCGCGCAACACACCGATTCAGGGCTCTGCCGCCGACATCCTCAAGCTGGCCATGCTGCGCGTGGCGCGTGGTCTGTCCCGGTTCCCGGATGTCAGATTGCTGCTCACCGTGCACGATGAATTGGTGTTCGAGGTGCCCGAGTCAAGCCTCGAAGAGTTCAGCCCGTGGGTGAAGCATGAGATGGAGTCCGCTTACGAGCTGGCGGTGCCGCTAGTCGTGGACGTCCACGCCGGCCGGTCGTGGGGCGATGCTCATTCATAGGATTCACCACAGAGACGCAGAGAGTGCCGAGGGCGGACAAGGAAAAAGGGTTCCGAATCCCAAGATCCGAAACCCTTCTTTTTCTGGGCTCTGAGCCCGCTGAGTCTCTGTGGTGAGGCTCCGGCCGCTACTTGGTAGCGCCCCCGGGGACGCCCTTGTCGCCCTTCTTCTTGCCAGCCACGAGGCCATTCTTCTCGTGGGCTGCCCAGCCGACCTTCTGCTCGGCTTGCCCCTCAAGCTTGATGGTCTGCGCCTCGGGAGGAAGAACCGCATTGCCCTCGGCCAGAACCTTGCCCGAGAGATCCTCGAACTTCTTGTGGATGATGAGACCGTTCGAGGCCGCGAAGCCGGTCATCGAGTTGATGGAGAACGTGCCAGTCACGATGTACTGCTCGCCAGCCTTGGCTTCGAGTGGCTTGGGGTCGCCCGTGTCCCAGTCCTTGACCGGGTAGTCGGCGATGAGCAACGCATGGTCCTTCTTCGCATTTTGCGTGTCGGCCATGAAGAAGTGCGGCTGGTCGCAGGGACGGCATCCGCCGCGCTCAGGCGCGACATTCTGGGTAACCGCATCGCCGCCCTTCTTGATCGCGGCCTTTTTCGCCTTCTTGGTTTTGTCGGACAGCTCGTCATTGCACTTGCGCAATTCGGCGGGACATTCGTAGATCTCAACCAGATAGGCTTTGACCCGGACGTCCTTGTCCATGTACTTGTCTTTCATCTTGCGCAATCCGAGCACCGAAAGCTCACCCGATGGATACTGGGTGGGCAGGGTTGAAGCAGCGAAGCTCGGAGAGGGTGGCAGATTCACCTTAACGGCGGTGACTTCCTGACCCTGCGCGAACACTCTTGTCGACACCAGGGAAGCCAGCGCGAACACCGTGAGTAGACAGATTCGGATCATGTGTTTCCCCTCTTCCAAGAACGGCGGCCGACGACCATGCGGCTCGCATCTTTCGTTCCTCAATAACACGGTCAAATCGGGGCGACAAGCCCTGCGCTTGTCCTTGTGTCTCTTTGCTGTTCTGGCCGCGGAGCTGGCGTGCACGCGCAAAGGCCGGGAAAAGTCAGCCAAACGCACGGGGGCAAGCGCCGCCGCGCAAGCTCCGCGCCCCGAACCCGCGCCTGGGCCGCCCATGAAATCGCTGCCCGAGACCGCTCGGCCACCTGGCAAAACCGCCCAGCGTGGCGGCATTCTCAAGGTACATCTAGAAGCCGAGCCCCCGCATCTCAACCCTTTGCTCGACACCGTGCAGGTGATTGATCGTGTGGTGGGCGGTCTTGTCTACGAGACGCTCCTCGACTGCCCAGGCGATGGCTACCAACCTGGTCTGGCCGACACCTGGGAACTGTCGAGCGATGGCCTGCGTCTGACCCTGCACCTCAAAACCGGGGCGCGCTGGCAGGACGACAAGGTCTTTTCAGGCCTGGACGTGCAAGCCACCCTGGAACACCTGATGCGCTCGCCCTATCGCTCGGCCTTGCTGCACACCATGATCGCGGATCTGGAAGGTGTGGATGTGTTGCCCGAGCGCATGGTTCGCTTGCGCTTCACACGCCCGTCGGATCTCACGACCCGAGCCCTGTGTGAAATCCCGATCCTTCCCGCCGAACCCTTGCGCACCGGCGGCGCCCGCCTCGTCCAGCTTGGCCGTTCGCCGGTTGGCACAGGACCATTCCGGGTGGCCGCCTGGGAGCGCGGCAAGCGCATCAAGCTGGTCAGGGTTCGCGCCGCGACAGCCCCCGACAGCCCCATGCTCGACGAGATCGACTTCGAGATCGATGCCGATGCGGCGCGTGCCCTGACGCGCGTGCGCCGGGGCGAGATCGACATCTTGCCGCGCGTATCCGAGGTTCACTTCCCAGAACAGGTCTCGACGGCAACCTTGCGCGACGCCCTGGAAGTCTTTCTACTTCGGCCGAACCGCTATTCCTTTGTCGCCTTGAACACGCGCCGGGGTGTATTGGCGGATCCCGTCTTTCGCCAGGCCCTAAGTCTGCTTTGGGATCGGGAGCGTTTCGCGTCGGAGTTCCATCACGGGCTGGTGCGGCCCATCGGCGCCCCCACGTTTGGCACGGCACCGCCCGACAAGTTCGACAGGAGCCTGGCTGGGAGACTGCTGGAGCAGGCTGGTTTCCGGGATACCGATGGCGACGGTGTTCGCGAAGTCGGGGGAACGCCCATCCGGCTCACGTTCTTGGTGCCGGCCAGTTCCAAAACCCTGTCCAGTGAAGTGCGTGCCTTTGCCATGGATCTCCGGCGCGCCGGCATTCTCCTCGATACCAGCAATTTGGACGGGGCGACGCTGTTTTCCCGGGTGGAGCGCGGCGACTACGACCTGTGCGGACTGACGTGGGATGGGCGCAAGGACGAAGATCCGCGACTGCTCATCAGCAACCAGGGCGATTTTCAGTACACAGGCTACAAGCCGGAGCGCTTCTCGACCACCATCGAGCGCCTGCGAGCCGCGCCGTCGCCAGCTGCGCGCGCGCCTGTGCGACAGCAACTTGCCGAGATCCTGGCGACCGATCGACCGGCCCTGTTTCTCTACCGTCACGATGTGCCCACCCTTGCCGCCAAGCGGGTGCACGGGCTTGCCGCCGTCGGTGACAAGCTGGACTTGCGTTTTGTTTGGGTCGATCCGTGAACGCCGCGTTGTTGGTCGCTGTTTCAGCGGCCGTATGCCCCGCCAGCGCGCCAACACCGGATGCGCCGGGATTCACTGCGGTGGCCAAGCTGCCGGCGGCGGAGGCCATGCGCCTCAACAGCGAGGGCAAGCAACTCTACCGGCAGGAGCGTTTTGCCGACGCGCGGGAAAAGTACCGGGCCGCGCTGGCTGCCGACCCCGATTTCCTGGGCGCACAGCTCAACGTGGCGTGCAGCTTTTCACGCCAGGGCCGCTATGCCGAGGCCGCGGAGATTGCCGCGACCCTCATCCGCCGGGCCTTCGTGCCGTGGAACCGCGAGGTTCTCGAAGCCGCCGACCTGGGCATCCTGCAAGACCAGTCGGACTACGCCAAGGTGCAAGCCGCGCGCTCGGAAGCGGCGGTTGCATGGGGAAAGCTCGTGCACGACGGGATCTTGTTCGTGGCCAGGACCAAGCCGCCGTTGAGCGTAGCGGGACAAGGTGTCCTCGTGCTTGGCCTCAACCAAGAGCTGTTTGCCTGGATACCCGAGACCGGGCGCTACGTGCAAGTGACCGCCGAGGATGGCCGCGTGCTGGCCTACGCCGTCTCGGCCGATGGGCGGCGCATCGCCTATTTGCTCGCGGGTAAACTCGTGCGTTCGCCCGACCAGGCCGTGCTCTTGCGTGGGCTTTCCCTGCGCATGCTTGATGTCCCAACCATGGCACTGGGCAAGGCGGTGCCAATTTCCGGCGACGTCAAGAAGGTGCAACTTTGGTTTTCCGCCGCGCCGGCTCTCCAGGTCACGGACGCAGCGTCGCACACCAGCACGCTCGCCTTGGTTGACGATAGGCTCGAATCCGCAGCCTTGGCTACGCGATGGCGGGGTGAATCCGTGGTGGTCAGCGGAGCCGGGGTCGAGCCTGGCAAGCGGCGGATCGCTCGCACAAAGTGCGGTTTCGAGCTGGCCATGCAGAAGGACGCCGCCGGCCTTTGGCATGTCCTGGCGTCGCCACCGGGAAGCAAGCCCTTCAACCTGGACGCGCGTTACGGCGCAGGGCTGGCGGGGCTGCCGTTTCCCCAAGGCGAGGGGCCACCTCGGCCCGCAGCGAAGCAAAGCGAGGGGAAGCCATGACAACGGCGCGAAAAGTGCGCTAGAAGCCATTTGCCCATGTTCACTATCGCTGCTTTTTTTGAGCCCAAACCATGAGCCACAAAGTCGTCAGCATGACGGGTTTTGGCCGTGCCCGAGCTATGCTTGGGCAGCGCGCGTTCGGGGTAGAAATCCGCTCGCTCAACCACCGCGGTCTGGACGTCAAGCTGCGCGCCTACGACGCCCAGCTTGCGCCCGAAATCGAGACCGAGATCCTGCGCATGGTCCGCCAAACCCTGGCGCGCGGATCGGTGGCTATCAGTCTGCGCGACGAGACTGCGGACGGGCAGGGCGGGGTACTCGATGCTGCCCGCGTGCGGCAGCTACACCAAGCACTCGACAAGATCCGTCAGGAAATAGGTCTACCTGGACCGCTCGACCTTGGCACGGTGGGAACCTTCATGGCCGCGACCAAGGCCGGCCCTACGGCCGAAATCCCCGCCTCAAGCTGGTCATATGTGGCGCCGGCCATGGCGGCCGCGCTGGCTGGGCTGTGTGCCATGCGTGAGCACGAGGGCGAGGCCATTCGCGCCGATCTCGCAAGACGCCTGGTCAACTTGCGTGCTTTGGTCGAACGGATAGCCGAACTTGCGGTCCTGGTGCCAGGCCGCGCCGGCCGCCGTATCGAGGAACGATTGGCGGCGCTGGTCGGCGGAAACCCGTCGATTGATCCGGCCCGGTTGGCCCAAGAAGTGGCGCTGCTGGCCGATCGCCTCGACGTGAGCGAGGAAATCTCGCGTTTGCGAGCCCACTTCGACCACCTGGCGACGCTTCTCGACGGCAAGGCGAAGGACGCGCCGGGCCGGCGCATCGACTTTTTGGCCCAGGAAATCGGTCGCGAGTTCAACACCCTGGGCGGCAAGATTCAGGATGCCGCCATCGCGGCGCTGGTCATCGACGGCAAGGCCGAACTGGAGAAGCTGCGTGAGCAGGCGCAGAATATCGAGTAGAACCTGCGTATATTCCCAGCAATGTCCAAAGAAGTCTCACGCGGTTTGCTCCTGGTGATTTCGTCACCGTCGGGCGCCGGAAAAACCACCCTGGCGCGCCGGCTGGCCGCTGAATTCGACATTCGCTTTTCGGTTTCCTACACCACGCGTAGCCCCCGTACCGGTGAGGTGGAAGGTAAGGACTACTTCTTCGTCAGCGGCGACCGCTTCGACGCGATGGTGGCCAATCAGGAATTTGCCGAATGGGCCGTGGTCCATGGCAACCGCTACGGCACCAGCATCGCGGCCGTGCAGCAGTCCATCACGGGCGGCATCGATTGCCTGTTCGACGTGGACTACCAGGGCGGGAGGCAGATCCGCCGCCAGTGGCCCGCGGACAGCGTGCTTTGTTTCATCCTGCCGCCTTCCATGGAGGAGCTTGAAAGCCGCCTGCGCAGGCGCGCCACCGATGCACCCGACGTGATCGAGCGGCGATTGGCCATGGCGTGCAAGGAGCTCGAACACTACGGCGAATACGACTACCTCGTGGTGAACGACGACCTGTCGCGCGCCTACGACCAGCTTCGCTCCATCTTCGTCGCCGCCCGCTGTGCACGAACCCGGCGGGACGGCGTCGCGCAAGCCCTTCTCGCCGAGGCGGCGGCGCGCAGGCCGTCAGGCACGTGATGGTGACCATCGAGGCCATCTGTGAATCGGTACACCAGCGCAATCCCAATGCCGATCTAGATCTGCTACGCCGCAGCTACGCCTACGCAGCCGAGGGCCACGCCGGACAGTTTCGCAAATCGGGTGATCCGTATTTGGTTCATCCCATGAGCGTGGCCAAGATCATCGCCGATCTTAATCTCGACGTGCCGTCGATCTGTGCCGGCATTCTTCATGATTGTGTCGAAGACACCTCCGCCACGCAGGAAGACATCCGCGACAAGTTCGGCGAGGAGATTCAGCACATCGTCGAGGGCGTCACCAAGCTCGGGCAGATTCCCTGGACCACGCGCGAAGAACGCCAGGCGGAGAATTTCCGCAAGATGCTCCTGGCCATGGCACGCGATATCCGCGTGATCCTGGTCAAGCTGGCGGATCGCGTGCACAACATGCGCACCCTGCAATTCATGTCGCGCGACAAGCAGGAGCGCATCGCGCGCGAAACCCGCGAGATCTACGCGCCCATCGCCAACCGGCTTGGTATCCAGTGGATGAAGATCGAACTGGAGGATCTGGCTTTCAAGTACCTGGAGCCGCAGGACTGGGAAAATTTGCACGCCCAGATGGAGGGAACGGAAGTGGAGCGGAGCGCGTACATTCTCGATGTCTGTGCCAAGCTCCGCCAGGTGCTGGCCGAGAATGAAATCAACGGGCAGGTCAGCGGCCGCGCCAAAGGCTATTGGTCCATTCACCAAAAGATGAAACGGACTGGCCGCGACCTGGAACAGGTCTACGACATCGTCGCGTTCCGCATCATCACGGACAGCGTTCGCGATTGCTACGGAACCCTCGGCACCGTCCATTCGAACTGGACGCCGGTGCCGGGCCGGTTCAAGGACTACATCGCGCTGCCCAAGCCGAACCTCTACCAGTCCCTGCACACCACGGTCATCGGGCCGGGCTCGGAACGCATGGAGGTCCAGATCCGGACCCAGGCCATGCACCGCACCGCTGAGGAGGGTATCGCCGCGCACTGGCAGTACAAGGAACAGTCACCGCTAGGTTCGGAGGATCGCAAGACCTTCGCGTGGCTTCACCAGCTGATGGAATGGCAGCGCGATCTCAAGGATCCAGCCGAATTTATCCAGACGGTGAAGATCGATCTTTTCGAGGAGGAGGTCTTCGTCTTCACGCCCAAGGGCGACGTGAAGGCTCTGCCTAAGGGCGCCACGCCCATCGACTTCGCCTTCGCTGTCCACTCGAAAATCGGCGATCACTGCTCCGGCGCGCGGGTCAACGGGATGATGGTTCCGCTGCGCTACCTGCTTCGCAATGGCGACATCATCGACATCATCACGTCGCCCACACAGCGGCCTTCGAAGGACTGGCTGAAGTTCGTCGTCACCAGCCGGGCGCAGACCAAGATCCGCCACCACTTGCGCAAAGAGCAGCGCGACCGCAGTCGTCGCCTCGGCCGCGATCTGCTGACCAAGGCCCTACGTAACCACCATCGATCGCTAACGGTGGCCGAGAAGGACAAGCTCCTCGACAAGGCCGCCGAGGCCCTGCATCTCGGCACCGCGGAGGAGATTTTTGTTCACGTCGGGTACGGCAAACTTTCCCCCGAGGCGGCGGCCGCCGCCATCTACCCGCAGCTTCAGTCACCCGATCTGACGTCGGACAGTCTGCCTGCTATCGCCGAAGAAGCGCGCGCCCAGCCCAGACGGGAACCCAAGCGTTCGGTCGGGGGCGTGCGCGTGCAGGGCGAGGCGGACATCGTGGTTCGCTTCGCCAAGTGCTGCAGCCCGGTTCCTGGCGACGCCATCGTCGCGTTCATCAGTCGGGGCAGGGGGGTTATTGTTCACACTCGCCAGTGCCAGAAAGCCTTCAACCTGGATCCCGCCCGCAGCGTGGAGGTCAGCTGGGATGAGGACACGAGGCTGCTTCGCCCCGTTGCGGTCGAGGTCGTCTCCGAGGACAAACCCGGCATTTTGGCGGCGCTTTCTAAGTGTTTCATGGAACACGGGGTGAATATCGCGCAGGCCAAATGCCGGGCCACCGATGACAACCGTGGTCTCAACACATTTCAGGTCACGGTCAGCCACGTTGACCAGCTAGAAAAGGTCCTACGTGCCATCCGGGGCATCGACGGCGTCATTTCCGCCACGAGGCTTTGAGCAAGATCCTTCCGAGTTCATTTGACCTGGCCGCCGGGCTCTGCTAGTTGAACCCGACCATGGCATCGAATTCCCGCCAGACTTGGAAGAAGCGTACGCGCCGTCACGGCAATGCCGGACACAAGCGCAAGGCAAAGGAAAGCCGCCACTCGACCCCGTCCGAGGCGGAACTCTTCGCCGGACTGGGCGAGCCCGGGAAACCGGCGCCCAAAAGCGTCACCAAGTAGTCGCGCGTTGCCGCATGACGGCGGAAGTCGAGATGTTTCTCGCATCTCGACGGGAGGAATGTTGATCTTGGGAGCGTCTCTGCCCTAAGATCGCCACACTTCGCTCCCGCAACGGGTATTCCGAGCGGTCGGAGTGACTTCACCTCCAGGTACCCCGGATGAAATTCTGCCCAACTTGTAAAACGCAGTACCCCGAGGACGCAAACTTCTGCCCGCAGGAGACTTGTGCGACTTCCGAGGGGCCGCAACATCTTCAAACCGTGCCTGCCCAACCCGCGGGCCGTTTTCAGCCCATCGAGAAGATCGGCGGCGGAAGAACGGGCGAGGTCTGGCGAGCGCGCGACAGCCAAACGGGCCAAGAGGTGGCCTACAAGAGCGTGATGCCAGCCGTGGTCTCGTCACCGGCCACGCTCGCGAGAACAGAGCGTGAATTCAAGCAGCTCATGCGCGTGAGCAACCCCAAGGTCGCCACGGTGATCGAGTGTGAGAAGACGCCCATCGGCGGGCTTGCCATTGCGATGGAGCTTTGCCAAGGCGATTCACTGGAACGCATTCTAGCGGCGGGGCCCGTGGCCTTCGAGCAAGCGAAATCCATCGTGGCGCAAGTCGGACTGGCCTTGCTTGAGGCGCAGAAGGTCGGCTTGGTTCACCGGGATGTGGCCCCGAAGAACATTCTGGTGGCTGCTTCGGGCGATGTGAAGCTCATCAACTTTCCCCTCGCTGTGCCCATCAACGACCGGGTTTCTGGCGTGGCGGCCTACCTCTCGCCAGAACAAGTTCAGGGCAAGCCGGTCGATCAGCGATCGAATACCTACAGTTTGGCAGCCATTCTCTATCACTTGTTCACCGGCGAACCGCCGTTTCAGGGGGCTAGCGAGCAGGCCGTTCTGGACATGCAAGTGTCCACACCGGTTCTGCCGCCCACGCAGCGTCGGCCCGGCGCGAACCTGCCGCCCGATGCAGACAAGCTCGTTCTCAAGGCGCTCGACAAGAGTTCCAGCCGACGTCATCTGACTTTGCGGCTCTTCTTAAATGAACTTGAGGCGCTCAAGGCGCAACCCGTGGGCGCAAGTAAGCCCGCCGGAGAAGTGGGCCTGGCCAAGACCATGATGTTCGGTGGCAATCAGGCCGAAATCGCGAGAATGGTGGCCGAAGCAAGAGCCGCCAAGGCAGCTGCGGGGCCAGGAGCTGTTACGCCGCCCTTGGCGCCCGTGCCCATTGCGCAACAACCCCGGCCTCTGGAAATCGGGCAGACGATGGCCGTGGGAGCCATGTCTCCCCACGCCGCGCCCTACGCGCAACCCCTGGCGACACGCGCGCCCATTCCCGCGCCGGATTCTCCGGCCTACGCTTCAACCGCGGCCCCAGTTCACACCCCAGCCCAAGCGCTGCCAGCGGGAATGGCAATGGCCACACCTGGGCCCGTGCAACCGTCGCCTGCACGCCCTGTCCAGTCTGCACCGGCTCAGCCAGCCGCCATCAAGACTGGCGAGGCGGGCAAGGGCGCTCCGCCCAAGGCAGGCGCGGCCTTCCGCGAAACCCTGTGGTTCAAGCAGGGCGACGTGGAGCAAATGGTCGCCGACGCCAAGGCCAAGCTGCAGGCCACTGGCAAGCCCGCAGCGGAAGGCCCCGTGGTCGCGGAGGATGCCCGTCCACTCGAAGATCGTTACGTGGACGATGGCTCGGTCACTGTCGAGGATCGCAAGAAGTTCTCGCTGCGAACCGGTGGCACGGCCACCGCGATGC
>Ga0302321_100001761_pt1 | contig 18499 bp, 20 predicted proteins | sample Fen_T0_1_FD_202505 | JGI IMG/M metagenome (GOLD analysis project Ga0302321, IMG submission 202505) | Peat permafrost microbial communities from Stordalen Mire near Abisko, Sweden - Fen_T0_1 | ecosystem: Environmental > Terrestrial > Soil > Wetlands > Permafrost | place: Sweden: Abisko...
GGCCGCGCGGCTCGCGCTCCGGCGGCTCTGCGTCCGGCCGGGAGGAGTCCAGCGCCTCGGCCCGAGCCGGCGCTTCGTCCTCGACTGCCGCGGTCGCAGGTCGCTCGGCCTCAGCGGCGAAGATCCCCAGGACTCCCACAGCCACCACGATCAGGCCAATCGGCGCGATCCAAAAGCCGGGCCCCTCGAGGGGCGGCCACGGCATCAGACCGTGCCCGGCGAGGTCCACGATCCGGGCCAGATAGGCGGCAACGGCCACCGCGAGCAGTCCCAGATAGCTCGCCGGCCGGTCGACCCAGAGCGGCTCCTTGGCCGCGTATCTGACCGTGGCCAGGAGGATGCAGCCGGCGGCGGCGACGAAGACCGCAAGGCCGCGAATGTCGGAGATGCCCACTGCGCCGCGAGCCGGCAACTCTCCCGGGCCGCCGCCGATCCCCCACCACGGCAGGAGCACGGCCACGATCGCCAGCGCGGCACCGCCGGCAACCAACCACCGCGCCTTCGCTGCGCGCGCCGAACCAACCCACACGGACAACACGTTGGGCCTCCCTCGGGCATCGATCCATGTACTGACCCGGCCCCCTCAACCCGGGTCAGCGCGCCGCTCAGGTGGCGAGCGGCTCCAGCACGAATGTGATCGACGGCGAGGGGGTCGGCGAGGCGCGCGATGGCGGCGACGCCAGGGACTGTGTCGGAGACGCGCCGGCGGACGTCGACGGGGAGATCGAAGCCAGCGGCGCGTTCTGCGGCACGTGGAGCGGCGGCGCACCCGACGCGAGGGCGATCGCGAGAACCACTGCCGCTGCCAATCCCAGGACCAGGCGCACGGACAGCCACCCAAGCGTGCGCCCCGCGGCGCCGCCCGAACTCAGCAGTGCGCTCAGCCGCGGCGCCGGCCGCAACGACCGATCCAGTTCTGCCGCGTGCGATTTCATGCGGGCCCGCAGGACCAGCTCGAAGTTGTCTGCGCTCATCTGTCGAACACCTCGGGTCGCTTGCGCAAGGCCGCCACGCCTCGCGACAGATTCGTCCGGACGCCGGCCGCCGAGAGGCCCATGATCCGGCCGATCTGCTGGTCGCTGAGATCGAAGAGGTACCTCAGGACGATCGCCTCATGCTGCCGCGACGACATGCAGTCGCGCAGTTGGTTGAACCAGACGGCCGCCTCGACCCCATCGATCGGGTCGGCGGCTCTCATCTCCCGATCGGAAGAGGCGCCCTGGCCCGAGAGCGACAGCCAGCCCGGGATCCGGCGTCGGCTGCGGTCGATCACGATGCGGCGGGCGATCAGGAAGAGCCAGGGCATCGGGTCTCCCGCCGGCCCTCGTCCACTCTGCCAGGCGGAATAGGCGCGCCGAACGGCCTCCGCCGCTATGTCCTCGGCATCCTCGTGGTGCCGTACCAGCACCCACGTGTAGCGACACAACCGGGGCCAGGCGGCCAGGTACACCTCCTCGAAGGCGCGATCGGAGGCCAGCCCGACCGTTTCGGCAGGTCCGGCTGTCCTCAAGAACCAGCTCCCCTCGTGCGCGATGCTCACAACCTGATAACGGCGCAAGAGCGAAGTTTGTGTCACGGGTGGGCGCCCGAAGATCGCTCTCTTGCGCAGCGTCGGTCCCGCGGCGGCGCGCCCTGATCGGGCATCTGTCGTCGACTGTCAGGGGACCGGCTACCAGACGTCGCCGGCGCGCCAGTCGCAGCTGATCGGCGCGGCGAGGTCCAGCTCGGGCGACGCGCGCGTCGGCAGCACGAGGATGTAGCCGTCCTCGTCGGGCGTCCGGCGCGAACCCTCGGGCGTGCGCACCCACGAGGGTCCTTGCCAGGTCAGCCAGCCGAGCCGCTCATAGAAGCTGTGGCGTCCCGTGCCGAGCGCCCCCAGCTCGAACCGCTCGCGGATGTATGCGTCGACTTCGGCCATCAATTGCGAGCCGAAACCGCGGCCTTGATGAGCGACGGCCGTCGCGACCGCCTCGACGTAGCCGGTTCGCAGCGGACGTCCATCGACGTGTAGTTCTCGCTCCACCACCGAGGCGTGGGCCACGATTTCGCCGTCGAGCTCGAGCAGGAAGTGCGAGCCGCCGACGGCGTGCTGCCAGTCGTCCTCGGTCATCGCCTCGTCTTCGTCGTCGCCGAAAGCCGCCCACAACAGGGTGCGGATCGCCGACACCTGAGCGGGAGTCAGAGCTTCGGTCGGCAGCCGGGAGATTCGGGCGCGCCCCGCCGCCTTCGCTGCCTTTGCCGCTTCGTCCGCCGATCCGTCCCGCATGATCAGCTCGACACCGTCTTCTCGAGGCGGCGGTCCGGGACGAGCCACCACAGGGCGACGGCCACGTAGAGGCCGTATGCGACCCATGAGTTGACGAAGGCCAGCGGGACCCCGACGGCGTAGGCAACGACCGATCCTTTGCCCTTGAAGTCGTCGCCGACTGCGATCGCGAGTACGGATTCGTTGCCGTGCCGGGCGATCAGTGCCCGGACCAGGATGTAGTAGGCGATGGCCGCGAACAAGAGGTCGGCGCCGTAGAGGGCCACCGGCCACGGCGCGAAGCTCGTCTGTCCGAGCCAGCTCGTCCCGAACGGGATGAGCGACAGCCAGAACAGCAGGTGCAGGTTCGCCCAGAGCGTCCGTCCGTCGACCTTGTCGACCACCGACAGCAGGTGGTGGTGGTTGTTCCAATAGATGCCGAGGAACAGGAAGCTGAGCACGTAGCTCAGGAAGGTCGGCAGCAGAGGACGCAGCGACTCGAGCGTGGCATCGTGGGGCGGGTTCAGGCCCAGCACCATGATCGTGATCAGGATGGCGACGACCCCGTCGCTGAACGAGGCCATCCTGGCCTTATCCATTCGAACTCCCGATGCGGTCGGGCGCCAAGCCCGGTAGCTCGAATCCTGACCGGACGAGCCGCCGTCGCCCGCGACCGTCGCGGCAGGCGGGCCAGTTGGGACGTGGCGCTGTCCGGCGGGGAATTCGCGGCCCGGGGTGTCGATCCGAGCCGGTCCGGGGCGTCGGTTGGGCAGGACGACCGAACAACCGGTTCGTTCGACCAAGTCCAAGCGAGGAGATCGACCGATGGCAACTCATGTGATCCACGTCGAAGTCGTGGGCCGCGACGGACCCAAGCTCCAGAAGTTCTACGCGGACGCGTTCGGCTGGGGTCTCGACACCAACAACCCCGACGGCTACGGCATGCACCGCGACGAGAACGGCATGACTGCCGGAATCGGCAAGAGCCCCATGGGCGGCGACGGGCACGTGACCTTCTACGTGCACACCGACGACCCGGCCGGAACGCTCAAGCGCGTCGAGCAGCTCGGGGGCAAGGTGATCATGCCGCTCACGCAGGTCGCACCCGAGACGACGATCGCGCTCTTCTCGGACCCGGAAGGCCACGTCGTCGGCCTGATGTAGTCGCGACGCGGGGCGGCAGCGCCCGGATCAGGCTCGGGCGGAGGAACGCTCTTGCGGGGCTCCGCCCGAGCCGCCTCGCGCGCGGAGCCGTGGCGGCGGGTCGTGGCGTGCCGAGCCGAGCCGAGCCGAGCCGCCTCGGGCCGCGCCAGGCGGCTCAAGGTGCGATGCCGAAGGGGTAGGCGGCAGACGAGAGTGAGATTCACTGCCACGATAGGCGCGTGGCAGACCATCCAGTTCGGGCGGATGCGCCCGGCGACTCGGCCGGCGGCCGGCACCGCGTCGTCATAGTCGGCGGAGGCTTCGCCGGGCTGTACGCGGCGCGCAAGCTCGGCCGGGATCCCGCGGTCGAAGTCACGCTCATCGACCGGCGCAACTACCACCTCTTCCAGCCGCTGCTCTACCAGGTCGCCACGGGCGCCCTCTCGCCGGGCGACATCGCCCAGCCGCTCCGAGCCATCCTGCGGCGGAACAAGAACACGCGCGTCGTTCTCGGGGAGGCGGTCGGGCTCGATCCGGTCGATCGCCGTGTCGCCCTCAGCGACGGCGGTACGGTCGACTACGACACGCTCCTGGTCGCGACCGGGGCGCGGCATGCCTACTTCGGCCACGACGAATGGGCCACGCTGGCGCCGGGGCTCAAGACCATCGAGGACGCCACCGAGATCCGGCGCCGGATCCTGATCGCGTACGAGGCCGCGGAACGCGAGGCGGACCCGTTGCGTCGCGCGGAATGGATGACGTTCGTGGTGGTGGGCGGCGGCCCGACCGGCGTGGAGCTCGCAGGAGCGCTCGGCGAGATCTCGCGCGACACCCTGCGCCGGGACTTCCGCTCGATCCGGCCGGCCGACGCCCGGGTGCTCCTCGTCGAAGCGCTCGATCGCGTTCTGCCTACGTACCCCGAAAGTCTCTCGCAGTCGGCGGGACGCCAGCTCGAACGCCTCGGCGTGACGGTGCGGACCGGGACGAAGGTGACCGATATCGACGAGAGCGGGATCGCGGTGGTCGTCCAGACCGACGGCACCGAGCGGACGGAGCGGATCCCGACCCGCACGGTCCTCTGGGCTGCGGGCGTGCAGGCGTCCAGCTTCGGGCGGAGGGTCGCCGAGGCGCTCGGCGTCGAGACGAAGGTCGATCGGGCCGGCCGGGTGCCGGTGGACGCCGACCTGACGGTGCCGGGCCACCCCGAGGTCATGATCTTGGGCGACCTCGCGATCGCGAAACGCCAGGGTGGCAAGCCCGTGCCGGGCGTGGCCCCCGCCGCGATCCAGGAGGGCACCTATGCCGCGGATTCCATCCTACGGCGCGTCCGGGGCCAGACGCCCGAGCCCTTCCGATACCGAGACAAGGGAGATGTCGCGGTCATCGGCAGGCTGTCCGGCGTGGCCGACATCCGCTGGCTCGGCCGGTTCGGCCGCCGGAGCGGCTTCCTCGCGTGGGGCATGTGGCTCGGGGTCCACATCGTCTATCTCATCGGCTTCGCCAACCGGCTCGTCGTGATCATCCGGTGGGCGTGGAGCTTCCTCACTCACGGCCGCGGAACACGGCTTATCACCGGCGAGCCGCATCTGCCGCCGATCAAACAGCCCGAACACCTGGACTAAGTCCAGCCCGCGGGCATCCGGGATTTGCCCGGAGTTTCCAGGAGGCGAACATGGAAAAGTCGGGCGCGGGCCAGGGCCAATCCGGACCGGAGCTCATCTCGAAGAGAATCGCCGAACTCGGGGACTGGCGGGGGGGAACCCTCGGCAGAATGCGCAAGCTCATCAAGGAAGCGGACCCGGACGTCCTCGAGGAGTCGAAGTGGGTCAAGCCCCAGTCGCCAGGCACCCCGGTCTGGTCGCACGACGGGATCATCTGCACCGGCGAACCCTATAAGGCTGTCGTGAAGCTGACCTTCGCCCGGGGCGCGTTCTTGGACGATCCGGCCCGTCTCTTCAACTCGAGTCTCGAGGGCAACCTGCGCCGCGCGATCGACATCCACGAAGGAGAACGAGTCGACGAGTCCGCCTTCAAGGCGCTCGTTCGCCAGGCCGTCGCCCTCAACAGTTCCAGCAAGTCGAAACCTTCGAAGAAGGCGAAGTCCTGAGGGATCCCGAAGCGCGGGAGGACACGTGAGCAAAGATCGCAGTCTCGAGATCGTCGGGGTCTCGAAACGATTCGGGGACACGGTCGCCCTCCGGGACCTGAGCTTCGATGTACGCGCTGGCGAGCTTTTCGGGTTCGTCGGGCGCAACGGCGCGGGCAAGACCACGACCATGCGGATCGTGCTCGGCGTGCTCGGCGCCGATGCGGGCGAGGTGCGATGGGATGGCGCGCCGCTCGACTTTGCGGCACGACAACATATCGGGTACATGCCGGAGGAGCGTGGGCTGTACCCGAAGATGCGGCTGGCCGAGCAGCTGGCATACCTCGGCGAGCTTCACGGCATGGCGGACTCGGAAGCCCGGGTCTCGGCCCTGCGGTGGCTGGATCGCTTCGGCTTGAAGGACAGGGGCACCGACGACCTCCAGGCGCTCAGCCTTGGTAACCAGCAACGTGTCCAGCTGGCCGCCGCGCTGGTCTTCGGTCCGGACGTCCTGGTCCTCGACGAGCCGTTCGCCGGGCTCGACCCGGTGGCCGTCGACGTCATGGGCGCCGTACTCCGAGAACAGGCCGACGCAGGCCTCCCGGTCATCTTCTCGAGCCACGAACTCGAGCTGGTCGAGCGGTTGTGCGACCGGGTCGGAATCATCGATAACGGCAAGATGGTGGCGATCGGCACGGTTGCCGAGCTGCGCGCCGGCGGGCGTGAATTCCTTTGGATCGACGTTCCGGCTGCTCCGGACGGCTGGGATCCGGGCGTCCCGGGTGCGCGACTGCTCGAGACGGACGGCTCACGACTCCTGTTCGAGCTCGACCCGGGCATTGATGGTCAAGCGTTACTCCACGCCGCGCTGGCAACCGGACCCGTGCTCGAGTTCGGCAGGGTCGAGCCGAGCCTCGGCGAGATCTTCCGGACTGTCATCGAGGAGGCGGCATCATGAACCAGAACCGCCACGGCCGGCCGGCCGTCTTCCTCGTCGCTCGCCGCGAGGTTCGGATGCGTCTGCGTTCGCGCGTCTTCGTTGGCGGCACCATCGTGATGGCCGCCCTCGTCGTGGTCGGCATCGTGGCGGCGTCGCTGCTCGCCGGCAAGACCAACCCGGTGCGGGTGGGCTTCAGCGGCGGGTCGCAGGCGCTCGAGCATTCGTTCACGGAGACGGCCGCGGCCCTGGGTGCGAAGGTGACCGTCAGCGACATCGCCGACGTCACCGCCGGGAAGGCGCAGGTAGCGGCGGGCACGCTCGACGTGCTCGTGATCGGGTCGGCGACCGCACCGACGGCCGTGGCGAAGGAGGCGATGCCATCGAACGTCGAGTCCGCCCTTTCCCTGGCCGCGGAGGCTACCCGTCTCTCCGACGCCGGCCTCTCACCGGCGGCCGTCACCTCGGCCATGGCCCTGGTCCCGGTCCAGCTTCTGGCACCCCCCAATCCCAAGGACAACGAGAACCTGTTCGCCAGCCTGGCCCTGGGCATCCTGCTCTGGATCGCGCTCGGCCAGTACGGGAACATGGTGGCCCAGAGCGTGGTCGAGGAGAAGGCGACGCGGATCATGGAGGTCCTGCTCGCCACGATCCAGCCAAGCCGCCTGCTCGCGGGCAAGGTCATCGGGATCGGGCTCGTCGGCCTCCTGCAGCTCACGATCGTGGGAGCCGCAGCGCTCGTCGCCGTCCACGTGACCAATGTCGCCGCGATCCCGGCCTTCGGGGTGGCCTCGATCCTGAGCGATATCTTCTGGTTCCTGCTCGGCTTCCTCTTCTATGCCACTGCCTATGCCGCGGTGGCCTCCCTCGTGTCGCGCCAGGAGGAGGTCCAGAGCGCCGTCGCCCCGATCTCGATCTTCCAGATCGCGGGGTACCTGCTTATGTATGCCGCGCTGCCGAATCCGAGCGGCCCCGTGGCCACGGTGTGCTCGCTGCTGCCGCCGTTCGCCCCCATCCTCATGGCGGTGCGGATGGCGGACAGCGACGTGCCGTTCTGGCAGGTCGGCCTGGCGGTAGCGCTAATCGTGGCATCCATCGTCGGCCTGACCTGGCTGGCCGGCCGCATGTACACCAACGCAGCGATGCGCATCGGGGCCCGGGTGCGGTTCATGGATGCGTTTCGTGGGAAGGCTAGCAGCTAGGTCCAGTACGGTCAGGCCCGCTTGGGCCACACAAACAGGAGGAATCAGATGCCGTCTCGTGTGAAGGCCCATCCATTCTTGACCCTGATGGCGGTGGTCTCCGCGATCCTCATCCTGGTCGGCCGGGTCAACAGGGACATGTGGTGGGGCACCTGGGTCTTTGTCGCCGGAATCGCGGTGCTCGCTATTGCAGGCGCCCTCTTCCTCCTCCTGCCAAAGAGGTGATCGAAACGACCTCGTTATGGCCGATGCTCATGCCGGCCGGGCTGTGAGAATGAGGGGCATCCGGCTTCGGGGCCCTCGTCAGCCCTCGAACGCTCGTCGCAGGGCGGCGACGTCGATCTTGGTCATCTCCAGCATCGCTTCCATTGCCCGCCGGGACTTCTCCGGGTCCGGGTCGCCCAGCATCTCGCCGAGCTGGCGCGGCACGATCTGCCACGACATGCCGAAGCGGTCCTTCAGCCAGCCGCACTGACTCGGCGATCCGCCGTTTGCGATCAGTGCCTCCCAGAGGCGGTCGACCTCGGCCTGGTCCTCGCAATCGATGACGAACGAGATGGCCTCGGTGAACTTGAACTGGGGACCGCCGTTGAGGCCGGTGAAGTTCTGGCCGGCGAGCGTGAAGTCGACCAGCAGCACCGCTCCCGCGGGCGTGCTCGGGTTGTCCGCCGGAGAGCGGGACACGGTTCCAACGCGGCTGTCCGGCAGGAGCGAGACGTAGAAGTTCGCCGCCTCCTCGGCATTCCCGTCGAACCAGAGGCAGGGCGTGATCTTCGACACAGCAGTTCCTCCAGGTTTCGACGCACCGGAGTGCGTCAGTTGGCGCAGGGCGACCTCTTGCCGATGCTCAAGGCCGGGTCCGGGATGAGCCGGCCGGGTCCGGGGCGCTCGTCGGGCTCGTTGGGCTCGTCGGTCGACTCGCCCATCTCGAACGTCTGCCGCATCGGAGCCTCGACCAGGAAGGCGACGGCCGCGGCGCCGATCAGCGCGCCGATGATGCCGACCCAGAACGTAGACGCAAGCGAGATCGAGAACGCCTGGTGGATGCCGTCGACGATGTTGGGGATGAGCGGCGCAATCGCCGCCTGCGCCTGAGCCGGTATGCCGGCGAGGATGGCCTTGCCCAGGTCGCCGGTACCGGTCAGATCGACCGAGCCGCCGGGACCGCTCGAGAACTGGGCGATGACGCCCGCCGGAACGCCGGCTTTGGCGAGCTGCACCGGCACTTCGGTGACCATCCGGCCGGCGAAGACGGTGCCCGCAATGGTGAGGCCGATCGTCCCGCCGATCTGCTGGAAGAACGTCAGGCTGGCCGTGGCCACGCCGACGCAAGTGGACTCGACGGCGTTCTGAACGATCAGAGTGAACACGGCGAATGAAGGCCCGATACCCAGGCCGGCGACGACCATCCACAGCCACAGAGTTCGCCGGTCGGTGTCGGCGCGGAGGTTGGTGAGCAGGAACAGGCCCGCTGCGAGAAGCAGCAGCGAGCCGAACATCAGCAGCTTGTAGCGGCCCACCCTGGCGACGATCTGGCCCGAGAGGATGGCGCTGAAGATCAACGCCGCGAGCAGAGGCAGCAGGTTGTAGCCCGACTCAGTCGCGCTGGCGCCGGCCACCGACTGGAACCAGCGGGGCAGGAAGATCACTGCGCCGAAGAAGCCGAAGGACGCCAGGAACATGCCGGTAACGGAGATCGAGAAGGCTCGGATTCGGAAGAGGCCGAGCGGAACGATCGGCTCTTGCGCTCGCGACTCGATCCAGATGAACAGGGCTCCGAATGCCAGCCCGACGAGAATCAGCCCACCGACTGCAGGATCCGTCCACTGTCCGGTCTGCTTATTGGTGAGCCCCACCAGGAACGGGGCGATGGCGAGGGTGAAGGCTATCGCGCCCGGGTAGTCGATGTTGCGCATGGCTTCGGGCCGGCGGATCGTCGGCAACAGGCGCCACATGATGACGAGCGCAATCGCGCCGAGCGGCACGTTCACGAAGAAGATCCAGTGCCAGCTGAATTGGTCGGTGATGAACCCGCCGATGCCGGGCCCGACGAGCGACGAAAGTCCGAACACGGCCCCGAACAGGCCGAGGTACTTGCCACGTTCAGACGGCGTGTACAGGTCCGCAACCACGGCCAGCGCCACGGGGAAGACCGCTCCGCCGCCGAGACCCTGCAGGCCGCGGAAGAGGATCAGCTGCCACATCTGCTGGCTCAGCCCCGACAGGATCGAGCTGATCAGGAAGAGGCTGACCGCGAAGATGATGATCGGCCGCCGACCAAAGAGATCAGACAGCTTTCCGTAGACCGGCCCGCTGATGGTCGCCGTGAGCAGGTAGACGGTAACGACCCAGGTGTACAGGTTGTCGCCGTGGAGGTCAGTCACGATCCTCGGCAACGCCGTGCCGACGACGGTCTGGTCGAGGGCGAAGAGGAATAGCGCCAGCAGGATCGCAAGGAGAATCTCGAGACGCGCCCGCGAACTCAACTCAACCTTGTGGCCATTCTCCTTGGCGGCTAGCGTCATCTAATCTCCTCGAGCTGGGAAGGCATAGCGCCCCGGGCGCCGGCGGCGACGAGAACGATCCGGGGTGGTGGCGGCTACAGGGCGGCGGCACGGAGCGGTGACTTGTCCGGCGCCGGAGGGGCATCTTGCTTGAACGAGGTGCCCAAAGGAAGGCACGTCCCGTTAGCCGGTCCATTCCGGACCGACTCGCCTGCAGACTTCTCGCCGGCTAGCTCCGGGTCTCCGCCAATCGCCGGCGCAGGAAGCGGCGTTCGGCGTCGTTGTCCGACAAGGCGAGGGCGTGCTCGTACTCGGCGGAGGCTTCGGGGAGGCGGTCGAGACGGCGGAGGAGATCGGCCCTCGCGGCCGGCAGGAGGCGGTAGCCGACGAGTTCACCGCCGGCCGCAAGTTCGTCCAGGAGACTGAGACCCGCGGCGGGGCCGTCGGCCTGGGCGATCGCCACGGCTCGGTTCAGCTCGACGATCGGTGAGGGGTCGATGCGGGCCAGCGCTTCGTACAACGTGGCGATCGCCCGCCAGTCGGTCGCCCGGCCGTCGATCGTGCGGGCGTGCTCGGCGGCAATCGAGGCCTGCAGCAGATACCGCCCGACGGACGCATGCGAGAGCTTCGCGGCGGCCGCGAAGCCGCGATCCAGCGCCCCGAATCCACGCTCTATCTCCGCGCGATCCCAACGCGCCCGGTCCTGCTCCTCGAGCAGCGCGATCGAGCCGTCCGCGCCGAGGCGAGCATCGCGCCTGGAATCCTGGAGCAGGAGGAGGGCGAGCAGCCCGTGCGTCTCCGGCCGATCCGGCATGAGATCGGCCACGATCGCGGCCAGCCGGATCGCTTCTGTGCAGAGGTCGTGGCGGACGGCAGCCTCGCCGGCACTGGCGAGATAGCCCTCGTTGAAGACGAGGTACAGCGTCGCCAGGACGCCGTCCAGCCGCTCCGGCAGCTGATCGCCGAGCGGCACTCGATACGGAATCGCGGCCTGCCGGATCTTGCGTTTGGCGCGCACGAGACGCTGGGCAAGCGTCGCCTCCGGGACCAGGAACGCCCGGGCGATCTCGGGCGTCGTCAGGCCGCCCAGGGTGCGGAGCGTCAGTGCCACTCGGGCGTCCAGCGGCAACGCCGGATGGCAGCACGTGAAGATGAGGCGCAGTCGATCGTCTTCGAGTCCTCCCTCGGTTCCCAGCTGCATCGTCGCTACCTCCATGCCCGCCAGTTCCCGTTCGAGCAACACGAGCTTTTCCGCCTGGCGCCGGTCGCGTCGGATCCGATCGAGGGCGCGATTGCGGCCCGCGGTCGTGAGCCAGGCGGCCGGATTGGCCGGGATGCCGTCGCGCGGCCAGGTCTCGAGGGCGGTCGCGAAGGCGTCGGCGAGCGCCTCCTCAGCCGCATCGAAGTCCCCGCCGAGGAAGCGGATCAGCGTCGCGAGAACGCTGCCGTAGGCGTCGCGATAGGCGCGCTCGATGGCCGCGTTGGTATCCGCGCTCGGCCCGCGCGGCGGCCGTTTGGCCGCCGGTTCGGCCGATGTCATCCGGCCGGCGTTGGGACGGGCATGCCGATGATCGGCCGGACCTCGATGGACCCTCCGAAGGCGGCCGGGCAGCGAGCCGCCGCCTCGAGCGCTTCGTCGAGGTTGTCGCATTCGATGATGTAGTAGCCGCCGAGCACTTCCTTGGTCTCGGCATAGGGACCGTCGGTGATCAGGCGATTGCCGTCGCGGACTCTAACGGTCGTCGCCGAGGACGACGTCGCAAGCCGCTCGCCGGCAGTGTGGATTCCCTCGCGCAGCAGCCAGCCGGTGTACTCCATCCAGGGCGGCGAGATCTCCGGAGCTTCACCCGCAGGCTCGCCGCCGGACGGGCTTTCGTCCTGCTGGGCTTCTTCGCCGTAGATGAGAAGCATGTAGCGCACGGGACGCCTCCGAAATGACAATGGGACGGCGGCCGCCGCCCTCCACTGGGACGACGATCGCGAAACGCCGGAATCGACAAACCGATGGTGCGCCACAGCGCCGGGGCAGCCGTGCGAGCGAAGGCTGCGCGCGCCAGGTGAGACCCGGGCTCGTGGGGCTCTCCGCTGAGCCGCCGCCTCAGGACGCGGCAGCCGAAGGAGACCAGACCGTAGCCAGCGCCACCCACAGAAGAACGGCGTCGATGGCCAGGCCGAGTACCAGCTGCGGGTTGAAGAAGAGGGCCAGCATCACGGCGGACGCCGTGGCCGAGATCACAACCAGGGCCGGCCAGGCGCTGGACGGCATCACCACGCCGACCGTGGCGAGGGCAGCCAATACGAATCCCACGACCACGACGCCGATGAACGCCACTCCGACCACTCGTACGACATTGACGTCGAGCCCCGCGGCCGTGACCAGCCACGATTTGGCCATGCCGAAAGGCCACTCGGTCCCGCCGGCTTTTGCCGCAGGTTCCGGCAGGACAAACATGGCGTGGACCAGGCCGTGGCCGAGCATGACGGCGGCCAGGACCCACTTCCCCAGGACCATGTCCCTCGACAGCATCCACCAGATCGCGGCGCCCAATGCAGCCAGAACGACCGCGAGAGGCGCCAGACCGGCGATCGTCTTCAGCATCTCCGCTCCCTTGTGCGACGCAACGCCTCATCAGACCGACGGCATCAACATACAGAAATGCCGGCGTCGCCGCGGGCTGCAACCGCGTTGCGCACAGAGGGCCGCGCGTCGACATGCCCGTCGCCCGGGTGGCACGATCGCCCCGACATGACCCAGAACCGCGTCCCTCACTCTGTGGACACCGCGATCGTGGGCGCAGGACAGGCCGGTCTTGCGATGAGCTGGTACTTGAGCCGGGCCGGCCGCGAGCACGTCTTGATCGACCGGCGCGAACGGCTGGGCGGAGGCTGGCGGGATCGCTGGAACGAATTCTGCCTGGTGACCCCGAATTGGACCTCGTCCTTGCCGGGCTACACGTACGACGGCGACGATCCCGACGGGTTCATGCCGCGCGACGCGATCGCGGGCAGGATCGCCGCATACGCCGCCGCGATCGACGCGCCGGTCGTCCTCGGTACGGCCGTGAGCCGGCTGTCGAAGCGCGACGGCGGCTTCCTGCTCGAAACGACCGGCGGGCCGGTTACTGCGCGAGAAGTCATTGTCGCCACCGGCGGCTTCCACAAACCGAAGATTCCGGCCGTGGCTGCCGCTTTCTCGGCACGGGTGACTCAGCTGCACACCCACAACTACACCGCCGAGACCGCCCTACCGCCCGGCGCGGTGCTCATCGTAGGTTCGGGCCAGTCCGGAGTGCAGATCGCCGAAGAGCTCCAGGCTGCCGGTCGGCGCGTCTATCTTTCGGTGGGGAGCGCCGGCCGGATGCCACGCCGATACCGTGGCCGCGACATCCTCTGGTGGGTGGCCCAATGCGAGCGTCGCGGCGCCGAGTTCGGGGCTCCCCTTCCCACGGTCAAGATGCTGCCGGACCCGCGCATGCGTTTCGCCGCGAATCCGCACCTCTCCGGCCACGGCGGCGGCCACGAGACGAACCTGCGCCGGATGGCGGCCGACGGCATCAACCTTCTCGGCCACCTGGACGGCATCGACGGCGACCGGCTCCGCGTGCGGCCGGATCTCGCGGACAGCCTCGCCCGAGCCGACAGGTTCTTCGACGAACGCTTCCGGCCGCTGATCGATCTGTTCATCGAGCGGGCCGGCGTCGACGCGCCCCCGGACGACCGCATGCCTTTCGATTTCGAGCCGCCCGAAGAACTCGATCTCGACCTGGCGGAAGCTGGCATCTCGACCGTCATCTGGGCGTCCGGATATCGGCTCGATTTCGGCTGGCTGGACATGCCGATCCTCGATGAGTTCGGCGTCCCTAGTCAGGACCGCGGCGTCTCCGAAGTCCCCGGGCTCTATTTCCTGGGACTGCCGTGGCAGCACACGTTCGTTTCCGCGGCGCTGGTCGGCGTCGGCTCGGACGCCACCTACCTCGCCGGGCGGATGGGCCTGATCGACACGGCCGAAGTCGGAACCGTTTCCGCATAGCTCCCGGTCCTGGGGCTAACCGGGCCAATTTCCACGGCGGCCGCACGGGAAACAGATTCCGAGATCAGCCGACCGCTATCGGGCCCCGGCTCCTGAGACGGCGCGGCGGACCCTTCGGCCGGCTCTTCGGTCTGCCCCTCGGCCGTTCCCTCCGTGGCGTCCTCTCGCGGCGTCCGCCCCCAGAATCTGGCACCGATCCAGCGCCGCTTCTTCTGGGTCGCCGGCCACTGGCAGAGGAAGCTGTATAGAGCGGCGAGACTCTCGTTCTCGGCGCGCTGCAGACGCCTCCTGGCCTTGACCAGAGGAAAGGCCGAAATCTCGGCATCGGTGCGCAGCCCGAAGACTCGGGCGCCGCTCCCGGCCACCCAACCCCATTGGCCGCCGTGGTTCCGGATGAAGGTCTCGCCAAAGTAGGCGCCCAGCTCCGACGCCACGCCGTTCCTCAGTTCCTCGAGCTTCGGACCCGAAGCCTGCTTCGGCAGCGGATCGTAGAGTCGGAGGCCGAGCCCGTCGGCGGCTTCGATGCTCGCGTCGGAGAAGTCGAGCGTAACGCTGAGCGCGCGCCCCCGATCGACATAGCGGCCGGCGAGGCTCGCCATCTCGAGCGCCATCTCCGCGTCCGGCTCGAACCGGACGCCGAGAACCCCGTCGTGAGGTCGTTCTCCTGACTCATCCATGCAGGTCAGCGTACCGCACGCGCCTCGAAACAGGCCCGGGCGACCCTATCGGTCCGACTTCGGGCCTATTGCGACGCGGTGGCGGCAGCCGGCGCTTCCGACGCGAGGGGCAGGCCGAGACGCCGCAGATCCACGCGCAGCTGGGCAGCGTCCACGAAGCGGAGCGCGATCATGCCCAGCGAGGCTGCCACGGCAACGTTCGCCGGAAGATCGTCGATGTAGACGGTCGTCTCGGCCGTCAGACCGAAGCGCGAGATGAACTCGCGGAAGATGGCCGGGTCGGGCTTGCCGAGTTTGACGTCGCCCGAGATCAGGACGCCGTCCATCTCGTCGAGGAAGGGATACCGCTCGCGCGTCCCCGGAAATGTCTCGTGCGACCAGTTGCTCAGGGCGTAAGTTCGGACCCCGGCGCGCCGCAGCTCACGGAGAATCACCACTGTCCGATCGAAAGCGCCGCCCAGCATCTCGAACCAGCGCTCCTGGTATGCCCTGATCAGCTCGGCCTGATCCGGGTGAGCGGCGATGGCCTCCGCAACGCCCTCGGCGAACGGGAGGCCGGCGTCGAGGCGGGCATTCCACTCGTTATTGCAGACCTCGGCCAGGAACCGCTCCATGGCCGCCTCGTCGGCGCCGAAGAGTTTGCGGTAGAGGTGGCGCGAGTTCCAATCGACCAGGACGCCGCCTATGTCGAACGCGACAGCCGTGATCTGAGTCGCCATGAAGCCTCACCGACTGGCCGGCGGGCGACGACCGACGATCGGCGGCGCGGGACCCGGACCGGGTCCTCAGATCGTACCCGAGCCGGCGACCCGGCATCGCGTGTGCCCCTAGGGCAGGCTCAGAACCCGGACGACGCCCTCGCCGGAGCCGGTATAGACACGCCCGTTCACAACGGCCGGCGACGACATGTTGGCGGCGTCGGTCCCGATCACGGTGGAGAAGAGCAACGCGCCGGTCGCCGCGCTGTGGGCCACGAGTTGCTGGTCTGTCCCGACGTAGATGACGCCGTTGGCCAGCACCGGCGCGCCCCAGACCTCGCCTTCATACGGCGCGGTCCAGCGCAGGGCGCCGGTTCGCGAGTCGAGCGCGCGCAGGCCCTCGTCGATCGAGCCGATGACGACCAGCCCCTTTCCGGCGGCCGGGGTTACGTGAACGTCGTCGCCGGCGTAGCTTCGCCACAGGAGCCGACCGTCGGACACTTGCAGGGCGCAGATATCGAAGCCGCCGCCCTCGGATCCGTCGGTTCGCCCTTCCGGCACATAGACGATGCCGGTGTAGATCGCCGGCCCGCCGCGGTGGATTCCACCGCCTGCCTTTACGTCCCATCGGACCGCGCCCGTCGCGGCATCGAGAGAGTAGACGTGGCCGTCGTTGCCGGCCGCCACGACGAACTCGCCGCCGCCCGAGACGGCCACCGGTCCATCGACGACGCCGTCTTCCGACGTGCTGACGCTGGTCTTCCAGCGGAGTCGTCCGGTCGATGCCGACAACGAATAGACGGTCGTGCCCGCGGAGAGATACAGGTTGCCGCCGAACACCGCCGGCGCGGTCATGAACCCGTAGGGGTTGCCGCCCAGGCGAGTGCGCCAGCGTCGCACTCCGGAAGCGACGTCGTACGCGGCCATGAACCCGCCGGACGTGTCGACCCCGGGCACCACCACGAGGTTGTTCCAGATCGCCGGGGTGGAGTCGAGCTCCGACCCAACCGCGGCCGTCCAGATCTTCCGGCCGTCGCTCAGACGGAGCGCGTACAGGTTGCCGGAATAGCCGAGCACGAAGACCCGATCGCCCGCCACGAGCGGCGTGCCGTAGACCTGCTCGCCCAGAGAGCGCTGCCAGCGCGTGGTCAGCCGGCCGACGTTGCGGGTGTTGAGCGTCGTCTCAAGTGGGTTGTAGCCCGAGCGGGTCGCTCCGTAGTGGAACTGCGTCCACGACGCGGACGATGAGGCCGCCGCCGGACCGGGGGCTGTTGCGGATCCTCCCACCGCGACGACTGCCACCAGGGCAGGCACGAGCAACCGAACAATGCGCATGGCTCACCTCTTGCCCCGTCCCGCTCCGCCGCTCGAGGGAACACCGAGGCCCGCTCCCGGCCTAGGTGGTGCATACGCGGTCATGGCGGACCCGACCAGACGGGACCAAACCTCACGTTACCTACCCCGATGCCGAGCCGATAGGGCCGAAGGGACCAGCCCTTTCGGGGAGCCCCTGGGCTCGATCGCGGCCGCGATCGGACCGAGAGGGTCAACCGGGGCGGCTACTTGCGCAGATAGGCCAGAACGGCCAGGACGCGGCGGTGGTCGTCTGGGGCGGGCAGCAACTCCAGCTTTGAGAAGATGCTGGCGATGTGGGCCTCGACCGTCTTGGGCGTGACGAATAGGCGGTCGGAGATGGCCTGGTTGGAGCGGCCCTCGGCCATGAGGGCGAGGACTTCGCGCTCGCGCTCGGTCAGCTCGTCGAGAGGGCCACGGGCGCGCCGCCGGTTGACGAGCAAGGCGACGACCTCGGGGTCGATGACGGAGCCGCCCCGCGCCACGCGCCGGACCGAATCGGCGAACTCGCCGACGTCGGCGACGCGATCCTTCAGCAGGTAGCCGACCCCGCCTTCGCCGTCGGTTACGAGACGCAGCGCGAACTCGGTCTCGACATATTGCGACAGCACCAGGACTCCGACCCTGCCGTCGTACTCCGACCGGATCGCGCCGGCGGCCACGAGACCCTCGTGCGTCTGTGTGGGAGGCATCCTGATGTCGACGACCGCCACGTCCGGCCGCTCGTCGCGGACGAGGGTGAGGAGCTCGTCTCCCGTGCCGCACTGGCCCACCACCTCGAAGCCGGTCTCGGTCAGAAGGCGAGCAACGCCCTCGCGCAGGAGAACCGAATCGTCGGCCAGCACCACGCGGATTGGTCGCCCGTCGGTCATTTAGCCGTCCCGCCCGTCACGGGCAGACTCGCCCGGATCGTGGTGCCGCTGCCGGCCGGGCTGATCGTCTCCAGCGTTCCACCGACTGCCTCGACCCGGTCGCGGAGGCCGCGCAATCCTGTCCCGCGTCCCGGATCGGCGTCGCCGCAACCGTCATCGCTGATTTCTACGACGAGCGAGTCCCCCTCAACCGCCACCGTCACGCAGGCGGAGTCGGCCCGGGCATGCTTGCCGACGTTCGCGAGCGCTTCGGAGACGACGAAGTAGGCGGTCGCCTCAACCGGCGCCGGCAGGCGGTGCGGGACCTCGGCCTTCAGCTCGGTCGGCACTGCAGCCCTATCGACGAGCGAGCGGATGGCAGGCTCCAGCCCGGCCTCGCTCAGGATCGCGGGGTGGATGCCGCGGGCAAGCTCGCGCAACTCGGTCAGGGCCGCGCGCACTTCGACCGAGGCCTGGGCGAGGGTGGCCTCCAGCTCCGGATCGGCCGTTGGCGCCAGCTGCCCACGGGCCCTGCCGATGGCCAGTGACAGGGCCACGAGGCGCTGCTGGGCGCCGTCGTGGATATCGCGCTCCACCCGGCGCCGCTCCGCGTCGGTCGCTTCGACAATTCGCGTTCGCGAAGCGCGAACCTCGGCCAGTTGCGCACGAACGGCGGCCTGGAGTCGGTCGTTCTCGACCGTAAGGCGGACCGCGGTCGCGACCGAGGCCACGAGCCCCGGGTCGTCGAGCAGCGCCGGGTCGTGGAGGATGGC
>Ga0302321_100001762_pt1 | contig 18495 bp, 11 predicted proteins | sample Fen_T0_1_FD_202505 | JGI IMG/M metagenome (GOLD analysis project Ga0302321, IMG submission 202505) | Peat permafrost microbial communities from Stordalen Mire near Abisko, Sweden - Fen_T0_1 | ecosystem: Environmental > Terrestrial > Soil > Wetlands > Permafrost | place: Sweden: Abisko...
GAAAGTACAGGCCAACTACAGCGGTAACGTGCACGATTTGCGCGAGCAGATTGCGCGTAGCAGTCGCAAGCATAAAGCCAATAGCGCGACGGCTGGACAGCTATGTCCAGATTGGCTCAAACAACTGTCTTTAGATGAGAAAGCTGCACTCGGTTCGCTCAAGTCTGTGCGCGCGAGCGTGTCTGCCTTGCGCGCTGATGCCGCGCAACTCGTCGCTTGGGCTGACGCGCATCTCTTCGAGCGTCGCTCCGTCGTCTTTGAGCACGAGCTTCTCTCGGCTGCGCTCGCGCGCGGTCGCGGTCAAAACGTAAGCGTTGATGAGCTCAGGAAAGCGATCGAAGCGCGCCACTATGCGCGACAAATCGGCACCGACAAACTCACTTCACAGGAAGCGCTCCAATGCGAACTCGACATCGTGCTTACTGCCGAGAAAGGACGCAGCCGCCATCTGCCGTTTAACCCGCGCTATGATGGTGCTTCAGCGTTGTCTGAAGAACAGCGTGCGGCGGTGAAACAGATTCTGAACAGCCGGGACTTCATCACGCTCTTCTGTGGTCGCGCCGGTACGGGCAAGAGCTTCGCTTTGAAAGAAGTGAACAGCGGCTTGGCTGCAGCTGGACAATCCGTCGTCGTTGTAGCACCTCAGCGCCAGCAAGTCATCGACCTGGAGAAAGATGGATTGCGCGCGCAAACCCTATCGCAACTGCTCGCAGTGCAGCGACTGCCTCGGCAGGCCGTGGTTATTGTCGATGAAGCAGGGCAGGTCGGTGGAAAAGACCTGCATGCCTTGATTCATTTGGTGCAGGCGCACGACGGTCGTCTCATCCTCTCAGGTGATACTCGCCAGCACGGCGCGGTGCCGGCGTCGGACGCGCTGCGCGCGATCGAAAAGCATTCGGGTCTCACTCCCGCGGAAATCCGCACGATTCGCCGCCAGGATCCGGCACTCGGAAAATCACGCGAAGAGCGGACGTTCATTCGCCAATATCGGCAGGCGGTTAAACTGGCCTCAAACGGCGAAGCGCTTGAATCCTTTGATCAGCTAGATCGGCTTGGCTGCGTTCGCGAATTGCCCGCTTCTGATCGCCATAAAACCCTGGCGAAGGAATACGTTGCAACTACGCAGCACAATGACTCGGTGCTGGTCGTCGCGCAAACCTGGGATGAAGTCCATGCCGTGAATGACGCGATTCGCGACGAACTTAATAAAACCGGTAAACTAAGCGACGATCACCCGCTGACCACGTACCGAGCCATCGACAGCACCGATGCGCAAAAACACGATCCTCATTTCTATCAGCCCGGACGGTCTGTTTATTTTCTACGCCGCTATAGCCGCTACGCCAAAGGCGACGTGTATGCAGTGGTCGGTGCCAGCGATCACGGCATCAGTTTGATGAAAGATGGACGCACAGCAACGATCAGCTATCGCTATGCTGACCGGCTGGCCATAGTGGAAACAGTGTCGATGCCGGTAACCAAAGGCGACCGACTCCAGCTAAAGTTCAATGGACGCTCGGTCGAAGGTCATACGCTCGCCAATGGCGAACTGGTGACTGTGCAATCGCTGCTGCGCGACGGTGCGCTCGTGGTCACGAACGACTCCGGCGTCACTAAAACGTTGTCTGCAACGCAGCGCTTGTTCAATCGCGGCTACGCGGTCACGTCCTACGCGTCACAGGGTAAAACGGTCGATCGGGTACTGATTTCCGATTCGGCCAATCCGGCTGCCACGAATCTTAATCAGTGGTATGTGGCGATTTCGCGCGGGAGAAAGTCGGCGACGATTTTCACGTCAGACAAAACGCAGCTTCGAACGGCCGTCACGCAATCGGGAAACCGCGAACTCGCGATTGAGCTCGGTTCATCCGATGGCGCGGCATGTTCGCCCCAACCGGCTTGGGTGCAACGCGCTTGGGAAAACATCCGCCGGTTGAAACAGCGGCAATGGGTACAGCCTCAGCTCCATCAGCAAACTCAGCAACACCGTGTCCGCCTATGAGCACGCTTCAAGAACTCATCCGCCAGCGTCAGCGCGAAATCGTAGCTTCCCCGCTCAAGGACCAGTCCGTCAAAACGCCTGGCCCTTCGCTGCGCGTCTTTGCCTCGAACGGAGAATTGTGGGGTTTCCCCTGGGCTCATTTTATTTATGTGCGCGCGTTAACATGCGAAGCGCGTGAAGTAATGAGCGTTGTTTTTGTTTCGCACGAAGTCGCCGTCTTCGGGCAACGCCTCATCGGCCTCGCTGAGGAAGTTGCCGATCAGCGTTTGATTGAATTGAGAGCCAGCAAAAATAGCTACGCGACAAAAGACAGCTACGTATGCTGGATAGATCTTGTTGAGGTCTTTGCTCGTGAGGAGCTGCGCAAAAAGAATGAAGCCATTGGTTCTGTACCTAGCGACGAGTAGTTACTCTATGCGCCTTGCTTTGAATTAGAAACTACTTATCTCCAAAACTGCTGTGCGCACCTCTGCGCAGAGCTTAGTTGTGAAGTTAGGCTTGGCGCGGGATGCGGTTGTCGCATCCCGCGCTTGCATATGAAGGTCCGTTATTAAATTGCCGGTGGGCGTTTATTGAAATCGCGAGCTTTGCTGGATAGGTGAGCGCGTAGCGCACTCACTTTCATGGGCAAGCCGGCTTCGCTCAGCTCTCTGGCCAATTGCGGGTAGCTCCAGCCTTTCGCGCGGAGTTCGCTCAGCCGGCCGGCAATCGGAGCCAGCACGTCGGCAACGCCCTTGCGCGTTTTCGGCGGTGGTTGGGAACGCAACTGGTCCAGCTTCTTATCCAGCGCGGCATAATTTAGTTTTGTGGCTATCTGATGGTAGTCGGTACGAGTGCTCATCGTTCCTATTGCGTTGTCAACTAGGCTGTATTTGAAAAGGGGCAGGCTGATCTCGACGCCTGGTGTCGGCGCAGAATGAACCGATTGACGTTGCGCCGTCTAACGTGAGACACGCGAATGTCCCCTTTTTCACCGCAACGGGACATTCATGAAATTGCACCGCGGCAGAGCCGCTAACTTTGTGGCATGCCTGGAAGAAAACCTCTGCTGGAAAATGACGAACCTTTAGTTATTGCTGCGCTGGAGGAGTTTTCACTGCGCGATCAAACGCTGGTAATATTAGGTCTTAATACTGGTTTTAGAATCACCGAGATCCTGTCGCTGACGGTTGGGCATCCGCGGGCAACTCAATCCAGGGATAACGGTCGAACCAGTGTCCATGCTTAGTGCGCTTCAGTTTACCCGGCGTCTGCTCACATTGACAGGGGTGAATTTTGAGAACGATGGATGGCAGCTTCCGGCTACCGATCCGTACATGCGCGCAGCTGGCCTGACCCCGGAGCGTTTATTGGAGTTCGTCGCCACCTGTCGGGATGACTTCAATCGCATCCTTCAGTCGGTTGACCTTAAGTGAGTCAGGAGCCGGTCAAGTATCTGCCGCGTGCGCGGCTTCGCTAGATGGCATCTCAGAGGCATATCCACGTTCGAATAAAAAATCGGCCGTCGGCTCTGGAACGCGATGTTTAGCCAACCCTGGTCTCTGTTGTCATCCACAAGCGAAGGAATTCCCGCCGCGGAATCCGATTTCTCGACTGCCATGGGGCACGACGTGCCGCCAACGATGCAACGAACATACGGTAAGGTTACATTCACGAGGGGAGCGGATCGTGGACGGCGAGGCCGGTTGGGTGGGGCGGTGCGGCCGCTAACTTCCCGACATGTCCAGACCATTCACCGCGTTTGAGGAAGAGCGTCTCATTCAGAATTTGCAGGCCAGCGGCCGGGCGCGCGATGCACTGCTCGTGGAGATGGGCTGTTTTTTGGGATTCAGGGTGTCGGAGCTTTTGACGCTACGGGTGTGCGACGTGGCGGATGCCGGTGTGGTGAAGGCAGAACTTGTGGTGGCGCGCCGGCACCTGAAGGGAGGGAAGGGGGAGCGGCGGCGCTCGGTTTGCAGTCGTCGGGCGGTAGTGCCACAGCGGATACGACAGTCGCTGGAGGGTTATTTGCGAACGAACATGCTGCTGCCGGGAAGTTATTTGTTTCAGAGTCGGAAGAACGGGAACAGCCCGATCAGTCGTGTGCAGGCTTACCGAATCGTCGTCGCGGCTGCAGAAGAGGTTGGGGTGGTGGGGCGGATTGGGACTCACTCGGCACGTAAACGGTTTATTCAAAGAATTTATACGCTCTCAGGGCACGATCTCATCAAGACACAGCGGATCGTGGGGCACCGCTCGCCACTTACGACCGCGAGGTATTTGGAAACCGATCAGGCGGACTTGGACGCGCTGGTACTGGCGCAGGATGCGACCCATGATTCGCCGAATAGTACCGTGGCCTCACCGGAGGCAGCGGCTCTTTGATTGAAGCAAATTCTACACTCCGTTTGTTTCGAAACGAAGCGTCGTGCTTTAATCGGCTTTTTCAACGGTGCACGGGTGTGGGCGTCACGAAGTCGTCGCGCTGCCGATAGCAGGCAGAGGACCCTAGTTCTACACATGCGTTCAGTAGGCCAAGAACAGCGGTTTTCATTTCTGGAGTGGCTTTGAGCCTCGCTGGATCGGAATAGATGAAGCGTCCGAGAATCTCCTCAAGACAACGCAGGGCGGTGGAAGTCAACACCTCCAGCGGTGGTTGTTTTAAAATTTGGGCCGCTAGTCCAACGAATGCGTTTGGGAGCAAGCGTGCTGAACCAATACGGCGCAGGAAAAGGAGATAATTCTCGATAACGAGTGGATGCGGACGAAAGCGGAGAAAAGTTTCTTCCAGTCTCCGGGCCTCACCTTCCAGCGGTGGCCAGTCGCGACTGTCCGATTTCCAATCGATCACAAGAAAGATCCGTGTCAGCAAGTTGTCGACACCCTGTCGCTTCGCCTCGCCACGTTTCTGGCCGAGGCCCGCGAAGAACCGTTCAACGACCGCTTGCCAAATTACCCAGAAAGTCGGAGTCGGTTTATGATAATCCTGCGCTATGATGAGCCGTTTGAGGAACTCGCTGCCGTGCTCTGGGTGCAATACTGCTGCATCGAGCACGGGCTCGGAAATGGCTACGGCCACATCTTCCGGTAGATCGAGGAGGAATTGTGCCAAGTGCTGGGAAAGTAGCCGTTCCTTTTCCAGGTCCAATCCCTCTTCTTCGTCGTCAAACTTAGAGCTGATCCTACGCGAACCCTTTTCCGCTTCCGTGGTCCATGCCACCGCCAAGGTTCGCGCCACATGAGCAAAGAATTCACGCGCGAGCGGATCCTCTGGTGGTGCATACGCCGCCAGCCCAAGGATGAACGGCAGAATTTTGTGACCAGAACCGTCTCCAAGCGGCAACGTAAGTAAAGTATCACGATCCGGCGGTTTGCCAGCCAGCAGGTCTGCGCGTGCAACAACCGCTGCTTCCTGCTCAATCTTCTCGTGAGGTATCCGCTGGCTGTATGGAATTGGTTCCTGTTCTTTCCGGAGCTTCTTAATTATGCCAATTTCTTTCGCTAGCACGCCGATGCTACTCCAGACACGGGCTGGGTCAGTGTTCCACAAGTGGCGCCGCATACCGGTAGCGGCTGCAAGCCGCATGCGGTCGGTGGAATGTGTTAGGGCGACCGCAAGGCTCTCCATAACTTCTTGCCTCTGCGTTGCGGTTAGAGGCTTACCGAGCAGAGACGACAGCACTTCGGCTGCGCCCATGTTCAGATCGAGCGTTCCTCGCATCAGCGTACCAAACGGACTGCGATCATCCGCCCCTTCAACCGCTGCGTCGCACACGCAAACGCGGCACCATTCCCGCTCCTCCTCCACCATTTCGTCCCAGTGGTCGCGGACGCAGATGGCGGCGACCTGGGGTACGGCCGAGTCTTCCAAGCGATCTTCGATGCGGTTCGGGTCGGCCTCTTCCTCGGCCATTCTTTGCGCCTCTACAAGACGTGCGCGCCATTCTTTCGGGTCGCTGCTCGATCCAGATTTCTGTTCCCAGCATTGGGTAGCCCATAGCCATAGGCTCATTCGCCGGTTAGTGCGCTCAAGCCTTGGGCGGCGCTTTTCAACTACCTCCTGCACGTCGGGAGGGGGATCCCCGGAATGAACCATATGCCGACCATCCGGCAGAACGCCGCCGACCTTAAAGTTTCGTACGTCGATCCGGTGCAAGTGCAGGCGCCAGATTTTGGTTTCCTCGTCTTGCTCCTCCGGAGGCGGCAACTCTGCCTTGTATTCGTCCAGTAGCTTCTGCACGACTGTTCGGTGGCGGCTCAGCTGGAGCCGGACGGCCAGTACTTCTAAGTTTTCCTGTCGATGGGGCCGCTCGTAGGCGCGGCTTCGCTCCTGTTCAAAATCTGCATGCTCGGTATCGCGTGTAGGGAAGCTGTCAGCCCAAATCTTATCGTGGTTACTTTGATCCGAAACGTAACGCCCGCGATCCAGATCGAAGAACGCCGGGCACGTTAGGAGTGCTATACCGGAACCTCCGGCCGAACTTGGAAACGCTTGAGCTACGCTCGATACCACGGCTGTGACAGCTACATTGTTGCTTCGCCGAAGAAGGTCGAGGAGCACGGATTCGAGTTGCTCAGGCTTGGTCTCGGCGAGTTCGAAAAGCCAAGTTTCCAATGCCATTAAGGCAGAACTCAGGATGTAAGGAGCCACAGATGTCCCGCGATACATCAACCACAACCGGCTGTTGGCCCATTGCTCCACAGCGGTGCCGTCGGGCAAACGGAACGACACGCGTTCTGGTTTTTCGACGAACTCGACTTCGAGTTTTGGATCACTGTAGGCGTCGACCGCGCGGTTCATGACTGCTAAAGTCAGGTCTATGCCGCGAGACGGGTGATACCGTAGCAGGTTCAAGAACGGGCCCCGGATACCGCTGGCCGGGTGGTCGTCAATCTCCATTCGCGCTGGCAGGCCAAACGCTTCTGCGACCTCGCGGCGGTGGCCTTGGCGATGTCGCAACACTGGATGATCGGTGAAGCCGAGATAGGCCTCAACCGCACTGATTACGAGGTCCGGAAAGTCACGTGCGATGGCCCAACCTTTTGAGTGACTCATTACCAAACTCCCGAATCTCGGACGCCATCGGTCCCAGCGCCCGTCATCAATACTCGCTTGCACGCGCCGTCGAAGTTCTGCTTCAACGGATTTCGGCACAACTAGCATCACCTCTCCCAAATGATGGTTTAGGTCGTCCCGACGTGAGTAATGATCTTCCTTAGCAGGCAGCAGTGAATCGGCGAGGCGCGCGGCCGATTCGGCGCCGGCGGGATACGGGGTTTGGGGCGTAACACCACACGACCAGTCTACGAGCAATCCGGTTAACAGGAACCGATCATCAGCAGTAAAGTTTGCTCGGTGCCGATAGACTGTGTCCATGATCGCACCCCAGGCTTTCCCTTCCGGGACAAGCGGCGCGAAGCCAGTTGCGCCGCCACGATGCCATGCTGGACTACTCTTACATGCGACCCGCAGCAGATGAATGCATCGCCTCAGCAATGTGAGATTATCGACGATCAAGGCTGCTTCGTTCCGGACAAAGAAAGCCGGTGCAGCGGAAGAAAGTAGCACGGCCGCGAGCGTGTCATCGCGCCAGTGATTATCGAATGTGCCGCCGAGTATCGACAAAACCAAACGGTCCGCTCCAGTCGGATCAGCCTCGGACACTTCTGTAAGCCAGCGTCGATATGCGCGGCGAAGCGCAGGGAATGTCCCGATCTGTGCAAGAAACCCTGAAATGTCGTTCTCGCGCCGCCGCCACTGCTGCGTGAGCCATTGTAATAATGCCCAGTCTTCGAGGACGTCGTGGGCTGTCGCGACCCATGTATCATCGCTCGGTGGTGAGGCGATGAGCCCATCACCCCTAAGAGAGACAAGAGCGCCCGCATCGAGGTCGCTGCAATCGACAAATGGGTCGAGTTTCTGAGCTCGGCGCAGAGCAATTTCGATAAACGCGTGCCCGCGCAGATGCGGCATTCCTCCTGCCGGTCGGTCGTCGCGTCGGATTGCCTCCCGCCACACTTTGTCGCGAAACTCCCTTTCGTTTTTCGGCAACACAACTCCGGAGGCCCAATCCAGCGCTGCCGCCTTTTCCAAAAAGAAAAGATTCCGCAGAAGTTCACAAATTCTCGGCGCTCCAAGCGGCGCTATTAGAGCCGGCATCTGACGCTGGACGTCCGCCAGTTCCGTGTCTGTTAGAAGCGGAACGGGTACGTGAATGAAATCAAGCCCGAGTGCTCCAAATGTAGCAGACCGCACGGACTCAACCTGGTAATCGCGACACGTTAAAATAAGGCGGAATGTCGGGTCCTTCGCGACAAGGTGCAGCAAGTCGAGGAACGCGTGCCGCTCCGACTTCTCCAGGAGTCGCTCGACGCTTTCCACCCAGATCCACTTGCGCGAATGCAAGGCAGCCAAGCCAGATAGATCTTCCGCCGTGAATTTGTGAGGAGCAAATACGTTGTTGAGATGTGGCTCAGCGAAGCTCTCCGCGCGGAAGGCCGCTGCCAACCCTTGCGGCTTTAGGGTATCAAAGACCATCTTCGCGAGACCCGACTTGCCAGAACCAGCAGCACCGCTGATGCAGATGATCCGATGCTCCTCTAATGCGGACTGTGTGACGGCAAGGAGGTTTGTTCGCGGGAGCGCTATCCGTTCAACGATGCTTGTTCGAACCGCTCGTTCCACGATTAGGGAATGATTTGTAATTGCTGTCTGCGTTGTCGCTGTGAAAGTTGGTGCTTTGTCATGCCGGCGACGCAACTCTTCCGGCAGCTTTACGTAGTTAAAGCTTTCTGCATTCGGACCCAAAGCGACCACCATCGTCAAAAGTTCGTTCCAGGACTGTGCCGCTGCCTCCGCTGGCGAGCCAGTAGAGGCAGTGAGCGCCAACAACGATTTTACGGCTGCTTCGGTCGAACTTGCCGTCGTCATCAAGTCCAGCCACTGAAAGTCAAACACACGTGCGAATTCCCAAAGTTGGTTGTCACTCACCTGCGATCCATTTGCCCGCGCGAGCAGGTCTCTCATTGTATCAAGTGCTGTAGCCGCACCTTTCTCGTGGTAGCCCGGCAAGGTTAGCCGGTTGAGCCAATCCATTGCGTCCAATGATGCGCGAGCGGCATCGAGTACAATTCGCCACCGATGCTGCGTCGATACGGGTAATGGTCCGCAGATCAGCGACAGACCATCCCGACCATTGTTGAATACCTTTTCGTTGCGGAAATCTTTCCACGCGTCCGCGAAAACCTGCTGACATTCCTCGTTCTCGGCTGAGAACGTAAAGGAGCTTTTCATCTGTACTGCTACTTTGCGGATTTGGGTCCCAACCTTTCCGACAATCACAAGATCATCCGTTTCCCAGTCAAGGTGGCCGGCTTGGAGATGCACTTCGGTTATTGTTCCGCCTTGCATGAATGGTGGTGTTCCGTTAGTTAGCAAATATACCAGATAACACACACTGACCTGCTGCTCAAAGCTCCCGCCACGGTCGCCGGTTGCTGAGGGACTGGAGGGATGAGCGGACACCCGGTTACTATTGGATGACGTTACCGGCGGAGGCGAACACGTTTTCATTTGGCCGCGCGAGCGGGCTACAGCGAGAGGTTCCGCTACGAAATACAGAGGTCCAAAGGGAAGGCCGAGGCAAACGAACCCAGATCGCAGAAACAATTGCTTTCTTCGGCGGCGAGAGGGTTGGGTTCATCTCGATAATTTTTCGCTTTGCGCGAACAGCATTTCTTGAGCGCTGCCTCATCACATACTTCTGTGATCTTTCCCGTGATGCTCCGTTGGAGAGACAATGGAGCATAACACCGATGATTTCCGGAGGGTGACGGAATTCCTGGCTTCGCTCGCGAATGTAGTGTAAGTTTTTTCAGTTTGTCATGGCTTATGTTAGCAGTCGTATAGCCCCCAAAAAACCAAGCTCGGTGCTACTAGACATGCCTCGCTACGAATTCCATCTTAGCATTTCGCCAGAAAAGTACCTGGCATACTACCGCGGCACTGCCAAACAAGTCGTTGTTCGTTGTATCGATGGACTAGTTGTTCAGTTTCCAGCGTCTCTCCTACAGCAACATATCATGCCGGATGGGATTGATGGAGATTTCGTGCTGACCTCTGACGACAACCACAAGGGAGCAAGTCTTCAACGAAGGGTAGAACGTTAAAAAGGAGGCAAGCCCCGCCGCTTTGCTCGTGAGAGCAACGTTACTGGCGGAAGGGGGCATTCACCGCTGGGTTTGCGGGGTTAACCGCTTTTGCATTTTAAGGACGAGTGGATGGGTCGGGGATAGTTTTATCGCTTTCGCAAGATAAGTAGAGGCACGCTCTCGTTCTCCCCATTGCAGCGCGATATCGGCAGCGGCCACCAAGACTTCCGGGCTGCCCGCACTCAGTTCATCCATCAGTGCAACGTACTTATCGACATCGTTCCATTTTTCATGCGCCGCGGAAACTGCAGCCAGAATCGCCAAAGCCTGAAGACGAGGGGTAGGGCCACTTTCTTGTTTTGCCCAAACATCATTCGCGATCCTTTCTGCCAAATCAGGCCGGACAGTAACGAGTTCCCACTGCGCCGAGGCAATGCGAACTGCGGGCAAATTAGCATCCAGTGCTTGAGCCTTCTGAAGCCAAGGTTTGGCTGCTAATGTTCGCCCCTGCGTGAGTTCGAGTTGAGCTAGGCGCGCATAAGCCAAAGCACAGGCAGGATCCAGTTCCAGCGCTTTTGAATAAGCCCGGCGTGCATCGTCAGGTCGGTCCAACAGCACAAGAGCTTCTCCGCGCGAAACCTGACCGCTTGCCCTCTGCAAATCGTCTTTTAGGCTGTCTTCCACCTCACGCATGGCTCGTTCTGGGTTACCTTGCATCCATGCGCATTGAAAAAGAATCTGACCGGCCGCAGCTGCCGTGTCACGATCGCTGGGATCTATTTCGCGCGCTTTCATGGCAACCGTTTGAGCCTGGGCGTAGTCTGCACTGCGCAGCAAAATGAGGGCGCGCAACACAAGCGCTTCCGCGTCACTCCCGTCATAAGCCAGCACGCGATCAACAGCCGCAAGCGCCGATTTCAAATCGCCATGGAAAAGATTGGCCACCGCGTTCGAATAATCACGGCTTGACGTATCGGGACGTAAGGATGGCACTGTCGCGCTGAGCGACAAACCATCCAGTGGTTTCGAAACTTGGCCTGCACTGGACGCTCGTTCACAACTCTGGCGTACGGCACTCAAATCTGGGTCGTCGAGATCCAACCAGTTGCGCCGTCCTGCCCCGACTTTTACCTGCACTCCTCCTTGTAGATAATATTCAGTTAGCCCCTCGCGCCGCAAAACAACCCTTATTGCCCGATAAGTCCGGGGAATATCAACGGAGCGATGAGGCAAAGCACATAAACGGTCCAAGAGCGGAGACTGTAATTCACGTACATGCCAGATGCGCGCCATCAACACTACATCGAAGAGCGTTTGCAGCCGTTTGAATACCGGTTTCTGCGCAGCGATTTCCTCGTAGCAATCGGTGAATGAATCCGCCGACTCTTCCGCCGGAAGAAATGCCTGACCAGTGCCAACCAATCCCTCTTTTAAATTCAGCATTTCCTCCGAAAGCACACGCACTGCTCCATTGAAAATCACGACCGCATTATCAGCCGACGTGCGAATGTCGCCCGCGCGGGGCTGCACAGGATAAAGCCAGAACCTGCTTATAAACGTGCGTGAAGTTCCACTTAGGGTGTCCTTGAGCGTGCGGTAACCCGACGCATTCACTGGCTCCACTCCCGCCATGATTTTCTTCATCGCATAATCAGCCTCCAGCATGGTGAGTGCAAAAGCCGAATCATTCGCTATACCCTGGATTCGGACATTGGGGTCGCCTTCGATGTTCGCTGGATCAGGATCGAGGCTGACAACAGGAATCGCATTCTCCTTCCACACTGACTGCACGCCGACGATCAGATCATCTATATCCAGAACAGGAATTCCCTGCTCTCGCCGACCAATAAGTAGGATGTCATCACCGGCGATGATGAAGCCGTGTACTCGTGTTATTTTTCCTGGCTGGCGGAGATCATTGGGTAACTTCACCCAATCGTTTTTGTAGTGCTCGGCCTGGTTTATTAATGACTTGAGTGAAATCGTCGTCAGATCGTTTAACGAACACGTTTTCTGCAACGCCAGGTAGCGTTGCTTAATTCGATCTTCAAATTCAGTCACGACCTGCGCTCGCTCTGACTCGCTGTGTACTGCTGCCAGACGTTGCGTGAGGCTGTCGATGAGCTTCGAATTCTCCTCGTCCGTGCCATGCGCCAGCACCTCGGTCAGGATGCGTTCGTCGAAATGAATGCGAACGCCTTTAACTGCTTCGCCTCCCTCGCCGCCGTGAGGTGGATGATGATCCCCGTGGTGTTCAGACTCAGGTAAACGTAATTTTTCAGCGGCCTCAGCGACAACCGATTCCAAGCTCCGTTTCTGTGTATTCGTTCCGATGGCATTCGGCGTTATAGTAGGAGTGACAGTCGGCGCAGGTGCCGCGGAGGGTGTCGGCGTAGTCACCGTAGTGGAGCCATCGAGAGCATGAACAATCACAGCTTCCCGTCCCAGAAGTGCTGATTTACCTAATTCCTCTGCGATACGATTGGGCTGCGCGTTTGTCGGTGTGGATGCAGTGCGCAGGTTAACGGCGTAGTATTGCACTGGTTCAAGTTTTGCCGGAAACGATCCGCCGGGTTCACCTTCACTGAGTGCTTTATGGGCCCAACGAAATCCTACCTTGCGACCCGCTTGAGCGATCATCGGTCCTTGGCTTAACGTATCTGGCCCATCTGTGGGGATAACCACACCGATGTGACCAGGACCAGAGAGATTTCTCGCAACCGCCACCACCACTACGCCCTGCTTTGCGAGTTGGCTCGCCGACGCTTGGCTAAGGTGCGTAACACCGCTCGAGGGATTGGCACTAGCCTCAGCAAGCGTTGTCCCCATGTCGTTTGCAAGCAGCGCACCCCCTTTCTTATTTGAGATGACTGAGACATCGCAGCCTATCTGCGTGAGTAAAAGGTGTGCAGCCTGGTTACAGTATGTCTCACTATCGGCAGGTTGGACATCTGGCCGTGCTAGTACTCGAGCTGCTGTACTTATTAGAGTATTGCGATCTATACGCAGCGTGCCGAAATTTTCTTGCACTGGTGGTGGAAGTGGTGCGGGCGTCGGCACTGGCGTGTCGGCAGCGAGAAGGCATCCCATGCTGTATATGAAAATGAAATATATACGAAACATGGAATGGCTGGACATTATAATATCAAAACCAGTCGGTTTACGCATTAGTTTGATATGCTGCTAATTCAGACTTGATACACTCTGTACCCTGGTCGTTGTATGCATGAGGGCCTTCTGGCCATTGGCGGATATTTCCAATGTCATATTGATGTGCACCTGGCCTTCACTCGAATAGCCTTTCTCGACATCGAACAACAACCAGCCGGATGCGTCCTGGCTAATAACTTTTGCCTCGGCATCAGGCATCGCGTCCTTGGCCATGTCTATAACCATGATTGGCGACATGATCACACTGCTTTTGTCGCTTTTGACTGAGTCGATTTTATAGGATGCCTGAACCTTCATTCCGCCTGACACTACAGTTCCCGCTTTGTACGTCTGGCCTAAGGCTATCGGGTCTTTGCTTAGTTGAATAAAAGTGCCTTCGAACATTTTACTGATGCTATCTTCCAGGGTCTTGGTCAAGGCGGCGTTGTTTACCCGGCGCACAGCCAAGCGAAGCGGCTCAAGATCGGTCTCGAGCATTTCTCCGATGGGGGAAATTTTGCACGGAATCCCCACGCCAATCATGGCCGTGACCGCTTGAAATGCGGGGTTGGTTTCATCCGGTTTGTCACTGTCGAATTCCACTTTCGCCATTCCATCCATTTTCATTTTTAGCCGGATGATCTTCACAAGGACCGAGATATTGCCTTTTTCGTCAACCTCAGTGACCCGCGCTTTGGCATCGAAATGGATATCCTGTATCATGTTCATCTTCTGCCCACCTGCATCTATTTGGATTTCCGAGTTCGCATCCATCGCAAGTTTCATGACCTGATCCTGTTTTAATTTGTAGCGTAACAGGATTGGTTCTTTGGTGGTGTTTTCAAAGACGGGTTTTTTAAGCTGCGAAATTTCCGTGGTATTCGCCTTAGGCTCAGAATGAGCGGCCACAGGCCTGTCGATAGGCGCCTGTTCTGAAACGGCTGGTGCCTGTAGGATGGTTTGTGGAAGTTCGGGCACCGGCGGAACCGGTGGAATATCCGGAATTTTAGGAATGCTCGGTACCATGGGAGTGTTCGAGGCTATTTCCCCCAACCCTTGTTTCTTTGCCCATTCTTTCCAGCGAGTCACCCACGCCGCGGGTTCTTTCTCGAAATCAGAATAGTCGTCCGGGCCTACGGCATTCTGGGTGACGTGACGCAGCAATCGGATGATCTGGAATTGAGCCGTGGGTTCGAGTGAATCAAGACGAGAGAGCAATGGCTTGATCGCCTGGCGGTCAGTCCAATTGTGCTCAATCAGTCCCGAGACCAGACTGCTCAACACAGATACATCGTCAGAGGCCAACAGGGCTTTAAAATATTCTCCACTGTCCGTTCCCGGTCCAAGGACCTCCAAGGCCTGAGCGACTTCGCTCGCATGCTCATTTTTGAGCAGGTGTAATAGGGTCGGAATTTGTGTGGTATCCCCCGCAGCTTGCAGCCCTTGGATCGCGATGGAAACCGTTTCAGAATCGTCGTCGTTTAACGCGGAAGTAAAAAGTACAGCGCTTTGTTTGGCCCAATGCCTTTGGAGCCCGCGCAGCGCAGTACGGCGCGCTTCCACCGGTGCCTTGCTGCCAGCAATCTTACGCAAAGTCGGGTAGGCTTTTTCCTGATCGAGATTGGATAGTATATAGAGAGCCCGTTGATTCCCTTCATGGGCCAGGCTTGCCAAATCGTCGATTGGAAGGTCAGCGCCGAGTTGGATCAATTCTTGAACAAGGGGTGATACTTCGACAGGGTCTTGATCCGTCGCCGTTGATCTTTGTTTCAACATGGCGAACAAAATAGGAACTGCTTTTTTCCGATCGGAGGCAGCCAGGCCGTGTAGAACAGTATTTTCCGGTACTCCCTCGATTGGATGCGCGGCGAGTTCAGCAAAATAGTCGAAGCACTCAGGCAACTGGGCCTCGGCCAATGCGTCCAGTGCCGGCACTTGGCCTTCGCGCCCCTGTTTCATCAACGTTTCGATTGCAGCGGGGGCCTTGGTTTTGGCCAAACTGCGAGCAATGGTATTAGCTCTAACGGTTTGACTTGGTGAACGCGCAAGTGCCAGCAGAGTTTCCAGTCCCTTTGCTCCTTCAAAGTCGCCCAGAACCTCGATTGCATGGTCCGCAAGGGGATCTTCTTCCTGGGTTGATCCCGCAAGTTCAGCGATGCTTGGCAAGCTCTCGACGCAGCCGACCTTGCCGAGATAGGTCATGGCCAATCGACGAATACCCGTTGGCACTTTCGTGTCGCGCACTAAAGCAAGCGCGTGCTCTTCAAACCCGCGGGCTCGCAGCTCGTTCATCAAAATAAGACTAGTCACTAATAACTCACCTTGGTGCTGAGCTCCAACCACTCGCTGAAGTACGGAGGGCGCGTGTTCGGGGTCCAGTTTCACCAACCAATTTGCCGCGAATACGCGGCTTACCAGGTTGTTCTCAGGCGTCTCCACCAACGCGGTCAGCTGGTCGGCTTGCAGCGGAATGATTTCGATGCGACTAGGTGTCCATGGTTTATCTTTGTCTGATGGTTTTGTAAAATATGTGATGACACGAAAACGTTGGATACCTGTTTTCGTCGACACTTGTATTTCCGGAAGAGCAACTCGAAGGCTGGCGAGTCCCGTATCGTTGATCCACGAACCCTGTTCAAAAGCCGCTGTGATTCTTGTCTTTTGCTTGGGCGCGAGCGCATGGAACGTGAGTTGTTCACGATCTTTATCCGAAACTTTGTCGCCAAACTTTACCGTTACGGTCGATCCGCCCCCCAGGAGCCGGGTAATTTTTCCATCCACGTGGTGAATCTCTGCGCTGGAAAGACGGTAGGAGTCGTTTCCATTGCCAGAAAACGATGGGCTGTCGCCACGGGTGTTAGGAATTCCGCGCGCATGGTAAACTCCATCGAAGGTGCTCCCTCCAACATCCGTTTCCACCAGCATCATGTCTTGGCCAAATTCAAAGCCGTAACGCATTTTATTAGTTATGGTTAGATCCAGATTGGAAATCAGGTAGGTCGACGATGAGGTGCCGATGTATTCTGTGTGTTCCTTGCGCGATACGTTGCCTTCCACACTGACTCCTTTTTCGAGCGCTTTACGCAGGGCATCAGAATCCACTCCCACCGGTTCAAAGTTCACGGGGACAGCCTTGGTCGAAGCCAGGGACGGTGATTGGCTCGGACTTGCACGCCAAGCCGTCAGATCATCATAGCCCTTCTGGGCCAACGTACCAGTTAGCAAACCGACAATGGTCATGCCCACGAGCGTCAATGGTGTGAAAAGCCAAGCCCACGCTTTCGCTCTGAGTAATCGACCGGCTAGCCAGGTGAAAGGCGAACACAGGTAACGCAGGATGCGATATCCTTTTTCAAAGTCCGCGATTTCTTCGCTAAACGTTTCACTCACCCGGCGAGACGTCGCAAACAGGGGTATCATCACCATTGACCATAGAAACCCTACTATCAGAGGTCTGATCGTAGGATCAGGCCCGAGATACAAATATCCGTTTGGTATAAAACGCCCAACCGGAGCAAAAAATTGAGCGGCCAGCCAGAGCCCCGCGACGAGAAGCAGATAAGCCGCATAGCATTGGGGTACGATCGCTTTGCGTTTGTGAAAACCCCACACCAGGCAAGTGACCGCCGTCATGATGATGATATCAATCAGGATGGCCGGCCAGTAGATCATCGCATGGCCAGAGACCACGCGTTGGATACTGCTAACCAGTTCCCACAAAGCGACGGGGTACTGGATATAAAGCATGCCTAGCGGCAACCAGAGCCAGCCGCTAATCTTCCGATCTTGTGTCTCTTTTTTCTCCGCTAAAGACATCCGGGGAATCGGAGTCGGCGCTCCAGGACTTTCTGTCAAAGACAAAAACTTGGTGCTGTTACATTGGGGGCATGATCCAACGCTGTCTTCGATCTGGAGTAAGCAATTAGCACATTTTTTCATGATCTTTATTTTGTTCTATAAACGGCAGAGTCATTGGACTCAGTGGGGGACGTATTTTTTCTGAAATTAGCCTAAGAGAAAAACAATCCGCCAGAAACGAAAGTAAGCCCAACGTCATTCCTCATTCGAATGATTTAACTAACATATGCCTTGCGGTAAATCTACACAAAAAATGATTGGTTAGATTTAAGAGCTATCTGAAAAGCCAAGGCGTTTTTTCAGAGTGCTACAAATGCTTTCCCGGTTTTTACAATATCAGGCCGTTAGCGGTGTACGTGTTCTGCCAGTGGTTACCTCGGCTAGCTACGCGGCAACCATCTGTGATGATTTGGCGCGGCAGGCCGTCCTTCTCCTCATAGATGAAGGAGACTCAGTGAAACAATGATGCACGGTTGGTTCGGTTTTGCGCAATGACCACCTGTCTGCGAAAATCGGAGCGACTCCGCGTAACTTGAAAGGTGGCTATAGCCGACTCCTTCGCACACTAACTTCATCGAATATTCCAAAGAATACCCACCGTCGTTCCACCCCGCGAATATTCTATCGGGACGAGAGGGGAGCAGACCTACTTCGCCACCTGCATGCTCCTCTGAATCGACGCTGTGATCTCTGCAGGGAGCCCGGCCTCAGCCGCAAAGCGGGGCCACTGAACGAGGGCTGACCGGACTTCCTCAATCACCGACGCCACCTCTTTCTTCTCAAGTCCTTCGGCTTGGGCCAGCGCGTGCAATTGTTTCAAGCCAGCAGTTCGTCGTTCGCCCAAGACCGCCATGCCGCGTTCGGGCATGCGTTCGGCGCTCGCATGCGTCACGTCAAAAGCCGGACTCAGGCGCCACTGGCGGTTTTCGTAGAGATAGCCCTGGTTCTTTCCGTGGTCGTCACGATTGGATGCGAGCACGTTGAAGACGGCGCGACGAAAGCCCTTCATTGCCTCGCGATGGTCAGCCGTGATACGGCGCGTCACGCGCAGGAATGTCTGGTAGTCGAGATCGCCCGCGGTGATCTGATACATCGCAGCCAAACTATGGTAGTGCAGTCGGCGTGCGCCCACCCGGTCGAATCGACGGACTGCAAAATGCTGGCGCGGACCATCCTCGTGTTCAGTGGTCAGGAGTTTGGTCTCAGGAAAGTCGCAGCCCGCCGCGCGGCACATGAGCGAGTAGGCAAACTCCATTCGGCCAAACCAACGTCCAGGGGTCGTGTCGAACTTCACAAGCCAGGCCTGTGCATCAGGCGAAGCGGCCCGCGAGGTGATCTGTCCGGTGCTTTCAGAA